>Ga0209367_1005185_pt1 | contig 18069 bp, 9 predicted proteins | sample WorMetLIZISLAND2_FD_187412 | JGI IMG/M metagenome (GOLD analysis project Ga0209367, IMG submission 187412) | Marine gutless worms symbiont microbial communities from Max Planck institute for Marine Microbiology, Germany - Olavius geniculatus... ... | reverse complement strand
CCCTATTAGCATGCTAATTACCATAGAGCACCATAGATGCTCGATGTTTGCTCGATCGTGTAAACACCGTATTAGTTTTTGCACTGCTGTCGACGACAATAAATATTACTGCAAGTATTACGCTTTATAGTATATTTATAGCAAAATTGGATACAATAATACAAAAAATACGATATTGATAAAAACGGCATACACAGTAACGTTGTTGTTTTTTGTGTCTAAATCTTTCGAAGATCAAAATAGATAACGAAGACGTTGCCTAGTCATACACAAGCCTACATTTTAGCGGATAAACCGGCTTTTAATGGAAAGCGAGGCAAAATAATAGAGCGTCACAAGTTTCTCGGCTACGGCTGGGCGCCTATGGTGACAACGCGTGTAGCCTATTAGCTTCATGCATCGCTGATACGGACTATAAAGTCGTCTCATCTGGCGGATGCCCGCGGACTGATAATTGGAAATGGTGCCCACTCTGTTCGTTTTACGGTCATCGTGCTATAAGAACGCTCGACGCCGACGATGACGGTGAAAGCGATGATGTGGGAACGCTGAAAACGCGGGACTGGAAAACACGGAAACGGCATGCGTACAGAATGATAGCGAAACATAACGAAATCGAGTTCGCGAATGGATAGCACTAGTGTTGAAAGAAATGTGTAGCAATGACCTACAGTCAAGTGCAGATGAGCACAGATTATAGCAATCGTAGGCCTACATGTACGGCCTGCCTAAACACCACAGATCACCGCAGATCACCACATATATCAGCTGAAATGGCAAAGTTACTTAGAATCAGAGTTAAGGTTAGGAGTAGGGTTAGAGTTATATGGCATAGTTGGTTTAGGTTCGGGTTAAAGTTAGGGTTAACGCTAAGAATAGTGAGTGCTATCCAGTTGGCTGATCTGTGGTGTTTAGGCAGACCCTAGACCTACGCCTGTCGTATAACGCAACAGTAACTTTAAGCAATCACGCCTCACACTTAGCTTGAAAGTCTTTAAATATTCCAACATTCTTACAAATGTATAAAAAGGGAAAAAGTAGATGGCTGTGGGTATAACAATTTCAGCAGTGTTAGTTTTAGGGTTAAGCCTCTACAACAAAATACGAAAAAAATATTAAAAGTGCTTCAAGTGACACAATAATTAAACGTCATTTTTACTACTTGTTAAAAAATTACAAACAATTTCTGAAAATATTAATAGTACATTATCCTACAACTGAAATGAATTAAATGCTAAGAACAAAGGAACATGTATTTTACACGTATAAATAGTATTCCACGCTCACGCATGCACGCTGTTCTTATATACATTTGGCGTTCCATAGACGATGATCTTGCGTTTTACACCCCTGCGAATGGTCTCTCGTTTTCTAGTCCTGCGTTTTCCGTTCCCGCGTTTTCAGTCGCCCCGACGATGAGACTGGCTGCTGCAGCAGCAGTGAGGTGAATTAGACACAGCCTACTACGTGCCACGGTGCCGTCGCCAGTCAGTTTAGCACCCACACATTGACGCCGTTGCTGTTGGTGACGTTGTCAGCGCAGCATCCGTTTGAGACAAACTTGTGTGCAACGCGTCATTAACCGGCCATGCGACACCCTGTATACGAGTAATTGCCGCAATAGGTAGGCCTACACGGTGTTCAAAAAAATTGATCATCGTCATACAAGCGTACGTGACACGACAAAATCGCACTAACTCATCTTGAATAAAATCGAAGCAATGATATTAAAAGATTTAGTAGATAGTGTCGTAGCCGTACGATTCGTTCGCGACACGTGGCGCTATATCAATGTGTTTTGATTGATTGATTCACGGATGCACGATTGATCGAGTAAGACTAAGATAAAACGAGATAATTGTCGTCGGCGAAGCAACACTTTAAACCACACCTTTTAAACGATAATTACTACACTGTGATGATTAATAACAGTCAATGACAATAAACAACCTTTATAGACTACGCTTACATAAATCCAAATAAGGTCAACGAATGCTCAAACATCAATAAACAACTACATAAGCCTACACGGCAAATATTTATAATATTTCTCCGCAGTCCGCACCGTCTAACGTGACTGCAACAAACTGTAGACGCCAATCGCTTAAAAATGCAAGTAGAAAATAAAGAATTTGAAAAATACTCAATGGAAAAAATGACCAAAACAGATGAAATAGCTTCGGCCCATGTGTGCTAAGTGGAAGCAACGGGCATTTAAGGCAAACGTGTATTTACGCAATACGTGAGTGAGTGGCGAACAACATCAGTTAACGGCGGAATCGATAGAGCGGCATCGCATATTTCCCATCCCATTCTCGCGATTGTCGAGTTGTCTCACGTAGCGTTTGCATACATCGTCACGTGAATGCCGGTCAGTGAGTGTCGGGCTCGATGTCTATGAAACTAGACTATACGGCCACCACAAGGCTCGGCGGGCATTCTGCTAACTGGCTGAACACCGTGCGCAGACAATCCGCTGGATATCGCGCGCCGTTCATGAATTGTTCATACCGTAGACAGCTAGATCCAATAACTAATGCATCTATGAATTGTTCATGTGCATACCGCAAGTCAGTCCACTGCGGACGGATACACAGACACGGGCGGCGACGATAAGCGGCCGAGAACAGGAATCCGCCCGGCGACGCAGCAAGAACCGTTGTCCACTCATCGCGTTTAATATGCATGACGAAAGCTACGGGCGACCGACCGACCGACCGGTGCGGCGGCCATAGACCACTGACCAGTTGCCGCCCGCAGTCACACTAAGTGCGACTCTCGCAAAGCCGCGCGCGCCACTTTTTCACTCGCTGGTGCGGAATCGTTGTCGTATCCAGCAGCAATAGCAGCAGCTTAGCGTAGGCCTAGGTGGCGTCATTACAAGATGGACTGTGCCGTCGAGACCGACGAATCGGTTGTCAATGTCATCATCGGTGCGCGAGTTGGTGAGAGTGCAGCCCGATTCTGGAGTGGCAGATCCTTGAGCAACTGTCACATGGCCAGGCACCGAGGTTGCTTGTGGGTTGAGCCTCTCCCTTACGGACTGCACGTTTATGCTGAAGAACCGCGACTCTTGCATCTTCGAACTGCTTGACTGCTTCCGGGCAGTATGACCTCCAGTTCGAGCGGTCTTGTGAGTCGATGCTGAGAGTGGATGGCTGCATCTCGCACTTTTTCGTGTTCTCCTTGAGGGAATCACAAGCTGAACGGTAGTTCAAGCCATGTGTTAACGGCGACTTCTCTTTCTTATGGGAAGGCCAAAAATTCTACCCCCCACAGAATCAAAACCCCTGATCTGATTGAGATAACATGTGGCACGGTTGATTACGTCGGCTAGATGACCCCTCATGCAAAATTTCATTTAAATCTGCACAAGGGGGGCTTCTCGGCAAATAGGTGAAATATACGCAAAAATTTTTATAGCTATATACCTTTTTTTCAGAAACTCACCTACAGGTCAGACCCTTCGGTGGATTTTTGCGTGCGATGGCTCAAACGACGCGGTCTCGCGCAAGGATGTGCCTTTTGGGAGTTAAAAAATTTGAAATTAATATTTAACGTATTCGTCTATGTCTCTTTACCGCCCAGCTATCGCTGGAACTCACTGCGCCTACCCACGAAGGGACGGCCAAGCTGAGTTGACTAATTGGGGGTCAATTACATACCGATATAATATAGCCGTCTGTCGATGGTCACCCATCTAAATGGCTTGGTGGCGTAACGTAACGGTGAGGACGCTGGACCCATGATCGAAAGGTCGGGAGTTCAACTTCCGGTCGGATCGCTATCAAGTAGACGGGTGACTAGGTCAACTCAGCCTTCTACTTCTGCGGGGTAGGTAAATCGAGTACCGGCCTGCTTGGCTGGGGACGCGTTTACTTGTATCTAGTGGCATGGTAACGCTATAGCCTATGTTCTTTTATGGCAGGCAGATGAGACGCTCCGTTGCTCTACGACGGGTTTCTCATAAAGAGCCGTTTCAACCTTGAAAATGGCTCGGCGTCCAATTACTTCGCTGATCGGACACAACGTGTTAACAACTATACTTTTAGCCGACAATTTCTATCAGTCGTTCTATCAGTCATTATTCTTGATTAAATTCATTCGACATTTTATTACCGCCACTTTTACAAGTCCGTGTTAAATTGGTTGTATCGGTGATGCACTCGGAATGTCCCTAAGCTCAGTATTAGACTAGCCTTTAGACATCATTCAAGACAAGAGCAATAAGCTTAGTCAAAATTCATCTTTAAAATATATTTTTTGGTTTTTTCTTTACTTAAGCATGCTCAATCACAGCAGAAAGAGCCTCTTTAAGTTCAAAAGAAGCCACGTAAGTGGACACTGACTGCTTGATTATAGTGATCATTATATGATCATTATAGTGGCCGCTATATATAGCGCCCCTACAGCTATGCGAGAAGCAAGTGCAGCGTCACGCCCCTGAGCTGGCTTCGATCTTTAGTTCACACTTCTGCAACTTGGCAGCATTACGTGACGTTTCGCTCTGTGATAAACAGAGTGGACGTCGACCGTCTTCAGTGAGTTGTGTACGGTAGATTTTACGCGCGAAATCAGCTACTGCTTAGCGCGTCTTAGCCATCCCAATTCTGTTCGTTTGTTTGTCTGTCTGTCTGTCTGTCTGGCACACGGGTAGATCAGTTAAAACGGTGCAAGTTAGGATCACCATATCTTCACCGTCGGCTGCCTGGAGGACTCTAGTTTCAGGAACCATAAATTCAAAGGGGATCACCCCGAACGAGGGCGCTAAATGCGAGGAGTAGGAAAAATTTGCGATTTTCAGCCAATAAGTCGCTGTATCTCAGTAACGTTGCAAGATAAAGCCTAAGTTACTATTAATCACTAATAGAAAGTCGTACACTGGCTCTTGATTGGCGCCGAATTCAATGACCTTAGATGACCTTGAACGCCAAAATAGGGGTTTTATGGATTTTTTGGCGATTTTGGACTACGAGACACATTTCAAGAGCGAATTGCGCTGAAATCAATTGAGATAAACATAAAGAACCTGCATATGAAACTTTCACCACTGAACGTAAATTTCGACGGTCTAAGTCTCGATTTTCTAGATTCAAGGAAACCTGCGCACGAGAGCATCAAAGAGCGGTACCCCCGTAAAAGTCATTATTTTACCGTTGTTGGTCAGTCTTTCGTGAAAACGGTTGCAGATCACCATGGGCATGCTGCTTATCACAACAAGCACTAATGATGAGCTTTTTAGTCGTATCAACATCGATGACTCCGAAAGACTCTAAACTTTCAGAATAAGGGGTTTTTATTGACTTTTGCGATCATTGGCTGTAGCGCGCACTCCGAGAATTAACTGCGACAAAATGGCTGCAGATAGACTGACAGTTTGCAAACAAGAACTGCTATAGGCTTTTGCGCGTCTCGCGAGCATTAGCTCAAATTTTTTGTTCATTTTTGGTTCCCTACGAAGCAAGCTATATATAGCGTCCCTTATTGTCAGACACCGTGTCTGTGTGGCTGTGTTTCTGCGTCTTCTGCGTCTGCTGTCCGTCTATCGATAGCCGCTGTCGACTGACCGTGGATTAGCTGTTGCTTTGCAGCGTTGCAGCCAGCTGCCGTACCGGCTTGTGTTGTGTTTTATTTTTATCGCACACGAAACAACAATTTGTAGGAAGTCCGACAATGTTATAGATAGGAACTACTCTCCGAGTGATAGGCATACACATTGCAGCTTGCTAATGGTGGATGCTGGGCCTCCGCATAATACAGGATTGCGCTGCAATAGTCTATCCCTACGATATGGATGGGCTCGCCAGACAGCAAATCTTGGATGCTTCATATATTTCGGTGAACGGTACTAGTAACACGACTTAGTTGCAAATATATACGAGCGCTCGGTCAATAATCTGTCTGTGCAGCCACTACTTTTACCGACCGAACCCATCGTTTTATCGCCACCACAAGACTCCATCACGTTATAGGCCAACAGTATATACATGCTAGATCGTTATTGCATTTTATTACTGACGATAGCATCCACAAGGTGCGACAACACTTAGAAGCCACGTCCGCAGTTTCTCGAGTGCAATTTTCACAAACACGAACCGATACGTACGAAATTTGTTACACGTCATCAACTGCGGTATGACTTGCGGCGTGATCTGTAACAGCTACTGCACTGCATTCTTATTGGGTTCGTAGATGCCGCACTGCTGGAGTGGATAAGCGAGTCCGCAGTACGAGCTTATACCGCTCACATGGCATAGACCCGTGACTGCAGCCAAAAGTTGTGAAAACGGTACCACTGCGAGCTGAACAGAAGTGGTAATACATTTCTATGATGTTAAAAAATAGTCGCTGCAATGGATTCTTGTTGGAGTGCACAAGATTCTTTTCCGAGAATAGCAGTTAGCCTATTTCTGGCGGAATCGTAGACGTAGCTGGCGGTGACAACATGCTCGTTCAACATGCTATGTGCGTGTCCGTGTGTGTGTCTCAAGCAAGGCTGCATGCAGTCGGCTTCGGCAAATCCAGCTTGCAGGTTTCTTCGTCGCCGGAAATTGGGTTAGCCGTCGAAAATGCGCCTCATCAAACAGTGACGACGCCTATCGACGCCTGGCGGCCGGCGGACGAACACAAGAACACAGCTGAACAGAACAGCCGCCTGTGAGTATCAAGCACGACGCACGTAAGTACGCGCGTGCACGCACGAAACTGCGTTGAGCGTCGGTTCCAGCCAACGCAACTCAAAGCAACGTACGCAACGAACGCAAAAAAGTACGCAATAAACGTACGTACGCGGCGCAGTTGACGCAGCAGCCAAAACGCCGGGATAAAAGCGGTCGTTGCGTCAGCTGCGTTGCGTAAGTTGCGCGCGTTGCGTGCTCTGCGTTGGATGAAAACCACGCTTCAATCCGTACGTCATCGGACCGTTGCATCATGCATGTCCTCTACAGTCATTGCTGCTGCTGCTAATATCTCCCTCATAATGAGCGCGCAATCGTCATCATCAACGAACAATTTCCGATTTCCGTCGGGCATTCTGACGTCAGCGCGCCACGTGTGCATTATAATGACAGGCGCCGCAGCGTCTAACAAAGCAATTTCCGATGGGTGTCTCTCTGCATGTCAAACACCGCTGTTTTTTGCAGTTTTGTTTTCGCCGGTCATGCTGTTAATACCTCATTCTAGTCATTGTTTACACCGATGCAGCTGTTGTACAACTGCACTGGTTACTTTTGTTAGCCGACCGTACTTTAGTAACAATCGAGCTGTTGTCATGGTTGTCGTCCGTCATCCGTCCGTAACGGATGTATTGTGGCTAAACGATGCAAGTTAGGGCCTAGGTTGCTATTGATTAATGATAGGAAGTCGCATATTGTCTCTTAGATTACATGAAAATCATCGACCTTGGATGACCTTAAAGGTTACCGATGGCATCTACAAACCCAACAAGAGTGCAGTGCATTAGCACTGATTGGTTGTGTCACGCCGCATGTCATACCGCAGTTGATGACCGTGCAACAGATTGGTTCGTGTTTGTGAAAATTGCACTCGAGAAACGACAGGCGTGGCTGCTAAGTCGGTCGGTTATTCTAGCGACAGCTGGGCTTCTTGTTGCTATTCTGTTCAACTGGCTATCTTATTGCACGTCTCTGTACGAGTACTGTCAAAATAGTGTGTGACTAACAAAATACGAATCTTTTGTTACTATGGCGACATGGGTCGTTCAGTAAGAGGTTCAAGTGGCTGACCCCAAAATATTTACGTTGACAGAATAAAAAGCGAAAGATAAAAGCGAGCGGCAAAAATTGTCATAAACCTACCATTTGGCAGCAAACTAAAAAAAGAATAACCTAAAACTTATAGCGATTTTTAGAGAACACACTAATTAATAGGCAACTAAAAAGTTGTCGGTTGTGTTGCGTCGCCAAATTTCAAGTAGCCTACGTTGGTTCAAAGAAGTCGGACAAAGTTGGCTAGAATAAAACGAAACGAATGCAAATTATAATAGTAGTTTCTTTGCATAATTTAAAAAGGACAAGTATATTGAATATTCATTATTATATATCTGTTCATTCTAACTGACAATGTCTGCAAAAAATCCGACTTTGACAAGTTCGCGGCAGAAAGTCAGCTTCAGTTGCAACATTTGTAAATTCGACCTGTTTATACACGGTAGACAGTTGCACTTTTCAATTTTCTCCATCCGAATCTTCAGGCTACGTTCTAATAATAGGAGTCGAGGCATTTTGGTGGCCATTAAATTGCAAAAATTACGCAACGACAGCGAACGGCGCGTTGTGACCGTGACGGGGGTCAGTCGTCTGTCAGTGACGTCACGTCAATGCCAGCTGATGCAGCAAGTAACGAGTCCACGACAGCCTTCACACGGTCGTATTGTAAAGACATTCAACATGGAGAATTCTACACGTCGCTGCAGCGTGGACAAAATCTCTAGCCTACGTGTCGCCTGTATGTCGCTTATAAGCCTATCTGGATTCGAAAAGTCCACAACTCCACGACAGTCTTCAGGCTCGCCGTCGGCGTAACGATGGCAAACCGTTCGTCGCCGAGCAGTTAAATGGCGGTCGCAACGCTTTATTTATTGAGCGCGGGGTTGCCTTCCGTCCGTCGCCAACGAGCGATGCCAGAGCTGACCATTACGTCGACTCGACGCACGCCTTCCGCCCGCAGTTAGTATGTATGTACGCCGTGATTAGCCTCGTCTGCCGGAGCAAAATTGCAGCCGTCATTAGTCATTGTAGTCTGTCGTCGGTTCTGCAACTAGCTACAAGTTGTCGCCGTTGTCAGTGGTTTGTAGTCAGTCACAAGTCACAACCAAAGGACGCTCGTTAAACACACCATGTCCGTTCCCTGGGTTCGGCAAGTTCAAGGCACGAGCACAGACCGGAAAAAATAATACTGTTTTGAAACCACATTTATAGGGTGTTTACACGATCGAGCAAACATTGAGCAAACGTCGAACAAACATCGAGCAAATATGACGCATGCATAAAGCATAGCCTATACGAAGCAAACTAGCATCGAGCAAACGTCGAGCAAACATCGAGGTGGCTCAAGCAGGCCTATTGGAACCCGCCCCTGGCTCAAACGTAGGCTTAGGCTTAGGCTCTTAGCCCACAGCTAATCACGTGTTATATAGGCCTTCCAATTACAACCCCCGCCTTCATAATCAGCATGCTAATTACCATAGAACGTCGACCTAGCTGCTCGATGTTTGCTCGATCGTGTAAACACTCTATTAGCTCGTACTTCCGCAACTTTCGTCTACGGTCGTGCGTCATAAAGCAAACGAGGGCGTAAAACTGTCAGAATGTTTAGTAGCACCTGCAGTACTACTACCTAAGCGTTATTGCTGCCTTGTCGTAGTAAAAACGGTTAATTAATTTTATGAAAACAAAATGTCTGTATTTTCAAGAACTGTTTTTATTTGAATTGTAGTTTAGGAGTTGTTTAAAAGACTATTAACCTAACAAGAAGTTTGCGAAAACGTTTACGCATGTCTTCATCACGTCTCGGGTCCAGTGTCGACTAGGCCTACTGCAGCGCCGTGAAATTCCGCTGTGCTGTACCGAAGGTCTCTGCTCTGATCGCCAGGGGGACACCGAAGCTTGACCGCGTTCTGTCTCAATGCTGATCTGCACTAGCTTGACGTCCCAGGAGGGGCGCTGAAATCGCGAAACCTGACAACGCGGCGGCAGCAGATCTGTACGTTAAACATTTCGGAAAGACCGAGAAAGTACAACAGCTGGTACCGCAGTTCGCACCAATGTGAGCAATGGTGAACTTTGAGGAAGTGTCAGTAGCAGAACTTCAGCACATCTACAGCGACGCGCTGCATGCGGTAGCCCGGTGTTGGTTCTGTCATGCACATGCAGTTATCATTATCAACTAAATGCTAAAGCGCACCAATAAGACGGTCAGAAATCAGAAAGAATGGAAGTAATATCATCTAGCATCACATTTGCTGGAAGTTTGCTAGACGTTTGCTGGATCGCGTAAACACCCCATAAGTGACGTGGACGTCCAGAACGCTGTTCCTGTCTGGTGAATCTGCCGCATTCTGCCATTTTCTCGGCGCTCATACGGAGTCCCTACAGTCGCGTGTTGACAGCAGCTGCAGCAGCAGCGAGGACGAGGATGAGGCCAGTCAGGCGCCCGTGCCAGCACTGACGACGTCAGCGGCGTCAGAATCAGCAACGGAGTCAACCGCATCAGCCTCTGACGACTGATGCTGTGAAGTGTGTCCTGTATCGCCATGCGCATGCTTCCTTTGCACTGGTGCCGTGCGGACATGCACAGTTGCGCGAAGCGACTTCGCTACTGCGACACATTTCTTCATAGCGTGGTCTGTCGTCCGTCACATTTATTGATGGGGTCCCGTGACACATTCCCTTAGGGAAAGAAGGATTTTAAAGTTAAAATCCCAATCGTAAACTCGCATTTGCCTACTTATGATTCGCCGGGGGCGGCATCGAGCAACGATTTCGCCTATTATCGAATGACTTCGATCACTTGTTCACTCTGTCCGCAAGTATAGTACACCCAATTCCTAACTGTACATTTTTGGTTTGCAAATTGGCCTCAGATGTTCATGCCCGGAATAAAGCCCAGAAGAATTACTAAGAGCAATATACTGACGACGCTGCACCATGACATGTCGTAAAGCTGAAAACATGTAAGTTCAGGAAACCATAACAATAAAACTGATCCGTCTCGACCGAGTGCCAGAGAAAAATCTCCATGTAGGTGGCCAGCAATGAACTGTATACATGTAACGCAGACTTAATGAACTTTTCTTACACGCATCGAATTATTATAGACTTCTGAAAAGTGCTTCCAGGACTTGTTTCGACGAAGATTAAGAAAACCAAACATTAATCATCAAAAATACTAAGTAATTATCGAAGACGCAATGGCAAAACATCGCATCTATGATAGAGCTTTCTAACAAACGTCCTAACTGCAAAGCTCTTCAAAATGCTATAGTTGAACATCTATTTCATTACAAAATGAAATACGACTATCGCAAGAAAATGCGTATACACTTTATTTATTAACAAACTGTAAACAGCATTAGAACACTAGAAAAATGTAGGCCTGTCGTGTAGAACCATTCTCGAAATGTCATCGACAATAGATATTAGGCCTAATATGTTTTGCCATTTGTCCTCGCAGTCAATTATAAATATATAACTTTTTGCCGACTTAATGGCTCGGTGGCTCTGCGGTTAGGGCGTTGGATACGAGACCGAAAGGTCCATGGTTCAATTCCCGGCCAATGCACTACCAAGTAACAACCTCGAGGAAGTTGTTCATAACTGCCTGTGTAGATGCAACTGCTGGTCTAGTGGTTAGTGTCGACTCGCAACTTTTAGGTTGCGGTTCGATTCTCACTGCCGGTCATTTGCAAGCAACCTTGAACAAGTTGTTAACTTACTGTGGGCTCAGGCCAACTCAGCCTTCTACCCTTCGTGGGATGGGAAATGAGTAATAGCTTACGGGCTATGGGCTGAAAAACTAGTGTGGCTGATTGGGGCGCTGGCATGTCTGCTAGCTGCAAACCGCGGGTCCAGTTGTTCGCTTAAGCGGGCAATGATGGCCGCATACTGCGCTGCGGTATCATTAGCTTATGCCAATCAGCTGCCACTTCCAAAATTGTAAAGCGCTTCTGGTCTTGAGACCGTTTCATGTAAGAAACGCTATATAGCAAGTGCTGGACTTTACCTTTACCTTTACCTTAACAGAACTAGAGAAAAAAGTCAGCAGAACGCGATCGACATCTGTTGCGTCTTCGCGGTCTCAGTCACGGCACGTAATATGACTTCAGTCCGCCGAGGCTCTGTTATGCGCCGTTTACACCGCACTTCGCCGCCAACAATCAATATAAATAAATAATGCACCGGGTAACTAGCAGCAGCAGCAAAACACCCGCAGGGATGCTAAACCTCATACATATCTCGATCTGCGCTCGTCGATCAAATAAACTTGTTGCCAGCGAATGTAAGAGTTCGTTGCCTCGATGCATGCGGGAGGCGTTGAAGCCCCGTTACGATCGGAAACATACAGTAAAACTGCTGACATCTTCGTTGTATTGTAAGACGAAACGGATATCGTGAACAGTTACCCTAAATCCCGCACATTTTCCGATTTTTTTACTTAGATGAGTGCAAAATATAAGTGAGCGACACTAAACCGGTCTCAGGTGCTACAGCTGCTGTTTTTCCGTTTTTATGCCTTCGCCAACTTAGACTATAATGGCCGGAGGCATTACGTTTCCAGAGTGTTCGTGCGTGCGTCTGTCCGTGCGTCTGTGCGTGAGTCTCAAACTAACGTTGTTAGCAGAATGTCTAAGGTATTTGCTGACAGATTGTGACCAAACTTTCACCACTAACGGAGTTTTGGGCAAGGACAAACGCATCAAAATTTGGAGTCAAAAGGTCAAGGGTCAAGGTCACAGTGAGGTCAAATATGCCCCCAAAATGCAATTTTTGGTTTTGTAGTTGTCACATGTTAGCGGAGGCATAATGGTCGACGGAGTCGTAACCACCATCTAGTTTTAATAATATAGATCGCAAAGCTAATGCGAATTATTCCAGTATCAGAAAATATGCACGTATATGTCGGATCGTCTTATAGAAGCGTGGATGGATGCAAATGGCGCCTGGAATATTTCGCTTGAATGTTGCATCTATGCCGATCTCATCGCATCGCCCATTAGCAACGTTAGATGAAGTAATCAATCTACGGTTACCAGCCTCTGCAGCCAGCCACGGCCTAGCATCAGATATGTGCCATGCAGCTTCAGTCGCATTTGCGCTCTTAGATACCAATTTATAGCGTCCGTCTCGCTAAGTGGCAACGCTGGGCGCAAATAAGACAAGAAGTTTAGCGGACGCACGCAGAAAAACCGCACAAACAAATGCTACGTGGTGAAAAGAAAAAACAGAACAAACTAAACATTTGGGGCAAAGCCAAACGTGAGTCCGCCTTGCGCCCTAAGTCTGATCGGGGAAAAATTCAGGAGGGGGGTAAATTCCCCACGTACCAGAGTCAAGTGCCCAAACTCAAATGCGTTAGGATACACAGAACGCGCATTGTCGACTTATGGCAGGTCAACAACTACGCCTATAACTTTTTCGTTAGTGGACCAAAGATCACAATTTTTTGCTAAATCTTCCAGGGATGAGCCTCGATCAAGTTTGTTCCCAATTTTGACATCTCAATAAGTTTTTGAAACATTCGCGGTCAAACCCAAAAGTTGTGAAAAATCGTGTCAAATTCTGAGGTTTTTGCCCTCCCAAATTTTCGGGGTACAATAGTGATCATGTCCACCATATGGCAAAGTTTCGTGGTCTTACTCCCTCTACTTTTAAATTTTAAGCCAATTTTTGACCCCCTTTGAAAAAAAACTGTAAGGAGGACCTTCGTCTCCGGTGCGAAGGGGGTGCGCTAGCAAGACTTGGTTATTTTCTAGCGTGTGTAAAGATTTGGGGGCGCAGCACCCCTTAGGGGCCAAAATATGGTCTTCCGAAAAAGTCGACTTGGGTGGGTGTGATTCCACATCGAGATCTCCTTAATTACTGTACTAAAGTTCACCTAACTTTTTTTTCACCCAACGCGGGAGGAACCGCGATACAAAACGTCTTATATATATAGTCCGATTTTAAATATCTTCATCCGTTCCGGAGATATTCGCCGCCGAACTTTGAATTCGTCCGAAATCGGGCTAAATTTTGCATGTTTTTACCCCTAATTTTTTTGGGGAAGGGGGTAAGTTCCTCCCCCAAAATTTTTGACCGGCATTACAAAATCTAGCTTAGTGCTGATCACTGTGCAAAATTTCACGCCGATCGGCATCTCGGACATCTCGCGATTGGAATAAAAAAAACATCTGCGCTAAAACATAAGTCCTCTCCGAAAGCTATCGCTTCCGAGCGGACTCAAAAATTGGCTAACGCCGCGCTATAAAATATACAGTACAGCCCACATCAGTTCGTGCATTTCGTAGAAAATTTTTGTCAACGCATTTCATCTTGACCGTGAGTAAACTAGAAAACTAGAATAACCTTAAATTAATATCGACTGGTGGAAAAATTTTTGTTGACGTCGTATATGTCAAGTTTCAGCAAGAAAATAAACACTAAATTGATAAACGTCGAAAATGGCATCCACAAACAGCGAAAGCGATCAATTCAGCGTAGGTCTTCCTTCGATTAATAGATGTATTGGTTTAAAAGTGATAAGCTTAGGTGACAGCAAAATTTTCAAATGGTCCTATATAGACCTAATAGCAGAAAAATACTGCTGTCACATGATTCCCCATCACTGTTAGTAGTATTTTTTTCTGCGCGCAAACAACGTAAAAATTTTTTGTGCCGATTAAGGTCGCATCGACCAGAAGCAAACTGTCTCGTTTTGTGGAGCGACCGCCTCGCAGCTAGAGCGGAGAACGGCCGGAGGTGCCCCATTATAGGATCGCCTCCCAGAAAAGTCTTCCTTCGGTCGACAATTTACTGGTAAAGATCCGCCCCGCCCAGCGGCCGCCTGGGCGGGGCAGATTTTCACCGGTAAATTTTGAGGGGCGATCATATAATGGGGGACTTTTTATGAAGCCGGCAATATTTTAATAAGAGGGAGACATATCAATTCCGTGATTATCTCTCTCCGGGCAAAATTTATACGGCGGAGACATTTTAGTGTGACACCGGCCGGTCCGGCGACGTCTACGGTCCAATCACATCAGCAGATGTATTTTATGACTGGCAATCGCGACTTAATTTTTAGTCAAAGATTGACGATGCCAGCGTCCGCAGCTCACTCAACACGTGGAACTGTCTCAGTTCTTCGAGGACATCAATATACAGTTACAGCAGCTGCAGCGCAGAGTATATCGAAACCCATTTTCCGCCGCATCCTCGGCAGACGAGACCGTTCGTGGCGGTGGTATAGCTGTTTGACGTGGTCATTGCGTCGTAGATCAGCTGCCACACAATATTCGCCGTCCCAATAACGACATTAATCACCGAAACATTCGCCGCCACTCTGCCGAGGTTCTATTTAATGACAATCTTACCACACAAAGTGATCGATAGCCTACCATTACCAGTAGGGTAACAAAAGTTGTAAAGAAAACGACTTTATTACGTGTATTGTAGACTGCAAGTCAATAACACGTCAATTGTCACAATATTTCTCTCCTGTCCACGCAATAACCGACTGTTTTTTTTAATTATCCACTTCATGTATGCGCAGCATACCGCTAAACTAAACATTGCTATGACTACTCGTCTGAAATAATATAGTTTTCGTTTTCCACTCATTGCACTCATCGTCGCAATAATTAAAAGAAAACGTCAATAACGTCAATGCTCACTTTAGTCCACCCGGCCTAGAACAGTTCGGCCAATCATCAAGCTTTTGATTCACAATAACGATATGACCGGTCAAATAGCTTTTATGCTGTTTGATTGGCTGCCGGTCAAATATTGCCTTCCTGTATGGTTTCAACAACACGTGCATTTTTAATAAAAGTGTATAATAAATGTTTACAAGGTCACCCAAAGTCGTTGGTTTCGGCACCAATCTAAAACACTTCCGTACATATTTCCCGCACCCGATTCCAAAATTTATAACCCGGTTCCAAATCCGGGTAATTGGTACCTGTTTTTGCACTAATTACTTGTGAAAATGATGAAAATCTTGTTATTTGCAGCCTCTTTGGCAAAATTTAATACTGCAAGAAATTCAAATTTAGTCATTTTCGTTGACGAACTATACATAATGGTATCACAAACACATTAAGACTTTTTTTATATAAAAAGTAATTTTGCGAAAAAAATTATATGTGTTTATCTTACTTCATTATTTTTTTTCTTTTACTTGTTTTGAAGTTGAAACAGCATCCGGGTACCCGGGTAATTGCAACCGGGTACCCGATTCCTAAAACAAATAATTATGCTGCATATCACTAGCAAGCAGCTTTTTGGCCGGTTGAAGCAAATTGTTTGGCGTAATTTCCGTAATAATTTTGCTAGCGATGAAGATAACGTTATGCCACCGTTGATAGATACACAGATACACGCGTAATTGTAACAACACACTGCTGTCAAGCGGACAAATTGCTGCAGCTATAGTGTCCGTTCAAAGACGATTTATGAGCAATTGCTAAAAGCATGTCGGCCCTTTAATTACCACGAATCACGATACGCTTATTATGCGGCCGTCCTAATAGGTCGCATCATGGATCTTTCCTGTCCGTTCGTCCGTCTGTTCTGCCAACGCGTTGACTGAAGATCAATTTACCTTTGTCTGCAGGAGTGTCGGAATGTGCTGAGACAGTGACGACAAGAAGACACATTAAGAACATCGTGAAACAGTGATAAGCGCACATGCAAGCGGCGGCTCTCATGGCGATGTACGTTGCTAAGCGTGCGAGTTACTACTGGCAACAGTCGTCTGCACAGCAGTCAGCGTTGCCAGCGCCGACGTCGTCACTCGTCGCCAGCTGTTACTGGCGCTGCTGCTGCAGCTGCTGTTCTGGACTAACAGGACACTCCAACAGCTCAGCGCCGCTACCTCATCACTTCGTCGCACGGCGGCGCCACATACGCTCTTTTCCTCTCTCCCTAGTTCCCTCTCGCACGCTAGCCAAAAGGCGTTCTCCTTTCACGACGTCCAGCTAGCGCCCATTAATATCGACGACGTCCGGCTGCGACACAACCGGGTGTCGAACTGCGCACCCAACAGCGTGCGAATGCGCCGCCAGCAGAAAATGAATGCAATGCTTCACAGGGTATTTAGAATGCACTAGACATCATGTCATGGTCACAGAAGTGAGCCTGTTACTGTTAGACGAAAACGGAGACAGTTAGTCGTAAGTGAATAATTCACGACACAGCTAGAATAATGACGCACTCTAAATGTGTAAGTTCAAGCAAACCCGATCGCTTTTTTTTGCAGAAAAAAATCTTTCAACACTAACACCTGGACATGTTTTACGACATTTGCAGTAATTTTTGACTGTGTGTGCGCTAGAACTATGTTCATATATAGTGCAGGCCTATGTGTGCTATAGTCTGTCATTCACGTTTTGGATTGAGAAAAGTTGGCAAAAGCTAAAATGACATCAAAACTCACGGTCATCGGCAAAACGACGTTTTATACCAATCTTTTTTTTAATTGCTAGACCTATGTATACGGTAATAGGCCTAAGCGTATGCATAAAATGATGCAAAATACAAGATTTTTCATACACAGCTACGTTGCAGAAAAATGTAACTTTTTTCGTATTTTCACAATGACTTTTCACGTCAGCAAAATATTATGGCGCAGTTTTTATTGGCGCGTGCCTGAAAAAGGCCAATATATAGAAGGTAAGTGGAGTAGTTTGTTCTCACAAATTCACAATAAACCAACATGGGCGGGCTTTACGCTAAAGTTATGGGAGACAATGTCCAGCTGCTTAATTTGAGTGCAACGTATTTTAGTCTCAAGCTCGTCGATCGCGCGGCCACCTAACATCGCACGGGAAACGCGTAAGTAATAAACTTATAGTGTGTATAACCTTGCTTTGAGTACGTATATGTCTGCGGTGGTAATGGACTTGACGCAGTTACAACGCAGTGGCGGCCGATCGCAGATGCGAAGAGCTAGATAGCACAAGGAGTGGCCGTGGCCGACGCTGACGTTGCACGTCGTCGCAAACAAATATCGTTTGTGTCGCCGTGTTTAGCTTGACAATAGCGTGACACAATCGGCTAGCCAGTGGCATCCATCCCTATACCTGGCGGGCGCATCTTGCGCCCAGGTAAAAACAGGGGAAAAGTTTTGTCAAGAGAATAGTTCAGAACTCCACCCTATTTTTACTGGGCAATCAGCACCCTTAACAAACCCTCTATTTTTACTTCCCCTTTTTTAATCTATAGTGTAGATTATACACCCTTAACAAAATTTTCCCCTAGAGAGGAAAAGAAGCTCAAATGGGGGACTTGAGTCCGAAAAGTGAAAGGGGAACTTGAACTCGAAAGTGGGGGAACCTGAAGCCGTAAGGGG
>Ga0209367_1005184_pt1 | contig 18070 bp, 14 predicted proteins | sample WorMetLIZISLAND2_FD_187412 | JGI IMG/M metagenome (GOLD analysis project Ga0209367, IMG submission 187412) | Marine gutless worms symbiont microbial communities from Max Planck institute for Marine Microbiology, Germany - Olavius geniculatus... ... | reverse complement strand
GATCCCCACTATCGATATGATGATTATCCTCATTATGAGGCTTTCCGGAATCCGGCTACGCAGAACCAAATCATGGGGACTCGAAGACATCGCCTTAAATTAATCCTTTAAATGGTAGATAGACCCGTTTGAAATTAACCTTAAAAAGAAACAGATGTCCGGCCATGGTTATGGCGTAGGTTTTAATAAAGATGGATCTAAATCGTTTAGAACTTGGAAAGGTGGACCAGTAGGAAAGGGTCATTGGAAGGGTACATGGACATTAGCTGGTGGAACTGGAAAATGGGTAGGAGCTACAGGAGGAGGAACCTGGGAATCATTCTCTATAGCTCCACAGCATTCGTACTATGAAGTAGAGGGTGAAATGAATCCAAAGCAATAGCATAATATTTCTGTAAGGCAGAGTCAGTAAATGGCTCTGCCTTCTGATTAATGGGAGTTGCGAATACTCAAACAACGCCATAAATTTACACGGCAGTAAAAATTTATGATTCCTCAGATCGGATTGCATGTTACGGCTATTATCTAAACCTTTTAAATGACAAAATTTTTATGTATTCCAAATGTTATCTTGAATCAGATGGTGAATCCGAACTGCTGGATTTGCCCTTTTTTATTGGGTTCAATTTGACACGAGGACTCCCAATACGCTAAGTTGCAAATATCCGAAATTTATCATCACATATTTCGATAATCGTCGAATTAAATAGAATGGCAAGAAATCGTCATGTTTGACCGCGAAATCCCGGTCTGTAGCCCCAATCTCTGTCCGGCACTCACGCAGCTTTGACCCGCCGGCGGGCGGGATCCGGATTAGGGTGTCCATGAGGCCGAGGCGATGCGGGCCGACACAAAGATTACTGCCGAGGATCTCGCCATTGCCTGCTCACTTGGCAGCATGAAGCTTGGCATGCGTATCGAATTGCTCGTCCTATACCGAAACATCTAATGGTCGATTCGATGGATATCGCCGGTACAAATGTGAAACCGACCGTATTCTACGGGGGTATTGTATACTTACCGGAGGTAACGGTCTTAAGATATTCCCGCTATTTGTTATGCATCCGCTGCGCCCAGGAGCTGTCCGCCTTTTTTATGATCGCGCCGGGTTGTTTGGCGAAAATGTCAGCCCCCTTATTGGCCGCCAAATAGAGCTTTCCATCGACGATTTTAAAGTTCTCGGGGTTTACACCGGCAACCTTGCCGGCTGAAAGCGCGGCGGCTCAATGTCCGCCGTATTGGGGTGCGTATTTTTCCGGATCGGCCGCAAACAGGTCACGGTTTTGTTCGCTGGCGAAATACCATTTTGCGTCGTTCCAGATGTGAGAGATGTTTTGATTACCTTTTATTGCCCGGTCCTCTGTGAAATAAGCGACGGTATCGTATCCATTTATCGCCACCCCGAAATACGTCTTGTTTATCTCTTCGACAGCCATGGCTGGCGCATGCGACAAGATAATCCATGTGAGGACGATCAGTGAAAGGGTCAGTGTCAAATGAGATCGGTCACTAACGTTCAACATTGCAACGCCTCCTATCCCGGTACAGAAACCCTGATTGTCTTTCCTGTTCCGAATTTATGGTCTTCAAAGCTCTTCAAAGCTTTTGACACAACATAAAGAAGAATACGTATGGTCAAAGCAGATGTCAAGCGGGGTTACCCGTCAACTCGCTGCTCGCGACCTGTTTGACGAAGTTGGCAATATCCCTATATTTAATCCATTGGATAGATATGCAGCACTTTGACGCAGCACCTCATAGGCGCATCGATGAAAGATGAAAAATTCAAACGAAAACTGACGGCCATATTGAGTGCCGATGCAACAGGCTATAGTCGGCTCATGGGCCAGGACGACGTCGCAACCGTGCAATTGCTCAAGAGATGCCAGAAAATAATGGATGATGTGATTCGGCGACACCACGGCAGGATCATCGACTCGCCCGGTGACAATCTTCTTGCTGAGTTCCCGAGTGTCGTTGAAGCCGCCAAATGTGCTATAGTCATTCAGGACTCTCTGCAAGAGCCGCTCACGTCGCTGCCCGAAGATCGAAAAATGCGCTTTCGAATCGGCATCAACCTGGGTGATGTGATTGTCGATGGAGATCGCATCTACGGCGACGGCGTGAATATCGCCGCCAGACTGGAGGGTCTGGCCCCTCCCGGCGGGATGTGCATCTCAGGCAGTGCATACGATCAGATCCAAAACAAAATGGCTTTTGACTGTAATTACATCGGTGAACAGAAAGTAAAAAATATCGCAGCCCCGATAAGGGCCTACACCATAAAGGCCGATGACGAAGCCGCCGGCACCTGCAGCTTTTCCCAGGTTAACGATGCCCCACAACACCGATTACGCCTGGTTCTCGTTTTGGCCACTTTGGCCGTTGCCGTTGCGGCAGCAATCTATTTGTGGCTGGGCGGCCCGAACAGGGAAACAAAGGTGTCCCCCTCTACCGCCTCCCAAATGGCCTCGGGAGCCACACCGGAAAAGCCCTCCATCGGCGTGTTGCCGTTCAACAATTTTAGTGCCGACAAGGAGCAGGATTTTTTCTGTGACGGAATCACCAGTGATATCATCACCGACCTGACAAAATTTAGGCAACTTTCCGTGACTTCGGCGCATACCGTTTTTCAGTACAAAGGAAAGTCGATCGATATACGAAAACTTGGACGGGAGCTGAACATCGGATATCTCTTGAAAGGGAGCATACAAAAAACGGACGATCGCATCCGTATCAACGTCCAACTCATCGACACCGCTAAAGGTGATCACGTCTGGGCGGATCGATATGACGAAAAACTGGAAAATATATTCCAGCTGCAGGATAAGATCATACAGACTATTGTGAGCACCCTGGCCATCCAGATCGGTGACGCCGAGCGGTTACGCGTCATGCGAAAAGACACAAAGAATTATCGAGCCTATGACTACTATATCCACGGCATCGGCCAAATGATGCAAAGAACGAGATCGGCAAACAGCAAAGCACGGCGATTGCTCGAAAAAGCGATCGAGTTCGATCCGGAATATGCCTCGGCCTATGTGGCATTGGGGTGGTACTATATGATACAGGCTGATTTCGGCTGGACGGAGTTTATAGACCAGAGCTACCATAGAGCAATGGCCTTGGTTCAAAAAGCATTGAATATCGACAATTCCCAGGCCGCTGCCTATGAGCTACGAGGCTCGTTGTATGCCCGCACCGGGCAATTGGATCTGGCAGTTGCGGATTTGCAGCACGCTCTCGAATTGAATCCGAACGACGTAGGACTTCATTTGGAAATGGGACATGTGTTCTTTTATTCCGGTCAGACGGAAAGAGCGATTCAACATCTTGAAAAAGGTTTGCGCTTCAATCTGGATTGGAGGGGGGGGGTATTGCGGACATGGAACTCGGGCTGGCATATTATCTCAGAGGCAGATACGAGGATGCAGTGACTGTCGTACGGCGTGGGATCTCTAGACACAAGGATTTTGTTGGGCACTACATCACCCTTGCCGCGGCATACGCGCGGATGGGGCGCATTGATGATGCAGAAAGCGCAGCGCGTAAGGTGCTTAAATTGCATCCCTTTTTCGAGGTGAATGATTACGGTAGCGCGTTCAGTAATCCATCGGACAGGGAAAAAATCGCGGACGGCCTTCGTAAGGCCGGTTTAAAGTGATATTGTAACCAAGCGACAACCCGTACCCTTCGTAATAATCGATGGCTGCCCATGCTGGATGGGCATTGGCGCGTACGACTTTGGAAATTCAACAACCATAGAAAAAGTCGTTTTGCCACGCAGCCAGTATGTCTCCTCGAAAGGTAGTATTTTTTAGATCCCTTAGAGACAAACCATTGAGTATTAAAAGCAACCGCGATAATAGAGCCGGCCCGCAGCGCATAACCAGACGCGATTTTCTCAAACTAATCAGCGCGACTGCGGTCAGCCCGTTAATTGGATGCAACTCTACCCAACGGGTTGATGATACGCTGGCGCTGACCAATGGCATACTGATCGACGGTACCGGAGCCGATGCAGTACCGGATGGAGCAATAGTGATCCGGGATGGGCGTATTGTATCCGCTGGACCGCGCGCACAATTAGCAATCCCCGCTGACGCGAATATCATTGATGTTCAAGGCGGAACAATACTACCAGGCTTTATTAACGCCCATGTTCACGCTGCCTATAGCGCGTTTACACTAAAAGCGTGGGCAAAGGGCGGCGTAACAACAGTGCGCGATCTGGGCGCCTTTGGGATATATAAACGCCCAAATTTCGTAACCCGCGACACATTGAATGCGAATCCCAAGTGTGCGCGCCTGTTCGCCGTCGGTTCGTTTATAAACGCGGAGGGTGGCTATCCCATGGCTTACTTTGGTGGCCACGTCGTCAGTGTCACCTCACCCGCGGAAGCACGGCATGCTGTAAACAAACTCATCGACGACGGTGCGGATGTGATAAAAACAGCCATGGAATCGGGCTATGCTTTTGGTCAGTCCGGATGGCCGCTGCTCTCGCCGGAGGAGGCCACGGCGCTCGTAGATACTGCGCACGAGAGGGGTAAACCTGTTACAGCGCACGTGACCAGTGCACGTGATCTGGAGCGGGCCTTGGATGCCGGTGTGGATGAAATCGCCCATATGGTCGTCGACAAGCTCTCAGAACAACTTATTTCACGCATAGTCGAGACTGGTACCCGCTGGGTACCAACGCTCGAGCTGTGGCAGGGTGTGAGCCGCAAATATCCCATAAGTCATGGAAGCATGGCGATAAAAAATTTAGCTCTATTCGTGGAGGCCGGAGGTGAGGTCGTATTGGGAACGGATTATGCCGGGGCACGCCAAGTAGATTTCGATTTGGGCATGCCAATCCAAGAAATTGAATGGATGCAAGAAGCCGGCATGACACCGCTGCAGATCATTGTTGCCGCAACCCGGAACGGCGCCCGCTCATGCAATATAGAAAGAGAACTGGGAACACTTGAAAAAGGTAAACTGGCCGATGTCCTTGTTGTGGATGGAGACCCATTGGCAGATGTTCATGCCCTAACCAAAGCCCGCTTGATTGTGCGCGAGGGCAAATCAATATAGCCTGTTTCAAAATTTGCTGAATGCAAATTCAAAATACGCAATTTAGGACGCAGATTTTCGCTGATGCACGCAGATTTTTAAAACCAACTAACTCCATCGCCTTCGGCGAAAAAAAGCTAATTACCCCTCGTAGACATTGCTGCATTGCTTCTTCAGCCGCCAGGTGTACAAGAAAAGTTTGTAACCGTTCAGGGGTTCAAGGTTCAAAGGTTTGGGTTCAGGTCCCATTGAAATTATTGAATGACAGGCCCTGACGTAAACTCAATATGTTCAGGGACTGTCGAGTCCGTCGGAACTCGGTCATAGGAAACTGCGCCGCTGAATCTGTAAATGCCTATAAACAAAGGTAACCCAGAACGGTGAACCTAGAACCTGTGAACCCTTACGAAAGTTTTATCTGTGAAAATCTGTGAAGATCTGCGTCCCCTTCTTTTATATCACATTTCTCATTTGCTTTTTTCTTCACACTATACCCGCAGTCTGCTAAACTCTAAGGAGTACGTGGAGGTCCCCTTATGTTTACAGTATTGCGGATCGGCGCCGCTCTCATTTCCGGATTTATTGCCGGCATGGTATTGGCCCATGAAGGCCTCGTGCCAATCACCTATGTCGGTAGCCTAATGGCCGCCGCCGTGATTGGCGCAGGATGCTTCGTCACCAAGCAACTCGGGCCGTTCTCAGAAGATCACGCGGTTACCTTCGCCAAAATTGCTATTGTCACGGCACTGCTGATTGGCATCGCCCAGTCGACCTCGACATTGCACCAGCGGGCGCAATCTCGCATGTATTCCGAGCTGAAAATCGAAACATCGACAAGTGAGCAGGTTGCAACCTGGTGGCAGTCTGCCCTCAAGGACCCATCCGCCACTGGTGGGATGCTGGATGCTGTGCGCTTGCGCGCCTTTGAGGGCATGGTTTACGGTAAACGCGAAACCTACCGACCCAGTGAAAAAACTCGCAACGAGCGAAAGGGTTTTTGGGCGTGGCTATGTTGGTTAGTTCAAGGCGTGCTACTTTTCCTTGGCGCGTTCATCGGCTGTTTGGCGATTTCTTCCGGAGCGAAAGGTGCGAAAAAACAAGCAGCCAATGCTGCAATCGAAGCCCACGCCAAAGAAGTTGAGGCCTCAATCCGCAAGACCGGTGGCGACTTAGCCGCTCGTGCTGCATCCGCCATGATTCGTAACAGCGATGAGCTGCCCGAGATCGCAATGGAGATACACCTTCGCAGGCTCGAAGAAGAGGCTCAAGGCGACCCGACGGCCTTTCTGTTAGCCTGCCTGTGGACACCCTATGACGAGTGGGTCATCGAAGCGCTGCGCAAAGGAGCCGATGCCAACGCCAGGGATCAGCGTGGTAATCCCGCCTATTATTTGGCGGCTTGCGCCGGACTTGTCGAGGGCATGGATGCGCTGATCAGCCATGGCGCTGATGCGGCGCAGACCAATTCGAGGGGCGACACCGCGCTGCACGGGGCAGCCGCTGAAGGTCAGGTGGCCGCCGTTGAGAAAATATTGTCGTCAAAGGCCATTCACATTGATGCCGTTAACAATAATAACGAAACCGCCTTGTTCACATCTTGCAGGAAGGGCAAAGTCGATATTGCCAAAATGTTGCACGCTCACGGCGCCGGACTAGATCTGACAAACAATGCAGGTGAACATGCGCTGCATGTCGCGGTTAGAAATGGCCACGCCCCGGTTGTGAACTGGCTGCTAGCCGGCGGCGTCGACCCTGACTCACCCGTTGAAGGAAAGCGTGATGGAGAAGCGCTGCGGCTTGCCGTTCGGTTCTGTCACGACGCCATCGTCCATGCATTGTTATCCGCTGGAGCAAATGCGAATGGCTGTATGGAAGGCGGCATGACCCCGCTGATTTATGCCGCCGATGCGGGTGCATTGCGCATTGTGCAACGTTTGTTAGGGAAAGGCGCCGACAAGCACGCAACATGCAACGGGCTCACCGCATACGACTACGCTGTACGCGCAGAACGTCCATCGCCAAATCAACAGCACGTTGTTAAGTTGCTAAAGTAAGTATTTCCGAACTGGGGTCGGACCGTTAGGACCACGATGTACGCCTGACAAATAAGGATCTATGCCAAAAATAACCCCGTATTGGTGGCTTAAAGTGACGCTTTTGACCCGATTAGTTTATGGATTTGACGCTCATAACCGGCCTGGGGTAAGCATATTATACCCATATAGACGATGAAGTATGCCAGAATTTGTCTAAATGCTCATTTCCACCTTCCAAAATCGATATTGACAACAAAGCCCGCTTCCGTTATCTGGATAACTATTGGTTCCGATTACTTGATGCCTCAATATGTTGCCCTGCAGCTGATGTCGATACACAATCGACCTTTTTCGATTCATCAGCTCCGGAAAAGCAACCTCTTATCTTTTTCTGTTGGGAATTACATGCCTCGCTCGATTTCCTGTTGACAATGTATCGGAACCAAACCGGCGAAGCTATATCTTCGGTCGAAGAATTTTCTTCATCGCTAGACAAATAGGAGCGGGCGGCTGTAGAAATATTTGATGAATATCTGGTTACATAAATCTGATTGAACGATTCCGCTTTGTAACATCAAACTAAAAGGAGGATATTATGGTTAACAAACTGTTTAAATTTAGTGTGGTGGCTGTATTGGCAATCATTGCTTTGACGTTTGTTTCGTATGGAGAAGCAGTCGCCATGGTTAAAGTCGGTTTTATCTTAAAGACCATGCAGGAGGAGCGGTATCAAAAAGACAAGGCTATTTTCATTGAAAAGGCCAAATCGTTGGGAGCCAGAGTATATTTCGATTCTGCGAATAATGATGAACAAACGCAATTGTCGAAATTCGAAAATATGCTGGCAAAAGGATGCAAGGTCATCGTGATGCAGCCGGTCAATACCGGAACTGCCGGAAACATGGTGAGGATGGCTAATGAAGAAGGCGTCAAGGTCGTCGGTTATGATTCTATGCTTGTCAATGGTCCGTTAGATGCCATGGTCATGCAGGATAGCTGGGCTGTTGGGAAGTTACAGGGCGAAGCGATGGTGGAATGGTTCAAATCCGTAAAGGGAAAAGTTGAAGGCAAAGTCGCCTTGATTATGGGGCAGCCGGGAGATTCCAATGCCGCCGCGATGAGCAGCGGTGCACTTGAGATTATTGAGAATAATTCGGGATTGGCATTGATTGCCAAACAATCCCATGAAGGTTGGTCTTCTGACAAAGCGATGGCAACGGCGGAGAACGTGCTAACGAAACATGCAAATAAAGTCGATGCCTTTATTTGCAACAATAGTGGAATGGCACGAGGGGTTATCGCAGCCTTAGACGCACAAGGAATGGCTGATTCGCAAAAAGTCTTTGTGGCCGGCTCTGATGCAGATTTGGTCAACATAAAATATGTTGCTCAGGGCAAACAAACGGTTGAAATTTGGAAAAAAATTGCTCCATTAGCAGAAACAGCGGCAGAAATCGCGGTAAAACTTGCCAAAGATGAAGAAGTAAAAGTCGATAAAATGATCAACAACGGATTTGTGGATGTACCCACCATCGTCACACCGGTTGTACCCATCACCAAAGAAAATCTTGATAGCACCATTATCGCAGAAGGATTCTATACAAAAGAGCAGGTATACGAAAAATAAGATACGGCGTCTAATCGGCATTATTAAATCATATCGTTTAAAGTCACCTTTTCGGCCTAAAGGATAATCATAGAAAGCCCGCCTTTCGCAGGAAAAGGCGGGCTTTTTGTTATACGAACCTATTAAAAGGAAGGTGGTTCGCATGGGTGAAACCATATTGGAAATGAAAAACATCATAAAGGACTTTCCCGGGGTGCGCGCGCTGGATGAGGTCAATTTTGAAGCTCGTTCTGGCGAATTGCTAGCCCTGGTCGGTGAAAACGGTGCCGGAAAATCTACCTTGATGAAAGTCTTAAGCGGGGTCTGGCCCTATCCCACCTACGAAGGGGACATATATATCAGAGGACAGTTAAAACGCTTTCGCAACACCAAAGATGCCGAAGCATCGCGAGTTGCCATCATCTATCAGGAATTAAATCTTATTCCTGAACTAACGGTAGCGGAAAACATCTTTTTGGATCGCCAATTTAGCAATGCAATTGGGATTATAAATTGGAGTAAATTGTATTCTGAGACCCAAAAATTATTGGATGAACTCAATATAGCTGATTTTAAACCAACCGACAAAGTTAAAGAGTTGACGGTGGGCAAGCAGCAAATGGTGGAAATTGCCAAAGCACTCTCCAAAAATGCTGAAATTTTGGTGTTCGATGAACCCACGTCGGCCTTAACTGATAAGGAAGTCGAAGCGTTATTTGAAATCATTCGAAAATTAAAGCAGCAAGGGGTGTGCATGTCCTATATCTCGCACAAAATGGAAGAACTTCAGCAAATCGCTGATCGCATGATCGTGCTTCGCGATGGCAAAACAATCGGCGAGGTAACCCCAATGTCGGATATCACCCTGGATCAGATTATCAGTCGTATGGTCGGACGGGATATTCAGGATATGTTCCCCAAGCAGGAATTTCAGCAGCAAGAAAAAGTCTTAGAAGTCAAGAATTTTGAAGTCGACCATCCGGTGTTGGCCGGTGAGAAGCAAGTCAAAGGAGCATCGTTTTATGCCGCTAAAGGCGAAATTCTCGGCATCGCCGGGTTGATGGGATCAGGCCGAACCGAAATGGTCACCGGACTATTTGGCGCGTTTCCAAATGATGCGCGCGGAGAATTGTATCTGGAAGGAGAAAAGCTCGAATTCAAGTCCCCCCAAGATGCCATTAATCATGGGATCGGCCTGGTTACCGAAGATCGCAAAGCCATGGGATTGGTGTTAGGCCAAAGTGTTCTTCAGAACATGACGATCAGTTCTTTGGAGACGGTGGCCAATCGCTGGGGAGTTATTAATAAAGCCCAGGAGAGACAGGTTGCGATCGGATATGTTGATCAACTAAACATAAAAACGCCGGGTCTAAGCGTCGCCATAGATACCCTCAGCGGTGGTAACCAGCAAAAGGTCATTGTCGCAAAGTGGCTCAATACTATGCCTAAAGTTCTGATCCTTGATGAACCGACCCGCGGGATTGATGTCGGTGCAAAAGTTGAAATTTACAACTTGTTGAACAAGTTAGTCGCAGACGGTGTGACCGTGATTATGATTTCTTCGGAATTGCCGGAGGTGATGGGGATGAGTGATCGCATTCTGGTAATGTGTGAAGGGGAGATAGCCGCAGAATTAACGCGCGAAGAGGCAACCAAAGAACTAATCATGGAATATGCAACCGGCAGCAAAAGAAGGGGGGAATAAAACAATGAGCAACGAGGTAAAAAGTGCAATCGCACCGGGTGTTTTGCAAAATGAAAACATCCAAATGGCTTTAAAATTTTTGAAAGAAAACGGGACGCTAGTTGCATTATTGGCTTTAGTGATCTTTTTTAGTTTCGCCGATGAAGCGTTTTTTACATCCAGAAATCTAACGAACTTGGCCAGACAGACGACGATCGTTGGGATTATCGCCGTCGGGATGACGATGGTGATCCTCATCAATGGGATCGATTTGTCGGTGGGTTCGGTTGTTGGGTTATCAGCAATCACCGTCACCCTTTTAATGCAGGCTGGCGTCAATATCTGGCTGGCTGTGCTTCTGACCTTGCTTCTTACCGGCCTCCTTGTCGGTCTATGGAACGGTTTTTGGGTGGCACACTATAACATCCCACCGTTTATTATCACCCTCGGTATGATGACGATTGCCAGAGGACTGGCGCTCACGCTGTCAGGGGGCGGTTCGGTGCCCGTCACCAATCCGACGTTTTCCAAAATTGGCGGAAACTATATTCCCGCAAGGATTTCCGGCGTGATCATTGCAGCAGCTTTGGCATTGTTTTTCTTTACCCTGTTTAGAGGCATCCAGCAGAAAAAGAAATATGAGATTGAAGTCAATAAACAAGAGATTGTCTCGTCATCGGTTATCGCTGTGCTGGGGTTGGGGCTTTCCTTTTATGTGTTTACCGGCTATCGCGGCATCCCCTATCCGGTTGCAATTTTTGTTGTAATCGCTTTCATTGGAATATTTGTCTTACAAAACACCAAATTTGGCAGAAGAGTTTACGCGATGGGCGGCAACGAGGAAGCAGCGCGACTTTCAGGCATCAATGTTTATCGCATGAAACTTATTATTTATGCCGTCATTACGATGTTATCGGCGCTGTCCGGAATCCTGTTGGCTTCCCGGCTAAACGGTGCCTCCCCCAATCTGGGAACCATGTTCGAACTTGATGCGATCTCGGCAGTTATCATCGGCGGAACCAGTTTTGCCGGAGGCATTGGAACCATCTCCGGAACCGTGATCGGTGCCTTTATTATCGGTATTCTCAATAACGGAATGAGTCTGCTTGGTGTGCCGACATTCTATCAATTGATGATCAAAGGATTTATCATCATTGCCGCCGTGTGGTTTGATGTCCTGAGCAAAAAGAAGAAAGCGTAACGTTTTTGTCAATAAAACACGGGGAGGATAGAAAATGAAACGAGAAAATCTTTCTTTTTTTACGACAACAGTTTTTTTGACCATATTTGCGATGTCTCTCGTGACTCTATTTCCACTTGGCCGTGCGTGGGAAGCTGGAGCGCAGGACCTGAAGATTGGTTTTATCCTCAAAACGATGCAGGAAGAACGGTATCAAACAGATAAGTCCTTGTTCATTGCAAGAGCCGAAGCTTTAGGTGCGCAGGTCCTCTTTGATTCCAGCAGCAACGATGAGCTTACTCAATTGCGACAAGTTGAAAAGATGCTGGATGAAGGCATCCAGCTTCTTGTTCTCCAACCGGTGAATACAGGGACAGCGGGAAACCTTGTGAGACTGGCTCACGAAAAAGGCATTAAAGTGGTTGGCTATGATTCGATGCTCCAAGACGGCCCTTTAGATTTCATGGTTATGCAGGACAGCTGGGCGGTTGGGAAATTACAGGGCCAAGCGATGCTCGAATGGTTCAAGCAGAAAAAAGGAAAAATTGAAGGCAAAATCGCTTTGATTATGGGACAACCGCAGGATTCCAATGCAGCCGCCATGAGCAGTGGAGCCCTCGAGATTATTAAAAATAACCCTGGATTGAAATTAATCGCACAGCGCTCGCATCTAGACTGGTCTCCCGATCTTGCAAGGGAGACAACGGAGACGCTTCTGGTAAAATTTAACAATAAGATTGACGCTTTTATTTGCAACAACAGCGGACTGGCAAGCGGGGTGATCGCCGCGCTGGCGATTGAAGGACTTGCTGACACAGAGAAAGTGTTCGTCGCCGGGTCTGATGCCGACCTGCGCAATATCCAGTATATTGTGCAGGGAAAGCAAACGGTTGACATCTGGAAAAAGATCAAACCACTCGCTTACAAGGCGGCAGATATCGCAGTATCACTGGCCAAGAAACCGAACATAGCAGCAGAAGATGTTGTTGAAGGTTTTAAAATGATCAATAATGGATTTATGGATGTACCGACGATTATCACACCAGTCGTACTTGTAACAAAGGGGAATATTGATAGTACGGTTATCGCAGGAGGTTTTTTTACCAAAGAACAAGTTTACGATAAATAAGGCGAGCTTTGCCATGTCAATGTAAATGCGGATTATTCTTCTATTGAGGCGTTTATCTGAACTGATATGATTGCGCACTGGACCTCGGATGAAAATCGAGGAAAAAAGTATATGGCCAATAAAAAAGCTCAGAGAAAGTGGGACGAAGAAGCCGATGTTATCGTTGTCGGCAGTGGCTTTGCGGGGCTGGCGGCGGCGATAGAAGCTAAGGAGGCTGGCTGCTCTGTCATAATACTGCCGGGGAAAGGGCACAGTCATAACCCGGATAAACCGGAAATACGAAACTCGAAATACGAAAAACGAAACAAATCCGGAATTCCAAAATTCAAATGTCTCAAACGAAATTACCGCTTTTATGCCATTTTCCTGGTAGCAACAATCACACCGACGCCGGCAAGAGCCATGCCTATCCATGCAACCGGTGGCATTATTTCTCCCAGCAAAAGCCACCCGAAAATCGCGGCTAATGGGGGCACGAGGAACATCAGGGCCGATACCCGTGACACTTCACCGGCCCGAATCATTGCCAGCAGAAGCGTTATGGCTAAAATTGAATTTCCTATAACTAAATAAGTTAGGGCTGCCACTAGCGTGCCGGTCCACTGTACCTGCATGGTTTCGATACTGTATGCGATAGGAAAAACGAAAATAAGGCCGGCACTGTATTGACCGAGGTTCGAAATTACCGGATGATGACTCACGCCAAATCGCTTTTCATATAAAACTCCTGATGTCATGCCGGCCAGTGCGATAATGCAGACACCGATACCCATCACGCTGGGCGTCTCCAGCCTGGATCGCGCAGCGATTACAAAAATTACACCGATAAAGCCTAAAATCAATCCCGTCCACCGCAGCCAGCTCACATTTTCATTGGCCAGTACGGGGGCCAGAATAGCGACCAGAATCGGCTGCAGCGACATTATAATGGCTACCACTCCGGCCGATATGCCCAGAGAAAAAGCGAACCAGCACATACCGAAATAGACGCCCTGCACTAAGATGCCAACCATGGCTATATGCACCCAGTCCATTCTGCGTTCGGGCAATGGCGGTTTTAAAGCGAGGTAAAACGGAACCAGCAGGGCCACGACTGATATATAGCGCCACATCAGCAGCGTAAGCGGCTCAGCATATTGTATGCCTACCTTTGCCACCGCGTAGCCCCCTGACCACAGGAGGACAAAAAGGACGGGGGCCAAGAATAGCCAAATCGATTGATGCGTTTTTTGCATTAGACAGCTACCAACTCAGTTTTGCGCAAATTGTGCAAAACATTTGTTTGCATCTTTGTAAAGTACTAACATACAAGCAACTACAAAGATTTGAATTGAATTCAACTTTGTCACGATGGTAATATTGTTTGAGACATTTGAATTTTGGAATTTCGGATTTGTTTCGTATTTCGAGTTTCGAGTTTCGTATTTCCGGTTTATCCGGGTTAGGATTTATGATGTAAAAATTTGCAGGGCTGGGCCATTTGGAGTCTCTGTACAGTACGCAATGGGTCACATTACGTTCGTCTAAACGTCCAATAACCGATTTTTTCTTGTCATTTGTACACCCCCTCTGTTAGTTCTGCTATTTTTCTATTGGCCGGCAGTCGTTTGATTCTGTGCTCCAATTTGAGAGCTTCAGCTTTTGTCATTTGCGAAGCGACACCGACCAGCTTAACAGGCCTGCGGGATCTTGTATATTTAGCGCCTTTACCTGAGTTATGCTCTGCCAATCGCTTGTTGAGGTCGTTGGTGATTCCGCAATATAGAGAACTGTCAGAGCATTGCACCAGATAGACAGCCCAGTCGTTTTGGGTCATCAAATAATTCCTTTTATTGGATTTATATCTATCCGCCGGCGATCTTAGCTTTAAAACCCCGTTTAACCAGTTCAGAAAGCAATGTCTCCCGATGATCGCCCTGGATTAGAATTACGCCATTTTTCAATGAGCCGCCAGTCCCGCATCGGCGCTTTAAATCAGTAGCTAGTTTTTTTATTTCGGTGTCATTCATCTGAAAACCGGATATGGTGGTTACCGTTTTTCCCTTGCGCCCCTTAACTTCACGCTGAATTCGGATTATGCCATCAATTTTTATATTTTGATGAGATTGGGATTTTTTCTTTTTGCAGGTGCATTTTGCCACCGGCTTTTGACAGGAGGGACAGATTTTACCTGAGTCAGTTGAATATACCAATCGGGAGTTTTCCATTTTTCATATCCTTCAACCTTCCGCCGTATTTAAATTTCACAACTCTTCGGGGCCTCGACCTCACGTCTTCTCCGGTCGCAGGATTCCTGCCTTTGCGCTCTTTCTTATTTTTGACACCGCGCTTTCCAAACCCGCTGATCATCATATCCTCACCGGCGGGAGGACCGTTTATTATGATTTCCAAGAAGATCTCCATGATTCTGTTTGACCGGCTTTTGAAAAACCGTTTTGTTCCGCGATGGCTTCAATGATCTGGGCTTCGATGAGGGCCTTGGTGGGTCTCCCTATATGAAGTTCAGTGAAACCCAACGTTGCAAAAGTCGGAGGGCTTCAGAGTCAAGGCGTCTGAGGGTGAAGTCGTAGTTCTTTACCCTGTCGGGGCGTAGCTCGAAGAGCGAAGACTGATTCGAATCCTCAGCAACGCAGATTCTGAAGTCCTCCGGCTTTCCCGACGTGTTGGGTCGTAGCTCGAAGAGCGAAGCCCAAAGGGGAAACAACAAGGCAAATTCGACCCCATCCTTCTAATTCACAAATATGGGTATCCAAAAATTTGCTACATTACTATGATTTTGGCAATAGTTGCGAACAATTATCTAATCTTTGCCATGTTGTATATGCAACTAAGGGGTGAATTTTGGTTTCGTATTGATGCACATAGCAGGATATTGAAATATTGTCGAGAAAATACCTTTTCAATTTTATCAGAGCTTACCAAATATCTGAGATAATTAGGAATTTAGACCCCAATCCAGAGGTTTGATTTTTGGATAAAAATTTGAGAATATGCTGAAAACTCTTAAAGATGCCATAACCTTTAACAAAGAGAAAGCATATGAATGAAGGACAAGACCCTGCTTTCAGATCCGATAGCGTGGTTTTTGCTTTTGGATATCATGTTGAAATCTGTAAATTATCTTAATTGCAGATATTGGCAAGTTATCTTTATATCTCACAACCAAAGAATCATGGTTTGATCCCCTCAACATTCAATTCAGAGCTTCCAATTTCGACCTCATTTTTTTCAAACATCCCTTGACATATCAATTTTTAAACTAAAGTTTTCGTTAAGGTAACACAATGTGGTTGCTCTTACTCTGAACGAAAATAGAATATTCGCTTTCTATTTATCATAAAATACTTACCATCGAAGACTGTCTTCTTTAGCTCTTAGCGCGGTGTCCATTCTAATTAAACCATATCAATATGCTGGCAAGGTATTTTTAGATTAGTAATTTCCACTTTTCGATCATAATATCGGAATAGATGGAAAACTTTCCATTTAATATTACTGTTAGGCGGCTTACTGCTTACTGGACATTCCCAGAAAGGCGGTCTTGTTACCAGGTATCTAGGAAAGGTAGAAGTGACATGGACGAGAAGTATTTTGTTCCCAAAGAACAGCATGCCTTTGTCCTAGATCCCGATATATCGCCAGTTCTAGAAGTGACGCCGCCATGTACAGTCACCTTTGAAACCGGCGACATGTCCTACGCCAGGTTAGCTCAAGGCGAGACCGTCGAAGATATTGGCTTCCAGAACTTCAATGTGGTTACCGGGCCTGTTTTTGTCCGCGGGGCCGAGCCGGGCGATGCCCTCTGTGTCGAGGTGCTTGAAATCACCGTGCGAAGTGCCTGGTCAGCCTGGGTTCCTGGATTGGGTCGGTGGGGTAATAAAACAGATCGGCTACAAATACGCCAGATTCCTCTACAAGGCGAGTGGGCCATCATTAATGAGCGGATCAAGGTCCCAATTGTGCCAATGATCGGCTGCATCGGGCTTGCGCCCGCCAGCGGCAGCAGTTCGACAGTTAAGCCAGCCTATCCATGGGGCGGTAATCTCGATTTACGTGAGTTGGGTTCTGGGGGCACCATCTATCTACCCGTTCAGGCACCTGGCGCACTGCTTTCCATAGGTGATCTACACGCCGCAATGGGCACAGCCGAACCCACAGCAGTGAGTTTGGAAGCTGCTGGACAAGTGGCGGTCCGAATCACGGTCGAAAAAGGCAGATCATTGAAATTTCCGCGGGCCCGCACCGGGAATGAGACGATTTGTGTCGCGGTCGCTGAATCGTTCGCTGACGCCAGGCAACTGGCGATGGATCAAGCGTATGACTTCCTAACCGAAGAGATTGGCTTATCACCGTTTGATGCTTACGCCTATGCCAGTGCTCGTGTGAGTTTGCGCTTTGGGGGGCCGGCCAGCGCGATTGTCTTAGCCATTATCCCAGACATCGATATGTAAGCAGAGCAGAGAGGTTAACTTCAAAGGGCTTATACAAACAAACAGCCGCCCAACAAAAAGATTAAGCCGAATGCTTACCGCTGCGATTTTCAAACACACCTTGTCAGTAAAGGCTTTGATAAATGTATCCTATCTTGCTGGCCCGGCACCGGCTTAGCTCAAGCGTCAGATGGAAAAGGAAATTTGCGAACTCCAAATATGTCGTCGTGAATGATTTGAATCACAGGCCGAGCTTCGCTACTCAATGTATAGGGAGGTAGAGCGATGGCACGATTAGTCGAATTCTGCGTAATTGGCATGAATATCACTATTCTTATTGCCGCTATTCTAGTCGGAGTCAATGTATCGATCTGGCTTGGCGTCGTCTTGCTTATCGTTACAAACCTTAGCGCTTTCTATCTCATCTTCAATTTTGACTATTGGTTTGTACGCCAGCTTACGAAAATCGAACCGGAATTGCTCATGCATCTCTGCGAGACAGGTGCGATAGGCAGGGCTAGGCGCCTCATGAGGAAATTACCTTCAAACCCGAGATGTAAATTTTGTCAGGTACCGTTTGGTGGTTTTGGCGCACTCCTCAGGATAAAACCGGCTACGAAGAATCCAAATTTTTGTCGTAGCTGCTTTGAGGGGCTACTGATTAGCAGCAAAGTGATCGATGTCGGAATTCTCTTCGCAGACATTCGAGGGTTCACATCGTGGACAGAGAATCATTCACCCAGCGAAGCTGCAGAAGCACTTGCGAAATTTTATTCGCTGGCTAACGATATATTGACGAGTGATGACGCTATTGTGGAATTAGTCTGATATAAGCCCTCCACCTCTGGTGGAGGACCCGGAAAGGTTCTACCGATCCGGTGAGAAATAATATAGGTAATTCCTCAGGAAAGCCCCGAAAGGCAGACAGGAGGAATTACCTATGC
>Ga0209367_1005183_pt1 | contig 18072 bp, 13 predicted proteins | sample WorMetLIZISLAND2_FD_187412 | JGI IMG/M metagenome (GOLD analysis project Ga0209367, IMG submission 187412) | Marine gutless worms symbiont microbial communities from Max Planck institute for Marine Microbiology, Germany - Olavius geniculatus... ... | reverse complement strand
CAACATTTAAGGACTTGCACATCGAAAACAGCAAAAATTACAAAAGGTGATATTGCCCGCATCACACTGACTGTGTGTCAATGTGCTGCTGAATAATATCACCTTTTGTAATTTTTGCTGTTTTCAAATCCGCCGAAGGGTCTGACCTGTAGGTGAGTTTCTGAAAAAAAGGTATATGGATAGCTAGAAAAATTTTTGCGTATATTTCACCCATTTGCCAAGAAGCCCCCCTTGGAGGATTTGCATAAAATTTTGCATGACCGGTCCCCTCGCCGACGTAATCAACCGTGCCAAATTTTATCTTAATCGGGTCAGGGGTTTTGATTCTGTGGGGGTCGAATTTTTGGCTTTCCCATAAGAAAGAGAAGTCCCCGTTAACACAGGGCTTGAACTACCGTTCAGCCTGTGATGGGCAGCGAAGCTCCGACAGCCGAGAGAACAAGCTGTTGATAGATAATAAGTTTATTTTTCGACGAAACTGCGCTACCTTCGCTTTGCAAGCGGTTTTATACGTACCCTGCAGGCGAACAATTTACCACAAACGTTGGAAAAGCTGTAAATTAATAAAAAAAACGCGTATATGTCTGAAGGCGTTTACGTGATGAATTTTCTGGGTTATACCACGTTTAAACGATCGAGCAAACATCGAGCAGACATCAAGCAAACATCGAGCAGGCCTGATAGAACCCCGCCCCAGCAAAAAGATTGAAAAACTCTGTTGTAGTACGTTATGAGTCCTCAATGTTACAGTTAAGCAATGTTACAGCAAGGAAAAGGCAAATGCATACAGAAGAATTTGATACGGCGTTTAAGTGAAATGATAAAGTAACAAATCACCAATAATTTGTAAAGTTAAACTAAAACATCATCGCAAATTTAAGATGACAGATTGAGCTATTTTTGAAAATAGGATTAGCACGACGAATGTGTCATTGATGATCGGCGATTTGTCACAGACGACTGCGATTTACGAGATCCGCGCACGAAAATCTCAAGTTACGCGGTCGACCTATATCTCATTCGAACTCGGATTAATGTGCGTATAGCGATAAAAGATGAACGCAAATCCGAAAATCCAACAGGATTATAGCTTGCGTTCGGCAACGAGACGGACGTCTGCGTTGTATAAAAGCAGATCATCGTGTGAAACGGCGTCTGATGACGTCGTCACCGGCAACGCAACGCTGTGTACGATGATAATGATTTACGTGCGCAAAGAAATCAAATCTGATTACGTGGACGACATGGTGAGAGAGGCGTCACGTCCGTCGAGAGAAAACCAGAAGTCACCCAGAGAGCAGCCCAGCCCAGCGCAACTTTGCCGCCCGTATAAACTGCATGCTAAAATATTCATAGATCTTTTATCACACGCAGATGACCTGGCGTCGCGTGGCCGGAACTTGATAAGTGATCAAAAGCCTTTATACGTCGTCGTCATCACGAAATGCAGTTTGCAAATTTAAGCCATTCTCCTAACGCAGGGAACAAGAGCAACGGCAAATACTTAAGTATATCCCCAGACAATAATGACTTGTGTCCTTCCCTCAGACGATCAGACCGTAAACCCGCCTCACCTTTTTAACATTTTACAAGTTTATTTATTATTTAAAGGATGCGGGACAAAAAGTCGTAACTGCGTGGCACAATGCGCCGCGAAGGATCGTTTACCACCAAGAACAAAATGGCTTAGACTATTTGCGGTACGTTAGCCAGCATCATCAGTTTCCTCACTTCGAACGGAATGTTCATGAAACATTTACTCTAAGAGAGAATAAGGAATTAAACTCGGTCGTTGTGGACAATGTAGCTGAGAAGCTAGGGCTATATGACAAAAACTAGAGTGTGAATTTTTTCTCAGCAATTTTATTTTTTTTTAAAATTTGTTGACAACCCCTATTCGATAATTTTTTTCTGCTTCGAGTACCGTTACTTGATAGGCTAGCCATCATCAAGCTTCCCAACTCGACCATGACTAGCCCATGGAGTAACATCATCGAGTCGAACTCGACAACGTTGAACCCTCCTTGGCGATGGAAGCACGTGCGGGTGAAACACTTGTTTGGGGTCATTCCAAGGCCGTGAAGCAGGCGTTACTGCTCCGAGCCCAAATTCCATTAGCTCAAAAAACCTCACACGCTCAAAAAACCTGATCGGAAACCTAGACTTAAACAGGCTTTGAGCAAAAAAAGAAAAGTAATAGAATATACAAATAAGCCTATAGCGAACCATTATCGCGACGCGTTAGTAACGGCATTGTTTCGTTGGGGTTCATGACAGCGTTGGGCTGCAGCAGTGGCGAAGCATCGGCCTCAATAAACGAAACAAACGTCAGAAGATGATTGTTCGACGAAATGGACGGTTTATGGAGATCACTACTTAGTCGCAGACTGGGCCCTGCAGACGGCGACATCTGATCCCGGAAAAGTCGTCATTTACCAGCATAATTGAATTTCAATCCGAGGTTTGCGTGCGTCTCGGAATGAGAAACCACCACGGGCTGGAAGATTCAATTAGACACGCAACCAGTAAAAAACTCTATTGTTAGACCAAACTGTGTACTTCTTCAAAGTAATGCACAAAGTCCGGTTACAGTTTAACGTGTTTAATAATTACTTATTAACTCATTTATGCATTTCATATTACAGAAAATCGATCGCTTCAATGTGTATGACGGTAAACAATGCAAACAAATACCGTACTGAATACGACATCTGTGGATGTTTAAACTTTTGCAAGGACTTGAATTTGCAAAAAAAGAAAAGTGGAAGAAAAACAGTTACTTTTGGCAAAATGCGAAATTTGCAAGGAACGGAATTTCAAACAGGGATATGGTTAATTATGGTTAAGCACGATGCATGAACGACTGTTCGTTTGATGAAATGTCGCCCTATGAAATGGCGCCCGATTAACTGTCGCTCCGGCTAGCTGTTGCGCGATTAAGTAAGTGAAGTAACAGTAAATAAGTGAGTAAAATGTAAATTCATATATAGCGTTAAATTAACCTCTAACGCTCTCAGTGTCGCGCGATGAAGTGTCACTAAACCCATTAAAGATATTAAATAAACTGTACCCTATTAGTTCTGTAACATCTAAAAAGCTAAATGACGTAGCGAAATTAAACTGTTGTTTTTGTTAGTAATAGGCCTATTGTTAGTAGGTTTTCATAATAAAATAAATTAACACTGCGACAATACTTAATAAAAAGTACAATTAAACAATCGACGACAAATATTTTTACTGTTCTGTTTTACCACTGCTGCCAATTTCATAATGGAATTAAGTTCATAACTAAAAGGCGCTCGTAAGAGTGGATATCTCCGACAAGCGAAGTGTACACAGAGACACACACACAGACAAAAGCAATCTCATAATCTCCTCCAATTCACTTCGTTCCATTGGCGGAGATAATGATTAAATCATGATCGAACACCACCACAGTAGTCTATCATAAACAGTAAACGCTCTTACTAGTAAACGGATATATTACATTTTATTTTCAGCTTTATCACGCGTCAACAAATCTGCTCATTTTTAAAGACAGCAGGCTCAAACATCGCAACAGTGTAAGTACGTAAAACCTACCGCGTGAGAGCAGCTATTTGGCGTGACGTCGGCGCCTAAACGGAAGCGATTCGACGCGAATTGTCACCATCATCGGCGCTATCAGCAGCACCAGCTGCTGCTGCTGCGGTGTCGGGCCACCGGCATGGATGTGGCGACGCCATCAACTGATGGACTGACAGATATGCCGTGTCCTGCGTGTGGGTGGTCAGTGGTCGTGGTCGTGGTCGTGGCGCCGTCAGCTGATGAAGCGTGTGTTTGCGTGCGCGCGCACGCCCGGTACACAATCTACGTAATAAAAAATACCGCACTACGAAAACTTCATAATTTTTTGACAAAAAACGCAACAATTTTAGACGAAATCTTCAGCATTTATTAAGGAAAAAATTGGCTACAAACAAAGCAAGTTTTGTGCCATATTACAAAGGTTTGCGTAAATGGTGTGACGTTTTTGTTTCAGTGCATTATTTTCAAGTTAGCGCACATCTGTTACTTCAATATAAATAAATCAGTCATCTGTCTAAATTAAAACTGCAAAACAGCAGAGTTTGAATTTAATAGTGGCGTCATGGTATTCGCCATTATATTGTATAGATAATCGTCTGCTTCGTGGACAAATTATTGACGCTGTGACATGTGGCACGCTGCCGCACAGAAGCGATCAGAAAATCAGACTTTAGCTTTCGCAAGCGTCAACGCAAAAGGCGAACTGTTTAGACTTACGCAGACGGTCTACAGTAAACGTATAGTAATTAATATCTCCGCAAATAACTGATTTTCTGCATTTCAAACGTGTGCGTCAAACGTTTAAAATACGCCTGAAATGTGGTTGCAGTCTAGCTTATTTGTGCAGTTCAAAGAAGTCTTTTTATATTCAAACTTTAGAACTATGCTAGTTCTAAAAAAAATCAACGTAATAAAAATTGCTGTAACAACAATAAATTGTGTCCAAAATAATCTCTATCAAAAAGCCCAGCTATCGCTAAAAAAGCCGACCGTACCGCCTACGTCCGAAGCCCAGCCTCCGATTTCCAGTCACGGAGAAAAAACAATTTGTCAGAAATCAGACAGTTCCATGAACGCTATGTTAACGAAACGCTGTTTCGAAAACTACAATGAACGCTAGTATAACAGACATTGCACGTGGGCATTTTGCCAAGTAATAAAAATAGCTACTGTTCCATGCACGTGATTATATCGCCAGGTGATATAAACAGCTACAGAGTAAATGAACAAAGAAAATATCGGACGCTAAGTTTTGCAAATATTTATCACAATAAAAACATTTTGCTCGGAAAGACACGCTACAGTTTATACAGTCCCTGTTACAGTACCGTTCATCCACAATACCGCATGATTAGTTTACCATAGTGCATTATTACCCTTTAAGGTCATCTAAAGTCAATGATTTATATCTCATCTGAAAGCCAGTATGCGACTTCTTATTAGTGATCAATAGCAACATAGGTTTTAAACCGTTTAGCCACAGTACATCCGTAACGACAACTCATGCCAATAAGTCGACTTTTACTAAAATACGGTCGGCTAAAAATTTTGTGAAAAATATTTAACTGTGCTAAAATTAATGATATTTGATTAGTGGGATGTCTTGTTGCACACTGTACTTTTTTCCACCCGTGCTTCAACACGCATTTGCCGCAGCTTTGTTTTGTTTTGTTTTTTGAACTAATACCGTATAATTTTCGCTAAAACACGTGACATGCGACATAATGCGATTTTTAGTTTTTTTGCGACGAATATCTGTAATAGTTTTGTACTGTATACATAGACCCATTGCAACTGTTTGCGTGCTGAGAAATAAACGCCGATAGATGCAAACAGTGCCAAAAGATCGAGTCCGAATTAAATTAAATGCACAACCGTTACAGTTCATTAATAAGTACAGTACACAACTCTCTTGTCTAATTGCAGGCCACTGTAATGTATTTCGCGTATCACGGCGTTTCTGGGCAAGTTAAACAATGAAAGAGATCTAAATCAAACACAACGGCGAGATCTCAACCGACTGTCGGTGACAGAACACATAGGTTGAACGAACAACGTTGACAACGGGCGGGGGCTGGCTGCTGATGGTAGCCACCGGCTGGCCCACAAGATGGACGACCACGACGTTCGCGGAGCGGCGGCGGCTCAAAATGGCTCTCCTGCGTCTTACCGATGCGACCGACATATGCCGCAGTGCTTACAGCAGGTTGCTATGTATGTGATGCGGGATTAGGATGAGTCGGGATTGACCGAAGACGCTTGCTGCTGAGGCTGCTGTCGCCAAACCTCACGCGCGACGACGACGCCGTCGTCGTCCGACACAGTTCTGCCTGATCACTCCAGTATTGTGATGTACGACGCCAAAAACGGCCGCCGCGCGGCGCACCACAACGACGCAATTTTCAGCCGCTTTTCTCTACGCCGACCGCCCAGCCGCCTCCATTCTTTATTACGAACGTCATAGCAACCGGAAATGACGACGACGACGGGTTACAGCCTCGCCTCGCCTCACAGCCTGCTCCATATAGGCTCACCAGCTTCTACCATACAGTGCACAGACAACGTTTATGGCTTTCACACTGCCCGTCAAATTCTGCTGTAGAATGATAATTTAGGATTACCTTGGCTTGACTTGGTGAACACCAAAACATGAGAATAAGGCCTATGTTAATAACAAAAATTACCGATCAGGAGACGAATGGCCAGAAAAAGATTTATCCACGTCTGACCACTTAGACAAAAAGACAGTGGCAGAAAGTTTAGATTCTTGTATACTGTATAAGTGTAGCTGATGATACAATTTTAAGTTAAATAGTATAAGCACTTTACTTTAAATTAGCGTTTAGCCTATTAGTTTTTGTGTTATTCATCTGATGATGATGCGTGACCATGGTGACGACGTCTATATGACGTCACAGCACTGCTGCGGCTTAAGATATGTGGCTGCAAAATTTTAGAAAAAAGTGAAATTTTCTGACAGGTACAACACTTTAACGACATCTCACCTAGCCCATGTCGAGGCCACGTACGACACGGGTCTGCGTGCAAAATTTTGCCGACGTATGTCGTGCCGTTACAAAGTTATTGGTGATGGTAACTCTCAAATACAGCATAAATGTACGACCGTACATTAATTGAAATTTATTGTTCCGTTATATTTTTGTAAAATATTTAATAAAGGTAATCATAATATACTGTATTAGATCGCCGATAGTCAACAGGCAGTTCTTGGAACAAATAAAACTTCAGATTGCACTAATATGACTAAAAAGAAGGCAGGCTAATGGCGAATCACGGTGATAAAGATCCGTACGTAGCATTTGGTGCGTTGTCCACGTGAACCGATGCAGGACGTCGTCAAGCGTCGAGAGAATGGCAATGTATTGAGACAACCAGCGCTCAATTGTCTTCAGCTAACGGCTCCCAGCGGTGGGCCAGACAGTCGCGCCGGGCACACCCATAGCATGGAGTTGCTGCATGGTCGTATGTATAGTCTGAGTGTCCAGCGGTCCGTCACCGCGCTCTCGTATCGCCGCTCCAGCTTTATTGTTTTTGCTTGTCTGCTTCCGTTCCGGCGACCGAACGTATTGTCCGTCCGCCCGTCCCCTCCTAGTATATACGTTGATCCATTAGGACACGGCGGCATGTTCGCCTCAAAGTTCTGCGCGAAGGATACCGACGACTTGGTCGCCCAAAGTGGATCGAGAAATGGTGATTTGAAATTACTGAAAGATGTTCTGTTTTTTTTGCGTCAAAGAAGTCGCTCTTTAAGGTCAGGAATGCGTAACAATTTGCGACAGGGATTCTATTCTTCGCTTCAAACTAAGCTGAGGAACGTATAGTAAGTTCCCCGGACACCATAATCGATTAGGGATAGGACCTCACTGCAAACATCGCCGCTCCTCGTAACCAGTGTTGAATATAGCGCACGCAATGTCGGAGCCGCTGACTCACTGGCTCTGGACGACACCTGACGTCATGAACTGGACAGAGGCGTTGGACGCTGCTTGACTAGGTAAGGTAGGTACATAATGGGTTAATGAAGGCGACGAAACGGCCACGATGACCGATGATCGGCTAACGTGCAGCTAACGTGCCGCGCAGTACTCGTCGGCTCGGCCATGTTGATGTGTCTATTCCACCGCTGACACCTTCCGTCGTCAGTCCGGCGTAAACTGAAAACGGAACTGCTTGCCAGAGGTATCATTAGCACGATCGTGGCCGTGTTAACGACCGCGGAAGCTCTGGAAATGTGTGAAGGTTGACGAGAAGCTTCAGGGGGAACTTCCCCCAGTTATGGGGTTCAGAGCTGACACCCCCAGAATTTTTTTCAAATTTCGGTGCAAATGTGCAAATGTGAAAATCGATGTTTTTTTCGACCAACTTTTGAAAGTGGCGCGAAATTTAATGCCCCAGTTGTATAGGTTAGGCGGCCCTGGACTGTTTGCAACTGTAAAAACGGGTCAACATTACCTTGATTGATTCATTATCGTCATCGTCGTCGTTATCATGTGAAAACTATGAGCCCCGACACTGAAGCCTATACAGAGCGACAAAAATCTGAAGGCGACTGAAAATGCAGGATCTGTCAAATGCAGAACGAAGAAAATGACGGACCAAATGGCAAGAGCTAGAAATGCAAGACCAAATCGTTTTCAAGCAGATATGTAAATGTTAACTTTTGTTAAAATTACAGATGACAGTTGCTGTAGCACAGTTTATATTACGCGCGACAGCATGTAATGCTTCGCGCGTCTTAGCCATCGTCGAGGTGTCCGTCGGTCCGTCTGTCCGTCACGCCCTTGATCTCTATCAAAACGGTGCAAGCTAGGATTACGAAATCTTAACTGTGAACTGCCCCAAGGACTTTAGTTTTTTTGCGACAAAAGTTCGTGCCCATGGGTGAAGGGGTTTCCCTCGAACGAGGGCGTCAAAGAGGGATACCCCCCTTTAAAAGCTTTTAAAAGACGTTATTTTGCAGCTATTGGCTCTTATAGTGTAAAAACGGTTGCAGATAGGTATAGACTTGCTGCGTACCATAACAAGTACTGGTGACGGGCTTTTTAGATTTGTCAACATCGATGACCTTGAACGACCTTGAACCCTCAAAAGAGGGGTTTTGGTAAATTTGTTCACAACTTTTGGCTGCAGCGCACATTTTAAGACTGAATTGCAACAAAATGGTTGGCGATAGACCAAGACAACCTGCATATGAAATTTTTAGCATTAAATGTAGATTTTAGCAGTTTACGTTTCGACTCCCTAAGTTCAAGGAGGCCTGCGCAGGCGGGCGTCAAAGACGGCTACTCCCTACAAAGTGGTTATTTTGAAGCTAATGGCTCGTGTAGCGTGTAAACAATTGCAGATAGGCACAGACATGCTGCTTATCATAACAAGCCATAATGACAAGCTTTTTAGCAGTGTCAACATCGATGACTTTGAATAACCTTAAACCCTTAAAATAGAAGATTTTAGTATTTTTGGCAATTTGTAGCTGCAACGCAGATTTCAAAAGTAAATTGCGACGAAATGGATGGAGATAGACCAAGACAACATGCAAACAGAAACTGCTAGGCTGTCGCGCGTCTTGTGAGCTTTTCTCAAATTACTTGTTTTTATGTCAACTGCTATCACTAATACATTTTCACAGTAGTGTGGTTTCTGCGTCTGATTCTATATTTAGGCATTATGAAATCACAGTTAGTTTTATTTTTTACGTAAGTTTCTTTATATGTTACTATACTTCTGTCTCTTTTCGCGACTAAAGATGTTCTTCATTTTGTGCAGCACAAAACCATTTTGTGGCGTTGACGTGAGCGACTGAACTAGACTCAACGTCTGCCATGCGAAACTGAACTCGTCAGTTTTTTTTCAACAGTTGGGGTTTGTCATTTTAGGTGATGCAAATCCAGCTCCGCATTTTCATGGTCTTGCAATTTCCAGCCACTGCTTTTGGCACAGGATATTTATCCGGCAGCCGTGTCAATAGCCTAGGCGTTATTCATGCGGTGATCAGATAAATATCCGGTCCTACCCGGGCCGGCTATTTGTTCGGCCGCCGGATGATTAGTCCCCGCGTTGTTTTTTCGTGATTCGTCATTTTCAGGACCTGCAAAAGTGTTTCGACAGTGGTACAGCACATTAAACCAATTATGGTCATCATTATTATAACATTTTTACTGTAAAAATGTTCTGCATCAGAATGCGACTACGTTTGCTCAAATTTCAAGCAAGACTGTGTCACCGGCAAACACATAACGCGTCAGAAAAGTAGATCCCTGAAAAATGCCCTTTGCGTACTAATGCACTGTTTAGCCTATTACAGAACGACATGCACTACGTGATCATTCGCAGACAGCGCCCGCCGAGCTGAATGGACCACAACAATAGAAAACTTCGGCGTGTGCTAACGCACGACTAAAAGTTAAACATGCTTCAATGCGTTCACAACACGGGAGCACAGGTAGCAAGTTAAAGTGGGATTTAAATATGATTAGCGATCACGAAGCAGCGCAAAGCCTAACAAGTCGTTTTCCTGACTGCGTGTCTCCAAAGTTGACGTCATCAACCGTAAGGTACAGTTTTTCGGTGGCAGGTCACAATGTCGACAGTAAAAATGTCGACAGTCACAATGTCGAAGTCATAATGTCGAAAAGTCAAAATGTCGACAATGGAAATGGCGAAAGTCAGAATGTTGAAAGTGTCTCACACACGCGGTTCAGAACACCGGGCCCAATAGGTGTGAGAAACAACTGTCATGCGTGCTACCAGTCCGATGTTTTTAGTCTATTGTACTTGCGTTTTAATTTCATTGCTTAAAATTTCGTAACATCGCATGGAAGTAGTTACGAATCAAAAAGGCGGACGAACTTTACTGCTTGATGGATTTGCCTACACAACTCAACGATTAGTACTCGTACAGGCAACTGCCTGCAGCTCTCGGCCACGGAAACGCAAACGTTACGAAGCTCTAAATACATGAATCGGAAACCTCATTGAAAACTATGTGCACACTGAGATTGGCCACTTTCTGCGCGAGACTGCTCACGATGTTGAAATACACATATAGGTATGACAACTTTTTTTCTTTTTTTCTTTACAGGTGTTGCGACAGTCGCAACATATTGCGCATAATGTTCGCCATTCTGACTTTCGCCATTTCCATTATCGACATTTTGACAGTGCACCAGTTTTTCAGTTCCACTGTGTCGCGATATCGAACACAACGAATTTTCGAATTTTTGTCAGTTTTTCGAATTTTTGTCAGTTTTACATTTAGGACTATTTCTATTCTCAGTATCTCTCATTTCATTTTTTTTTAAACAATTCAGTTTTTTTTAGTTTATGTGCTAGATTAAACTGACAGTGTGTTTGTCAGTTTTTGAGTGCAAATTTTTCATTGTATTGTATTGTAACGTAAGGTCTTGGCAGCAACCGCTACTGTTCACAGGCTCAGCATGCTGCAGCATTCTATTATCCATGCAGATCATGAAAGTGAACATTACTTTTTGAACAAAAGTCTTAACCTACCATAGATTTAAATTACTACCCATTAATAGTCAAACTCCTACATTGAACGACGCACTGTAAATAGGAAAAACAACACAGTAAAATGTGGATAAGTTATATGCAAGACAAAACAAAAGAAGAGGTTTTCTTGTAGCACAGTGCAGTCTTGCAACCCCTCGATCTAAAAACGCCCTTTGCCGTAGCAGCAAGATGGCGAAACTTTTAGGCCATTTGTAGTCGGCGTATGGCAGAGTGCCTGTAGGCGCCCCAACGGTAGGCCTATAGACGAGCGCAGATCACAATGTACGCTACAGAAAGACTTGTCATTGATACCTTTCGCGCACGCAGCGGAGGTAAGTTGGCGATCTGGACGATGTCGGAATAGTACGCTAACTACTGAAGTAAAGATTTGTTACCTCCGCTAAGGAGGTAATGTTTTTGCCAGACTTTGTTTGTCTGTTTGTCTGTCTGTCTGTGTGTTAGCAAGATAACTCAAAAAGTTATGGACGGATCTTTCTGAAATCTTGAGGGTATGTCGGGAATGGCACAAACTACCAGTGATTCAATTTTGGGTGTGATCCGGAAAGAATCCTGGATTCTGAATCACTTTAAAATTTTCGTTACCGTTGCTTTCAATGGGGCATAAGGGAAACCGCTGCAAAACCGAAGATGGTGCTGCCACTTAGCGAACAACATTGCCTTGGCGGAGGTGTGCGGGCTCTGACTGCTTTCTAGTTGATTATAAGCTTTTAAAGTATTAAATGCGTTGACGCAAAGCACCGAGTGGCATGTGGTGTGTGTCTGTCAGACCCAATGCGTGGATTGTGTGCAAATTATCACCGTGACAATGAACAACATTGCGTGACTGGTGATGCCCGTTAATAGGATAAACGACGCCAAAATACAAAGCCAGACTCAGCAAAGCTGCCGCCTTAGATGCTAAGGCCTAATAACACCGCTAAAACGAACCTGCATGTGACTGAATTTTGTTTCCGAGCACATGAAGCACGATATGCCTATATTATCGTTTTATGCAGATAGTTTACAGATAGTTGTTAATGAAGAAAATTGCGTTATTTCACAGCTATTACATTGACTATTGCTATATAAATGCACGTATAAAAATTGTCTGCTCTGAACTTAAGGACTAGGCCAGGGCAACGCGTTTCTACGATGCGCTCACAGGTATGTGACCCGGGCAAGAACCTGAACCTAGCTGTTTGTAGTTTTATTGCTGTACGGTACTTAATCACACTGATCATAGCGTCCATTCAGCCTGTGAGTTACGAGCTGTTGACAGCAGTTATTCTGTGCCGAGTTGATACACTGACGCGCGTCGGCTCTACAGTTCGACATCGCACCGCAAACGTCTAGATTAAAGACAAGGATGACTGGATTAAACGATTCGATTCATACGTGTATACGATAAAATGTACAAAACATCCGTTTATACGCTTGTTAACGGCGACATGCAATGACTGACACTTCGAAAACAGCAAAAATCATGAAAAGATGATATCGCTTACCATCACATCGCCTAACTGTCAATGTTATGTTGAATAATATCAACTTATGATGACAGACTTAAAAATGGCTTACTACTGTTTTGAAGACATAGGTCTATTGCTAGAACTGAGTTGCAGGTAACACGTTGGAGAGCGCAGTTAGACTCCAGTCGAGCGTTTTGACCCCATAGAAACGTGCTTATTTCTAGAATGTGATAAACGACCTGCAGTGGCTATGGTATTGAACCTATGTAGATTAGAGTTTATAATTGTCATGCAATTTTAACATTTTTAACATAATGTTTGTGATATTTTGAGTTTGTGCATGCATAAACTAAGAATTCTTTTTATTTTTAATGTGCTAGACTGTGTAGGCTGTGGTATTAAACATATGTAGACGTGTGAATTAAAAGGCTAAGTCGCAACATGCAGTATTAAATAAATGTTTGTGACAGTTACCTTCATTTAACTGTCTTTCAAACTTTAACACGCACTGCCAGTCCGTCAAGTTCCAACCCTGCACTTTCGTCCGACATTTTCCAGTTCTGCATTTTCAAGCGATTCGCACGCTGTCGCAGGAAACTTCACCGAAGTGCAATATTCCCATGAAACATTCTGACCAGTTAATGATGGCGACGAACATTCTGACTGAGTCATAAAAATATGGCGGTTTGATTTTGATGTTGATGTGTCGTCACATAATTCGTAAAATATCTTTAAATTCGCACACTAAAATGTAGTAGCATTTTTCTAAGTTGTTAACATTTCTTCAGACTAACCCTATTGCCCAGAGTAACGCAACCGACCCAATTCAGTGCGAGCGCGTCTTATTGTTGCTGTCATCTGGCGAAATAAAATGTACTGCAAACATTGGCGTTAAATAGTTATTAAGCTATTGTTACATCAACAATGGCGTCAAGTTTTACGCGCGTCTTAGTCATCGCAATTCTGTCTGTCCATCTGTCCGTCCGTCCGTCTGTCTGTCACACAGGTGGTTCAGTCCAAAAAAGTGCAAAGACTCTAGTTTCAGGATTCCATAAATTCGAAAGAGATCACCTCCAGCGAGGACGCTAAATGACAAGGGGTAGGGAAAATTTGCGATTTTAGCCAATAAGTTGCTATTATCTCAAAAAACGGTGCGAGATGGGGCCTATAGATTACTAACCTTAACCTCAACCTTATTCCTAACCTTAACTTCAACTATGTGACGATTCAGCAGCACCCAAATAAAACCGCAAACTTCATTATGTTTTAGAATTCACGTGCGCGAAGTTTAACTGGCCGAATTCGTAAAATTTATTGACCCGATAAATAGCCCGTAAGCTACTTGTACGGCTACCGGATAAATAGTCACTGTATAATGAAACGAATGTTAGAATTGTTTAAACAATGTAAATACATGGTCCCCATCGTGGTCAGCCACCTTGCCGTGGTGGTGGGGCTTTGCACCGATGACCCGAAAAATTTCTAAAATCTGGAGGTGAGGAGCTAACTAAGAGCTGACCAAACCCGCGTGAGCAGATTGCTACACGTTACCAGTGCTCTTGTGCTGGTTTCGGCTTCACAGCCGACTACGGCTTTATAGCCGCTACCTGTAACCCTCTGGTTACATTCGGGGACGCGCATTGGGCCGAGCTGATACGGCCTCAGCGCTTGGCAGGTGTAAGAGCCTGTCCACCCCGGAGGTAAGGTAAGGTAAGGTAAGGTAAGGTAAATACATGGTGTTTTACAGTGTATTTGGCATCAGACAAAGATAGCTGAAAGTGTCAATTTTTGGACGCGTGCTGTGGTGTAGCTTGTGATGAGAGGATGTGAGCGCGAAAGTGATGGGCGTCGGCTGTTACTGCTAGCGACCGTCGTTGTGTTTCTGCCGCATCCCACAGCTGCTGAAACACGCTACGACCGGTATATACGATCACTTCTCTTACACTGAACTGCATTTTCATTAACATTTCAACTGATTACGAGGCGTAATCGGTACGACAACAACAGTAGGCCTATGCGTGCGTAGTTTTAATGATGGTGTATGTAGTTTTTAACTTATTAAATAGTAGTTTTTGGATTTTGCATAGCTTGCAGTTTTAGGCTTTCGATTTTTGGCCTTATTGTCTGTCTTGTGTTTTTTGCTGCCTGTGGGCGTAATAAAGATTTTGATTGATTGATAAACGAATATTGCATGCAGAGATGAAGTGTTGGAGGTGACTGCGAAAGATGGTTTATCTTGTGTTATCGACGCAGTACGTGAGCTGGGACCAAAGGTTCGTTTTTCCCTATTGAATTACAAGAAGCCCAGCTATCGCTCAAATAGTCGACCGTACTGATTGTTAGTGACCTTTGAAGATATCCAAGGTCAATATTTGTTTTTATTTCATTTGACAGGGCGTATGGCACTTCTTATTAGTGATTAATAGTAATTTTGGCCGTATTTCTCATCGTTTTTGAGATAGGGGTAGTTTTCCTTTGAAAAACGCACATTTTTACCCCCGTCCATTCAACTCCAAATTTGAAAATTTTGGCACTAAATCGCTGAAATTTTGCATACCCGAGTTTAAGGTACGTGGCTAATCAGTGGCTATTCGTGTAAAAAGTTCTTTTCTACGACCTAACGTTTAGCCGCAATACATTCGTTACAGACGACGGGCAGACGTACGGACGGATGAACGGACAGACGACAACCGTACCAGTAGCTTGACGGTTACATAAGTACGATCGACTAAAAATTAGTCACCCAGAGCGTTTAGTCACCGGCCAAGGTAAAATGCTATATTTTTTCCATGTTGGACTAATACTCATCATTAAAAACCACACACCGTATAGGAATTATAACGTAGTTGCGTTAATGACGCAGTCCGTTTCGCATGTGGTGCGATCAGTCAATCAGCCGATCAATCCGGGATTTTTCACATACAAACGACTGCTGAGAGAAGTTAGATGAAGTCCAGTTTGGGAAATAATCAGAAAAAGGATTTGGTGAACAGATGAGTTTCGAGTCACCGAGGGAAGGTGGATAACCACTCTGCAGACATCATGTCGTCTTGCAGGTCGTTCCACATCCGTGGGCCGACAACCGGCAAGCCCGGTTGGTTGGCGACGGTTGACCGGAGGCATTGCCAGCCGGTTAGCGGTAGCAGAACGGAGAAGTCGGCGGCCAGGTACGTCGGCGACATAGTTGAGTGGACCAAAGTATTGCGGCGCGAGTCCGTGCAAGATCTTGTATGTCAGAAAGGCAATCTTGTACTGGACTCGCGCAGCCATTGGAGTCATGCAAGAGCGTCAGTGATGCAGACTATAGCTCGCTATCAATAAAACAAGCGAAAACAATTCTTTGTGAAATAACTTTTTTGCTTTATTGCAATACTGGCGACTCGTTACAATAAAATATGTCTAAAGTTTCTCTGGAAGTTTCTGGCGCCACGTTTCGAGCTCCGATAAAGAGTAAACGGATTTTCAAGACGCCGTTTTGACGGCAACCGTCTCCAGGCGTTTTATTTTATTTCATTTCATTTTTTCGCACACGTGCGAAGTCGCTAACTCCACTACACGAGTGCGAAATGCTCAATTTGTTTGCACAGACTACGGTCGGCTATTCTTTGTTTGTTTGCGGAGAATTAATGCAGACACGTGTGTGTGTGTGTGTGTGTGTGCTATTCGCTCTGGTGACGCTGTAGGTCGAGGTTTGGCATGTGACGACGACGTCAGCCCACGTGTACGTTCCACGGTCTCTGTCCGCAGCGTTCCGCCGTCGTATGGACGACATCGATGGTGCCACCTATCGACTGCTGATCGACGACATTCAGCGGTACGAGTGGTCGTCATTCGTAGTGTTTGGTCATAGCCCCCTCCCCGGACATAACCCCTTATGTTAATCCCGTGTTGGCGCTGACCTGTCTTAGGCGCGGTGGCTGAGATAAAAAGTTAGGCTTTAGGCCTAGATGTAAAAGTTTTTAAAGTATTAGCTGATCTAGTTTTGCAGACAGTTTGTTCCCCAGAGAGCAAGAGCAGCGACGAAAAAGGAACGAGACGAGAAAGTAGTAGTAGTTAGGGGCTGATGAAGCAGATGGGCTGCGGATGAACGTAAATCTTTGGTAGTTTAATAATCACGTAAAAGGCTGAAGGTTAAAGGTGGTTATAGTTTTTTTTCTATCAAATTAATCTCAGAGCTACGGATGGGATGCCGTATGGGATCACACAGTGTTACCTGCCACCCGACACAAATGAACGCGTCCCGCGTCCCAGCGAGATAGGCCGGCACTCAGTTTACCTACCCCGAAAGAAATGAAAATAGAAGGCTGAGTTTACCTAGGCGGCTGGTTACATACCGAAATGGTTTACCTGCCTGCAAGCAGTCACATATCCAAGTACTAACCCGGCCCGGCGTAAAGCAACTTTGTTCATCGGACACAACGCGTTATCTCTACGCCACGCCACCAACCCAGGAGGTTTTCCATGTACATAAGCGACGTGCTGTCGTTGCGTTGGTCGTCGGAGTGCAGCAACTTGCGGGCGACAATGACTGGCGCTATATCAAATCGTTTTTACATTAGATAAATGTACAAAACATCAGTTTATACACTTGTTAACGGCAACATTTAAGGATTGCACATCGAAAACAGTAAAAATTACAAAAGGTGATATTGCCTGCATCACACTGACTGTGTGTCAATGTGCTGCTTCGATATGCAAGTCTTTAAATGTTGCCGTTAACATGTGTATAAACTGATGTTTTGTACATTTATATTGGCTGTTTTAGTACTAAAATACTGTTTTCCTACTGGTGATCAGTTACAAAGATATTGCGCTTCAGATATTTCTTACACTAACCAAGCCACTTATAACGGTTATTTACTACCTAATAGCATGACCACACGCGTTATTATTTATTTGCTTCACCCTCAAAACCCCTTGTTAGATGCAAGAATCTCGCAGATATCTCCTACCTATGTCGAGTTATAACCCATTTTGTCCCAAATTTCGTTCCAATTGCAACGAGGGTCAGTCGGGGTAAAATTCGCTGGCCCATCCCCGAAAACCCCCAAATAGACACAAAAATCTCGCAGATATCTCTTACACAGACCGCGTTATTGCCAATTGTGTCTCAAATTTCGTTGCCATGGCAACGAGGGTCGATCGGGGAAAAATTCGATTGGCAGCATTCGATGGCGCGTCTCCGAAAACCCCCTTATAGATGCAAAAATCTCGCAGATATCTCTTACACAGACCGAGTTATAGCCAATCTTGTCCCCAATTTCGTTGCCATGGCAACGAGGGTCGGTCGGGAAAAAATGCGATTGGCAGCATTCGATGGCCCATCCCCGAAAACCCTTCTATAGACGCAAAAATCTCGCAGATATCTCTTACACAGACCGAGTTATAGCCAATTTTGTCCCAAATTTCGTTGCCATGGCAACCAGGGAGGGTCCGGGGTAAACTTAAATAACACCGTTAGATCGGCCATCCCCGAAAACCATACCATAGAACCAAAAATTACGAC
>Ga0209367_1005182_pt1 | contig 18076 bp, 13 predicted proteins | sample WorMetLIZISLAND2_FD_187412 | JGI IMG/M metagenome (GOLD analysis project Ga0209367, IMG submission 187412) | Marine gutless worms symbiont microbial communities from Max Planck institute for Marine Microbiology, Germany - Olavius geniculatus... ... | reverse complement strand
AGTAAGAAAACACAAATGGCGTATTGGCGTCGTTTTTACACCGATTTACATCGATCTTGTAGGTACAAAGGACTTGAAAAAAGGACTTGCTAGCAGAGCCTCCAAGTCCAAGTCCAAGTCCGAGTCCAACAAAAACGGACTTAAGTCCGGACTCGAGTACTACAAGTCTGCACAGGCCTACTGATAATGATCATATTGTTGGCTCGCGACGCGTCAGCTTAGTTTCAGACAGCATGTCGTTGTGCCACGGCGTACGTAAGCTACGACGTTTCTTGAGTTCGGCATTTTAGATGGATATATCTCAGCAACGAAGCATCGGATCCACTTCGGGTTTGGCTATATGTAGGGCATTCGGAGTAGGCGAATCCAACGGTCACGTGACCGATGACGTCATGTGACACAAAAATGTCAAACTCGTCATCCCTATAGCTTTCAGGCCGCGTATCTCTATAACCGTGCAAAAAAGACACATAATCATTATTCATCATGAATAGGCCTAGGAAACCACATGCCGAGACCATTAGTTATGTGGCCTTCGATTAAAGATTAAATTAAGAAATTTACCGTAACTTGACTTTACCCAATGTCACTTGTCTTGTATTGCTATAAGCGATCCCTGTTGTCAGACAGCGTGTCTGTGGGTGTCTGCGTCTCTGCGTCCGCTGTCTGTTTGTTCCCAGTCTGTCCGCAAAACTGCTATCGCTATAGTAGCCACGTCGCCTACCGGCTTGTCGTTCATAGGCGCCTACTTGCGTGTACACATGCACCCATGTACTGATACTTTCTGCGATTTTTTTCATATTGTATTTTTTACCATAGTAGTTTTCTATATATAGTGTTGTAGGATTTCCTGACGTCCTGTCCAGAGATCAAAATGAAGCTACCAAGACGTTGCAATGAAGTGCGTTCGTTGAGCGACATTCGGTACAAAGAGTCGAGCGTCAGCATAACAAGCATTCACTGTCGCTCGCATTGCAAATCTTCGTCAACCGACGTACACTGTAAGAGCGATCACCGCCAAACTGGAGAATGGAATGAGGACAACTTTCCCCTATTCCATTGTCCCCCCGTTTTGTCGACACCCCTAAAATTTTTTGTCGCCGAGCTGACTAGCCTTTCTGCGAGTAGGCCTACTGGCGGGCGTAGGCGTAAGCTATTTTGTCCGCTTTTGCCAAACGGAAATCGCCGAATCTCTGGGAACCGCCTCTTTATGTCGGTCGCGTTTATTCACACCATTTGGCGGTGAACAGAATAATGACGACGCGAGTCAACTATAGCTGTTGGCAACAGTCTGCGACAGTTAAGTCGCGTCAACGTCATAGGCCTGAATTGGTCATAACACAACAGATTGCATCTGACTGTGTTACTGCATCATGATTCGGCTGTTTTCTGGGACGCCGCTAGGAACCTGCCGTCCTCAACTCTCCATATAGACTTTTCCACGTAAAGAAAAATTTCGTATCCACCAGTAATATAGGCCTATTAAACGGTGTCACTTGCTATGTTTGGTTTGTTCTTTGGCTCCCAGTAACTGTCCCGATAGTCCCATATGTGACGTCCAAAATAAAACCTCTGAAAACTAGACGGAGCAGTATTTTCCAGTTGCCGTCTCTCTGCCGCAGAGAGAGCCGGGATGTACGAGAAATGCGTGAGGTATTAATTCCCCCGAGGAATGCAGAAAACTCCCTGGACTTAAAAAATGTGTTGCTGGTAGGCTAAGCTGTTTACATAAAACAAGACTTCATCTTATCCGCTGGTCATTCGAGCTGCTATGATTATTGATCGCATCCAATTAAGCTAACATACGGCAGCTGTGGTCAACTGGCCAGCTATCGCCGGCGCCATGAACTGATTAGGAACTATAGGCTAGCGCCGGCTCAGACAATAATTCTGATTAAGTCCATGTTTTGCAAAACTCTTCGTTTCTTTTCTAAACTAATGACACTGATATAACACCCCAGAGACACTCACCTAGAACCAAAATACGGTAAGCCTAAGCTATTCATTCTGGCTCCGTTTTTTTCTATTTAAGCTACCCTAAATGCTTTAACCCTGCCATGGAGTGGCGCTACTGACAATATTGTAGAACAGCGAGTGTTAAAAGAAAAGGGTCTACGTGAGCTTTAGGGAATCTCCATTAATCCCAGCAATCCAGAGTGTATCGTTATAACCACCGATGGTTAGGCAGAGATTAGATCCAACTTGAAGCAAAAGGCAACCGTTGTCAGAAATATCTTGCAAATGTTTTGCGCCTTTATATCTAGTCACGGTTAAAGCACTGGTTTAAAAATGTTTCACGGTAGGTAAAACATCGCAGACATTTTAGGAGAAATTCGCTCGGGTTGAAGATAGGACGTAGTTACTAAAGCTTTTTGCTAGACAAGCTTCATAGGCCTAGCTACAAGCGGTCGGCGTTCAAGGAAACCTTTTTGTCTTAACTTCACACGTCGTTGCCAACCGGTCTGGATGGATAGTGCGGCAGTCCGAGAAAACCTACGTGATATGAATTGCAGCAGCATCTGTCGCCTCGGCCGACAGTAGGCCTAAGTGCATGGTCAACACAGTCGACCACGTGACCCATATCTCTGTGTTAGTGTCGACGTGTGTGTGCCAGTCACCGCATTACTTGCCACCGACGACTCGCCGATTTTATGCAGATTTTTGGCCGAACGCTAAGATCGAACCTTTATTATGTCGCGGGCTTGTCTCCGTCTGTCGTCAGTTACGTATGTATTGTGGTTAAACGGCAAGTCTTGCCAGAAAACTGTCTGAACAAGTAAATAAGGCTGCCCGACGGCTACCGTGTGGAACCAAGTGGGACCCAATACAACTCCCCTATTTTCCGCAAACTGGCTGCACCCCAAATACCTGCATTGCAAATTGTGGCCAAAACCGCTTCACTTAGCGGCTTGCTTAGTAATGAGAGCCTAGATAGGAACTTCAATGCTTCATCCGACGCTACTATCGCCGACCCTCTACAGACACTGTTCTCCCAAATGACCAGAGGTCCCGACCCAAAATTTGCATGGGGCATTACGACCAAATTGTATCAGCGCAATGGTTACTACTAACAGGCTACAGACATTTGCAAGTGCCCTATCTAACGCCTACATTTCCAACCCTCCCTTTGCCTCCAAACAGGGGTAAGTTTACTGAGTACTGACCCCTCAATTCCCATTTGCTGGCCTTCGGACACCGGCGTACTGTCGGTATTCCCTAGCGACAGCTGGGCTACTTGTTTCAGCCGAGACGCATGGGCTTAAATCTGACGCAAACGTGGGATCGTTGCATAGACCCGGGATCCGAATTTCGCTACTTGTAATTTACAATAACGTTTCCATATATATTGTTTAATTTATTTTACTTCACGAATTTTAAAATGCCAACAAAATCTTAAATAAAATAGAATTTATTTGTGATATTGTCTCGCGTGCTTATGATTCTTCTACTTGCTCGATAAGTGCAAATGAGCGTGAATAGGCTACTTGTTAAGTCATTAACTCATCTTTAGGGTTTATTTTCAGTACGTTGCATCTTTTCAGATTTTTCATAACCTAACTGTAAGATGTGTGGCTCGGTAGTCTAACGGTAACGTGCCGGACTTGTAATCCTGAGGTCACTCAGGGGCGCAGGTTCGACTCCGCACCGGGACACTGCCGGGTAACGACCTTAGGCAAGTTGTTCACACACGTGCCTCTGTCACCAAGCAGTATAATTTGGTACCGGTCAAAGGACGGTGATGTCCCGCGGCTGGGAAGGTAACCGTAGGTCTGGCGTCGCATTGGCCATGCGTTACGGACCCAAGTGGTTTATCCACCTACGGGCTCAACGGCCGAGTGAGAGATGAGCACCCTGCCTACGCCCCAGCTGGGGCATGGCTCCCTTTAGCTTTACCTTTAACTGTAAGATGTGCATGTAGGTGTATGCCTATTTCAGTTTTGCAAAAAAGGAATAAGATACGTCAGAATTTTAACAATAAAACTTCAGTCAAATATCTGGAGCATGCAATTTGTATAGTAGCTTCCCCACTTCAAAATTTTGTGGGCATCCCTTGAATTCTTGTCAGCTCAAACCGCCGCAAAAGGAATGAGCTTTCAGTCAACAAGTGCATGTCTTTACGTTGACGTTCATTATGCAAAAGCATTCAGCTGAACAACTGGATACAGACTCTGCCGGAGCGCAAAGTTTAGTGCCATTTTTCGTTCAGATTGTCAGGCAACATGAGACACTGAACACTATTTCGCAATGGAGGCAGCAACACAAAACGCATAATTTAAGAACAAACAGAAGGAAATTGTTCTTACAAAGATATAGTTCTTACAAGTTCTTCAGACAAATTTGTAAAAATCTAGTCACTTTTTGGCAGAAATAATAATAGTAGTGTGAATTGTGAACTGAATAGACGATACAATAACTGAACCAATAAGGAGATAATAATAAGCAAAACTGTTTTTTGGCAGAACATCGTCACATTTCAACCAACTATGAAACTTTTTGGCACACAGATAGAACACAGGATAAGTTTGTGTGAAGTGCACTTATTTTCCATCTGACCTAATTCCTGTCCACAACCTACCGTGTTCAACGCAGATGTTCCAATGCATGTGTCAAAAAAGTGATATGCCAGAAAAACATGACAAGCCAATGGAGAGAACAGGGATGATGGATTCTAGCAACTTTCTCATAACCTTATCCATGACAAATGGTCCACTTAGTGGCAAAAGTCACAAAGAGTGAAAAGACGAACAGCGCTTGACAAAACAACAATAATGTACTGCAACTAATAAAAGTTACTAGACATTAAGTCTCGAGTTAGCTAATTAAATAGATAATAAAATCGCCTAACAAACATATACCAGTTGGCAAACAGAAAACAGCCAGTTTTGTAACAATTCATTGAAACCAAAAAAACAAAACATGCCAACTCAATGCTGTCAGAAATCACGGATCCAGAGATCCACTGGAAGAGTCCAAGTGTGCTAGAATGGGGGGTGTCGGCGGGCACACATAGTTGCTAGCACAGTTAGTAGAATCGGTGGCGTCAGCAGTTGGTCTGGAATTGTCGGAACATTCTGCTCCTTGGTCTGCAGACAGTCTGTCATCGTTGTCTGCCATAGAACTATCATCATCATCATCATCATCATTGTTGTCATCACTGTCTTCTATCAACCGATCGTGTGCTTCGGCGCCATGGAACATGTAACGTCTCGGTGGTACGTACAGGTAGATATTTGCTGCAGCCAAAACACAATGCAGTTTGTGCTACTTCTTCAATCTAACTAACTGTAAAGAAAAAGAAAAAAAAATATTTATTTGCTGAAAAAATTACACACAAATAATGACAACAGTATATTACAAAACTGCAGCCACTTTTTGCCATTAATTGGCTGCTAAAAAAACATAGGAGATTTCAACATTGACCGACCATATAACTTGATACCCATTACTAAAAATTAACATCATTAACGACATTTTGTGTGCAAAACTAGAAATATGGGGCAGAGCCCAACGTGAGACCACACAGTGCCATAAGTCCAATCAGGGGAGGGGGAAGGTAGAGAGAAAAAAGGACAATTAATTGGGTAAAATTCTGCTGCTAGCATGTCACATAGTCTGAATACAGTCGCACTACACTACACAGCACGCACAGTATGGATTTATGGTGGGTCGCAGTTGGTCAAACGAACTTTGTTGTTAGTGGAACAAAGTTCACAAACTTTATTTCGCCCAATGCAGTAGGGATTGTCATCGATGAAGTCCATTTCCGATTTTCGATAACTTGATCCCTTGCAGAGATATTTGCAGTCAAATTCTATAGTCGTTTATAGACGCATGCACAGTCGATTTTAAGTGGGTCGAAATAGGCCCAAAAAACTTTGCCGCTGACGGAGCAAAGTTCACCAAATTTTTTTGCCTAATGCGGGAGAGATGGCACTTGATCAAGTTTGTTTTAATTTTAGATATCTTGATCCATTTTGCAGAGATTTGCAACCAAAATCTAAAGTTCTCTAAAATCGCGTGCACAGTCGATTTTGGTTGGGTACACATTAGAGACCTGCATGGGAAATTTTCCTCAGGAATGCCGTGGGAAAAAACGGGAAATGCCGCGGGTGAGGGGATAAAATTAGCGACAGCCACACGGGATGGGAATTTAACTGCCAACAATCCCGCAGTAGCGGTAGGAAGAATCATAAGCCAACTCGTGGGAAATAAGTATGTATAGCTTTCTGTCGACTCAGTTGAGAGTTTGCTGTTTCTTCACAGTGCATTTGATGACAAGTTTTAGACTCGGGAGTTCTGTTCTCAGTTTTTGACAGGACATATCATTGCACTTGTTTATCTGCAACCTTGCTGATTTATTCAGTAGGCTTAGTATATGTATCAATTGCGAATCAAATTTTTTTTGAGGAAATGCGGTGGGAAGTGAGAATAGCCGGTGGGTGCAGGGCGGGTGAGGAAAAAATTCTGCAGGTGAGGAAAGCGTGTAGGAAATAAAATTGCCATGAGGGATGGGAATGGGAACAACTATATGTTCCCACGCAGGTCTCTAGTACACACAGGCCAACAGAACTTTTTGACTCCCTATGAAAAAAAATTGTTGAGAGGACCAACAAGACTTGGCAAGACTTAGCCATTCTATAGCGCATGTAAAAATTTTGGGGCACAGCATCCCCTAGGGACCAAAATACGGTCTTCTAAAAAAAGTTGATTTGGGGGGGTATGATTGCACCTCTAAATCTCAGTGGTTAGTGGACCAAAGTTCACCAAACTTATTTTGCCGAGCACAGGAGAAAATGCCATCAATCACCTAGTTTTCCGATTTTGGATATCTCTATCCATTTCGAAAATATTTGCGATCAAAGATGGAAGTGCTCCAAAATCGCGTCAAATTTAGCATGTTATTGGACCCCAAATATCTTTTGGGGTAGGCCCCAAATTTTTTGGACCGGCATTATAAAACTGAACATGCTTCCAAGCACAGTGCAAAATTTCATTGCAATCAGCCGAGGTACCTTAGAGATCTTGCACTGAAAAAAATAAAAACTGTTGTAAAACATAAGGCCTTCCTAAACTATCATTCCGAGTGACTTATTAATGTCTTGCATACGTTAGTGTGCCATTAAGAAACTTCTTGCTGACTTCATGCAATTGATTTTCCCTAAAGTGTACTGTCAGAATTGTTAGAGCAGAACTTTTAACTGCCCAGCAAACGAAACAATATAGAGATGACCATAACAGAAGTGAGTGTCAATACATTATGCATCCAGCATTGCCTAAAAAGGCATAAAAAGTTAATTAACTTCACAAAAATGTAACATCTAATCAAGCAGCAAAGAACACTGATGGAAACAAATAAACAAGAGCCAATCTAACTCATGATTACATAAGTGTAACACGATTCACACAATTTGCATATAAGATGTACTTCCCCCCTCCTCACAAAATAACAGCAATTTTCATTTTCCCCGTGAATTAGATTATGCCCTACAAATAAGCCAGATTAATGATGCATACGTTTCAGCAGAGATGACCACTGTATGGACTCAAATGACTTCCGAAGCTCTTCTGCACACGGTTCAGTAGCTGGACTCGCGGAACACTGGACGTTGACGTTTGCATTGTCAGCAGCAAAGTCTGATCGTGCAATTCCTGCCATCTCGGCAACATCAACTAGAGCTTCTGCTGTGACGCTGGTGTCCACTGCATTTCTCATCCTATTCGAACCTGTGGAATTAAAGCTAACTGGTGGTGGAACTACTGTAAAATCCTTATCATCAGTCATAGCATTTTTCACAGTTTCTGTTTTGGTGACATTGGCTGCTGTATTTCCAGTCACAGATGGATTTGAACCGGTAGTAATCAGAGTTGAAACAGTAGAACTAGAGCTGACCAGGACTGCTGTGGAAATTGTCTGATTATCTGACACATTTCCAGTTTGTTCTAGTCGGGCGATAGTGTCAGTCGCATCTTCGGCAGTCGTAGTTCGACTAAAGTCATGCAGGACTGCAGTGGAGATGGGCTGTACATCATCAACATCTGCGGTGGCATTTCTAGTTGATGCAGCACTGGTGCCTGGAATCATATGGATATTTCCATCAGAGGCTACAGCTGCTGGTAACATGACATCATCCGTACTGATCTCAGTGGCTGGCAATGTGGTCGTGCAAAGCTCGGTAAAGTGGCCGCCGAGCCAATGACAGAGTTCATTAACGATTACATCGCAGTCACCGAGCAACTCGACGTCAAAGTTGAGGTGTCGCAGCGGCTCTCGGTTGATCAGAATCTGAGGCACGTGAGCCGGCAGCGAACCTATGCATTCACAACAAACAATTATGAAGCTGACAAGTTATAGAAATTCATCGAATTACTGTTACTGTTGACGCTTTGACAACCGCTGCTGCCGGATGAAAAAGGCAACAGCAGCAAACATCAACAATAACTAAATAAAGGTTGTATTAGTTGACGAATTTACACAACTTATCAGTTACCATTTCAACCTATCCAGTCTATTAAAAAATTGATGAAGTTGCTTTACAACCCTTATTAACCTACAGATGAACTGAAGTAGCAATTAGACTGATCACTAAATACAATCAGCAAAATTCAAGTAAACTTCTGTAAGACTCAACAAGGCCAGCCTCACAAACACTTTCGGAATTTCCGAACCCATATCGTGACTATACCAGACACGATGTTTCTTTGTTTAATATTTTAGCTCGGAAAAACTGGTGACCTTAGAGGCTTAGATGATAAAAAAAATTCACCTATCAATGTGTTTTTTAGAGAAAACATCACAACACCTCACAGAATCCAGATAACACAACAGATGGGCAGGCACAATCAAGACAAAACAAGCAGTTTTTCCACGCATCAGAAAATCAAAACAACAACCTAGTTATAAATGGCAAGTTCGATAGCAAAAAAGCCAGGAAGATCAAGAACCAGCTACCTCACTAGCCTAAAGGAATGAGAACACCATAATCTGAGTGAGTGAAGCAAAAAATGTAACACGATCACCAATGCTCAGACAGGCCATGGCAGATGACGACAATGGGTGAGTAGTATAAAGATGCAACAAGCACAAGAGCCAGGTGCCTGATATAATCAGATTTAGATTTTTTGCACCACCAAAGCAGCAAGAAGTTTGATTATGATCCGACAGTCAGTGCATACTTGGTATAAGTGCGACCGGCTGAACTTTGAGCGAAGAACCGATGACAATCAGCAGATCACACTCGTCTTTGTCCAGCTGCATTTGTTGATGAAACTCCTCCGGCAAACTCTGACCAAAGAACACGATGTCCGGCTTCATGATTGCTTCCTCGACGCTCGCATCACAACGCGAGCACTTGGGGATTACCTGCACGCATTCACACACACACCCATACACATACAGCACATCATACACGTCCATTTTCCACATGGAAACAGTTCGGAAAGATACACTGCAACAGAATTCATGCCACAGAAATGAATCAACAATACTCTGATGCCCAATCATTCACAAGGATATTTTCACCGGCTGTGTTTGCAACACATCTGACCACACCAAAACCATGAAGCACGATTCTTTGACATCAAACTTTCACAACAATCACCCTTGTCCTATAATCAGGTTGTCTGTGAATCAGCCTAACAAATCCTGTAAATTTCCACAACACACTATGGTAACAAAGTTCCAGTAGACTTTCGTGTCGAACGAGCATTTTTAGTATTACAGTTATGCATTGTTCACCCAAAGAACTACATAATAAAATGCACCTAATGTATGAAAATTATACTGCAAATTATATAAATTGTTAACTATAAAACTTTTCAGGAGAACTGGTTAATTTTGGGGAGATTTCTTGATTTCCATGTGTGCAAAAGTAAGTACATTCTGCACAATTCATTAACGCTGAAACTTCAGTGAAACTGTCTCTATACTAGTACTCAGGATATCACGCTGATGGGGCCAAAAAATGCAGTTTTATGCGCTGATGGAGGTATAACCAACATTAAAACAAGAAAGCCTAGCTAACGCAAAGCGGAACGCGCGACAACGTGCATGTTTGAAGGCCCACTGCGAACAAAATCTAAGCTCACCGATCCCAGCAACTGACACTGGATACGATGTATTTACATACACCAGATGGCGCCATGTCTCTTGTGGATGCTGCTGTTTGAGTGGCTGAATGCGAATACTGTGAAGATGGTACCCAAGTCTGAAGCCCCCTTACAAAGAATTCCTTGAACGCAAGGGAGCGAAATTTGAACAAGTGAAAACTATGTTTAATGCTGAAAGTTTCATATGCAGGCTGTCCCAATCTATCTTTAGCGATTTCAACGCAAATCACTCTTGAAATGTGTGTCACAGACCAAAATCATCGAAAAATCCCTAAAAACCTATTTTAATGTTCAAGGTCATCCAAGGTCATTGCTCTCGATGGCAATCGAAAGCCCGTGTATGACTTCCTATTAGTGATTAAAAGACCTAGGCCCTATCTCGCACCGTTTTTGAAATACAGCAACTGATTGGCCAAAAATCACAAATTTTCCCTACACCCTCTCAATTAGTGCCCTTGCTCAAGGTGACCCCTTTCAAATTTATGGAAAAACTTTACAGATCCTGAAACTAAAGTCTTCCCAAAGCCGACTGTGAAGATTCAGCGATCCTAGCTTGCACTGTTTTTGACTGATCCACCCATGTGACAGACAGACGGACAGACAGACAGATAGAATTGCGATGGCTAAGACGCGCTACAGCAGTAGCTGCTGTCGCGCGTAACAATAGTAAAGTACTAAACACAAGAAAAATAAATAAAACAATCAATAATAACCTGGTTCATGATGTCATTTCGTATGCAGTCAGCATCCACTCGGTTCTGACAAACCATACATGTTGCTGTGGCAAAAGATCCTAGACAACAGCACACGCCACATAGCCATACACACATACAAGATGTCTGCACAAAACAGCACTGTGTCACTGTCATAGCACCTGTTCTATTGCACATTTCATCGGTCTACTGTGCACCTCCAGTGGCATCATGGGTTAGAAAGGTTGAGATAAAAAGTTGCAATTTTCGGACAGACAGATTTGCAAATTTAAAACAGAGGAAATATATATGGGTACTTTAAAATTCCAATTGTACTCCTAAATTCACTCAAAACTACCATTTATAACTAACACACCATGGCACTGTACGATATGCGAAATGCCACTGCCTACTGCCAGTTCCAGTATGTTAGTAGTAGTAGTAACAGCAACGTCTGTGTAGTAACAGTAGTAGTAGCCAACCAACATACCATGGCACTGGACGACGTGTGATATCCCTGCAGCTTGCTCCAGAGTGTCAATGTTCTGCGTGTAATTGCGTAGCAGTCGACCATCACGTTCCAGATGATGGATGAACAGATGACTTTTTGATGGTTTAAACTGACCCGGATAGATTTCCTATCCACGACAAATGCAGTAAAACACACTGAATACAATATGAAAAGTAACACCAACATTTTAAAAATTTCAAACAATTCAATAGCAATACCATTTTTAGTAACTGGCTATAGCACTACAATATCTGCACATGTACTGCGAAAATTTTCACTGAAGAATACCTGTAACACCGCTGTAGAAAGAAGCCAAGCTGACCCATTCATTTTTTATAAGCATTATCTGCAAATGACAATAACTACGAGAATCAGCAAAAAAGACAGCTGAAAAGAAAACAAATAGAACACGCGTTAATAATCAGGGAAATCTGAATGCAAGAGTACTAAGATAATTAAATAGCATTACACTCTAAGCGTACACAGAGAACAATATAAAATAACATAAAAATTCTATGGATAAATCAATAAAGTTTATGATTCCATAGAGATTATAAGAAACAGATTTGTATAACTTTTAAAACCCATCCAGCATAATCCAGAATAAGCATAGAAAATTAAGCTAACAGAAAACCACCGTAAGAACATCAGCAACAAAATTAACAGTTACAGATTACAGTTGTATTCAATATCGGTCCTCTCACGCAAACTTCATTCAGCAATATTAAAACTTCAGTTGTTCACTGCACAAACCTTTGCAAACTGAAAAAATGGCCTTGGATTATGACGAAAATATTGGATGTCGAACATAGCTTGGGGATTTGGCAGATCAGGATAGTCGACAGACAATCTTGCATAAATGCCATCGGCGGAGCGAAAGTCCGGAATTCCACATGAAACTGAGACCTATGGACAATACACCCAACAGTCGATGCAACAACGTAGAGCATATTATTTACTGTACACAAAGTCATTAGATAACGTTTCACAGAACACTGAGAACATAAGTAAGTCCAGATCCATTAATACTCACATATCCCTAAGCTCACCTTTCGAAAAACTGACAACGCCCAAAGTACTTTGACATAAACTGGCGAGATGAAAAAATCAAAAGTGACAGCTCAGCAATGGTAGGCAGCAGTAACAGTAGTAATACTAGTAATAAAATACGAGCCATTACAGATATGATGTTCAATATGAAATAACAGCGTAAATCCTTACTAAAATCTGCAGCAACCAATGACGCACTAAAGATATGCTATACTTTATAAAAAATACTATATCACACCACATTAACATACGACACAGAATGCTTCCAATGCATACACAATGCTGCTTCTAATGGAGTACTGCAGCGTTACTGCATTACTATGAACCAGGTGATAAAATACTTATCAAGAAACTAACCATGACTATCTGCAAAGATATGGTTACTGAGTTTCAATTCACTGATCATGGAAAACCTGCAAAAAGCTAACATTTTAACAATTAAAAATCATCAGTAGATCAACTACTACTGCTTTTCAAAAGTAAACCAACTACTTTTTGATGACTAGCTAAGATAACAAGAAACCCAGCTATCGCTAGGAAAAGCCGACCGTACCACCTATGTTCGAAGCCCAGCATCCGATTTCCAGTCACAAAAAGAAAGCAATTCGTCAGAGGTGAGACAGTTCCATGCACGCTATGTTAACGGAACGCTGTCTCAAAAGCCACAATGAACACTAGTATAACAGACATCACACGAAGTCATTCTGTCAAGCAATATAAATAGCCAGAGTTCCATGCACATGGTCATCTCGCCAGGTGATATAAACAGCTACAGAGTAAACAAACAAGGAAAATATCGGACGCAGTCGCAGGTTTTGCAAATATTTCTCACAATAAAAATGCCTTGCTCAAGAAAACATGCTGCAGCCTATACTCAAGAAAACATGCTGCAGCCTATACAGTTCCTGATACAGTACTGACCTTCAAGGTCATTCAAGGTCGATGATTTTCATGTCATTTAAAAGCCAATATGCGACTTCTCATCAATGGTCAATAGCAACCTAAGCCCTATCACGCACCATTTAGCTGCAATAGTTCATAACAGCCTTCAAGGTCATCCAAGGTCAATGATTTCTATCTACTCTGACCGGGCGTAAGTCACTTCCTGTAAGTGATTAATAGTAACCTATGCAAGCCCTATCTCGCATGTGTTTCTGCGATATGGCTTGAAACATTCTATTCAATGGTGATTTATGACCCTTTAAGGTCGCCCATAGTCATCAATTTATGCGTCATTTGAAAGCCAGTATGCGACTTCCTATTAGTGATCAATAGCCACATAGACCCTATCTTGCACTGTTTACCCACAGTACATCCGTGACAGACAGATGAACAGACAGATGGACGACAACCATGACAACAGCTCGACCATTAGTATGGTCGGCTAAAATTAAACTGACAAACAGTTATTGCCCGTCACTGTATTATTCGCAACTATCAATAATCAATACACACCCCGGCGCCAGTCAACACTAGAATTTTCTGAGACTCTTTGAGAAGCCGCAGAACATCATCCAGCTGAGAGACATCTGGTAGACGTTTACGACGCGGTGGCTCAGACAAGAGACTTATGATAATCTTCCACAGCGTCAGGTTATCAAAATCATCAGGGATCTCAGTGTCTTGAGGCACAAGCACACGTAAAACGGCTCGAGGGTCCGAGCCACGAGACATCTGACGATAGACCCAAGCCATCGGACCTAACAGCACGACCAAACAACTTCCACTCAACATATGCACATCCAGGTTTGCTTAACAATTACCCAACCTACAACTCCAGACTCGATACAACTTTGGCTGAATCATATGGAGACTGTTACGGCACATTATCGAAATGCTCGATGCACTCGCTTCCTGTTGCCGAAACTAAGAGCAAGTAAGTACATCATTTAACACAAGTCAGAGAGACATGCATATACAAAAGAAAACCTGAAAAAAGACTGTAAGACTAAACAATTACTAAACATACTCTTTCTGCAAAGTCCTCAAAGTTATAGTCATCCAAAGCGTTAAAGGACTGAAGCGATTGCCAATATTTCTGACAAAATTCTACCATATCATGGATAAAATGTTCAAAACTTTACTCATGTCTGATTTTATCAAGTGGGTTTTACATAACAATCATTGTGCATTCATTAACAAAAACAGACAAGAAATCTGAGCTAATGCATATAAGATGTGCAAGAGCCTATAGCAGTTCCTGTAAGCAGGTAATTTTAATCTATGTCTATCCATTTTGTCTCAGTTCACTATTCTGCAGTCGAAAATCACAAAAATTCACTAACCCCCTATTTTGGGGTTAAAGGTCATTCAAGGTCATTGATGTTAATAGCACTAAAAAGCACGTCGCCAGTGCTTGTTATAATCAGTAACACGTTTGTGCCTATCTGCAAACATTTTCACGTTAGAGAAGCAAACAGCGCAAAAATCACCACTTTCTAGGGGGTACCCACCTTTGACACCCGCGTGCACCGGTCTCATTAAATGTAGAAGATTGGGACCTAAACCACTAAAATCTACGTTCGATGCTGAAAATTTCATGTGCAAGTTGTCTTGGTCTATCTCCCGCTATTTTGGCGCAATTCACTCTTGAAATATGCATCGCAGTTCGAAATCGTGAAAATTCACTAAAACCCCTTATTTTGGGGATTCAAGGTCATTCGAGGTCATCAATGTTGACATTCCCAAGAAGCTTGTTGTTAGTGCTTGTTACGATAAGCAACATGTCTGTGCCTATCTGCAACCATTTTTACGTTAAACAAGTCAATAATGGTAAAATAGCATCCTTTTAGGGTGTGCATCCCTCTTTCACCTCCTCGTTCGTGGGGACCCCCTACACCCAGCAGTGTGAAATTTTGTCACAAAATACTAGAAACCTTAGGCTTTCATGTGGTGAAAACCCGAAGTATCTATCTCACCTGGTCTTGCAACGGTACAGGGACATGACACCAAAAGAGACAGAGAGATACCAAGACACCAAGGCAGAATTACCGTAGCTAATACATGCTATAGCTATGCTAGCTCTCGCGTATAATAAAAACTGCTGTTATACAATTTTGACGAATTAAGAAAATTGTTAATTTTCAATACGAACTAACAGCATTCAGTTTTTTCAGTCCTCCCTAGTGTCTATTAATACTATAGTCACAAATCCGATAAGCTATTTGTTTCTACATCATATAAACATTAAGAAAATGTAAGATGCACTGCAGCATTATAGCCATATGGCATCTCCAAAAATCTTTCTTCTAGGTTGCGTTTTACATTACGTTACAAAGCACAGCATTAGCGCATGACAAGCCTTTCATGGGATGCCATCGTCCTGCGCCAGTGATACTGATGTCAGACAGTCCACTGATTTCGCTGACATTGTCCTCCTCCTCTTCCTCTGCACTAGTGGGTCGATCAGCATCAGCATCATCCAACACTAGCTCAACAATATGATCATCATCGGCTTGCGTCGTGCCATTTTCCACCTGCAGACAAACGGCACTGTATTAAAACTTTGGTCGATGTTCAACAGCACAGTGTTAAAGGCCAAGTCACATCAGTTTACGTAACTGTCATAAAGCGCTAATTGGCTTAATCAAAGGTTAATTTGTCAATATTTATGAATCTTCCTGTTGCAAGTTTTATCTTTATACTGTAAAAAATAAAGTTTAAAGCGAACAAATGTGACAAAACTGTGATGTCACAAACAACTATTAGCATCAGTGTAGCGTTCAACAGAATTTGAACGCTAGCTGCATCGATGGAGCATGGTACCAGGCAAAAAGACTTCGCTTGCATTTGGAGATGTTGCTGTCATACCGGAAGTAGGCCGACTGTATGCCCTTTCCGTTGCACCAATCACCAACAGATTCCAACTTTCGCTTCCGGAATGCAAACGAGTTCCCCTCTCTGAATGCATGCTGCATCGATGCTACGGCCAGCTCATGGCGTGAAACTTTCTCGCACGCTGCAACACACGCTATAAACAAAGCGTAGTAGGTGACGTCATCATTTCGTTTGCACAACATTATTTTTATTGACATTTATGTAAAGTGATGTTTTTATTTCAACTGATCAGCATATTATTACTTAGCATTACATTCTACAAATATTTAGCCAACATCGCTCTTTCGTGGCGACTTGGCCTTTAATATATAGACAAGAGCAATCAATAAAATCACTGCTAAACACAATTCATACTATCATGTCACTAAATTATCTGCAAACACAGCTAATAAGAAAAAATGGCTTTAATAATCAATATTGCTATGAAAAAGATGTGATAAAAATACACTACCATACAGCACCAAACAGGAATCAAATAATTAACACCAATGATATAACTGTTTTTGTTTTAAGTACCCATCAAAAAAGCTTAACTACCTAAATCAATAACTAAAAAATGTTTATCACTAGACGTAGAACATTAGTCCTGACTAAAATTCAAAGCACAAGTGTCGTTAGCAGCAGCAGCAGGAGCCTCCTGTCCCTGATGAAAAATCGAATTTCTAACAACCATGAGTCAAACTGTTCTGAAAAGCTGACCAGTTCACTCAGTCTTACCGGATTATGGCAGAGTTCTGTAGCTTCATCAACAACTGACGTACTTAATGGAAAACTCAGCGCACCTAACGTACAAAACATTCACAAGTTACCTTAGGAGAGACAAACTGTCAGAATTCAAACACATAATGTACTGCACATCAAGCTAATGCTGAAATTTTAAAAATGTTCCACAGCTCTTAGATGGTTTCCAGCAAAAAGCTATGCACACTAGTCACAGAGTTAAGCCTGATTATTTTAGCTTACAACTGCACTATCAAGTGCTATGTAAAATATTCACACAACATACAAAAAAATCAGTTCTGAGATGCAGAAAATATCAAGGCCGATGAAACATATCTCACCACACTGTACTGCAACAGACCTCCAAAGTTGACGTCATCGAAAGGCATAATGCCATGCATTGCCTACGCTAATTCTTGCAGTTTTACTGTAAAAAAATCACTCTCAACAAAAAAATAACAAAAAAACCCACCAATTTTATTACAGATAATAACTCATAAGATGTAAATCTTTGCAAAAACGCTTTTTGAATCACTAAAATTTGTGGACAGGTTGATAACCTTTCGCTCCCACCTCGCGCCTCGCATTTTACCATTGCCCATGAACGAAGGTAAACCGGAAATAGCCAAACGAACGCCGTCTAACCTGTATCGCTGTTGTAGATATCGGTGAAAACTCGACATTTCTTTGCCTCAAGTCGCTCGAATTTATTCCCAGGTTCTTCGCGCTCATACTCCTCAGTGACTGTGTTATCGTCTCTTTCTGAAGTTGGCCGCTTCGTACCTTTACGATCATCATCGCAATCATCCATCTTGATTTTTTTGCATAGAATAAATAATTCAGGTTCTTAAATATTCTAATATTAGTTGCCATAGTGACCGTGTAATCAATCAGTGATGTATTGGTGTTGCTGTTAAGTGCTCGATTTTTGCTAGTCTCAGCCAGACGGTAAATTGTGCTTAGATTTTCACTTTTAAACCTGCAGATATATCATCATCATCATCATTTTATTTCGTTCATAGACACACAGCTTGACAATTTAAAGGTCACAAGTAATGAACTGGAACGACAAGGTTGAAACAACACTGACAGCCGCCCATAAGCCTAAATAATACAAAACACATGCAAAATAAACGAGCAGTTAAAAACACTTCAAAAA
>Ga0209367_1005181_pt1 | contig 18077 bp, 10 predicted proteins | sample WorMetLIZISLAND2_FD_187412 | JGI IMG/M metagenome (GOLD analysis project Ga0209367, IMG submission 187412) | Marine gutless worms symbiont microbial communities from Max Planck institute for Marine Microbiology, Germany - Olavius geniculatus... ... | reverse complement strand
AGTGGCGGATCTAACGCGGGGGTGGACGTGCGCCCCTTCCTTCTGAGCCCATATGCATAAGTCAACACGTCATATGCTCTTCCACATCCTGACTACGGCCCTAAATTTTATCTCATTTTTCAAGTTGTGAACTGAAATGATTTGATTGTATATTTCGTATTTAAAGACATTTATTATAAGTAGGCCATTAGGCCTAGATATAAACATTTTACTGATATTTTGGTCTTTTTCATTTATACTGTTAATTTATTATTGCATCTTAAATTTATTTGATAATCGTTTGTATTAGACTTCTTTTTAATTGACTAGCCACATTTGATATTTATTACTGATTTCTAAGTTGTCTAGATTGCATACATGTTAATAATCACCGTAACGCAGTTTTTTCTTTTTTCTTTGTTTGCCATTTTCTTAGCATTATTTATTTTTATTTAATATCAGAATCGTACTCGCAGTACACGATTGCGTAAAAAAATAATGAAAGGAAAAACAAACAGCAATACAAAGTACAAATTGTGCTGCCCGAGCACAATAATTGCCTGGAAATGTCTAAGGATAGAAAGTTATCATCAGTCAGCCTGTAAAGACCATCCCTGACCATTACAAGTTCATACGCCAAACGTATCTCCCATAGGACTTCTAAGTCTACGCTGTTTTCAAAATGTCTGACAAGTCCTGGTGAGGTTGGACTCAGCAAGATTGTGCATTAACATGTCTGGTGTGCATGCCTGATACCATTCACTGAAAAACTGCACGTGACATTACGCCCTATGCTGAATTTATGCCACTAAACAATGCAACTTGTCTTGCTCCATACGATACCAACCTATTTATCAAATTACTTTTATAACTTTCTATGAAATTATGCAATGATAATTTAAAGGGAAAGGGGGTGAATTGCTTCCCCTATCGGCTCAACCAAGTACTTCAAATTCGGCCACTGGCTGTGCACTATAAATACTGCACTTACAAACTTACTTACTTACATACTTGCAGAATTTGGAGTTTAATTGTGTTAATGCACTTGTACCTGTACTTGAAAGCAGACAGATAAAACGCTGTGTTTACCAGACATTCGTCCTTGTTCTTGCAGAATAAAGTAGGTAGTGACTAAGCACATGCTGTTCACGTGATAGGTTAATTTCCCGGCAGTCTCATTCTGTTTTCTATTAGCTAAGAATGATTTAAGTCAAAAGAGGCTGTAGGCTAAACTTATGGCATAGAGCCTAACTGGTAGCTGCGCTAAAGTGCTAAAGGTTGCTTTTGACGTGTGGAGTAGATTGAAAAATATAATATTGTAAAATTCTTACGAAAAGTGAGTTGAAATTTTATATGCTACATGCTAGTTTCGCTCTAACATATAAACAGCAGTCTTTTAGCTTTTAATTACGCTTTGCAAAAAAGAAAAAGTGACCGCAGTCATTGAAGCATTCGCCACATCGCTTAGGCTACTTATCTGTTGAGGTGAAATGGTTATAATAGGCTACATAATAGACTAATCGTTAAAAAATGTTCGACATTTTTTATCGATTAAAATTCGAACAAAATTTTGGACTTAGTAACATCAGTAATCTCACTGATAACCTTATATGCACATTTTCGCATAGGTCTACGACATGTCAAGATTGTAGGCTTACGTTTATACTAAAAGCATAGTGTTAGTTTTGCAATTTGCACTTTGTAAGCTTATACTACCGTTCGAAACTTGGCAGACGACCGCATAGGTCTACATGTCGTGCTGGCATCTTTGCTTCTTTAGCTTGCAAGTTTTTAGCAAAAGATCGCATAGTTCAGCTTAGCTAGTAAGTAAGTAAGTAAGTAAGTAAAATGTGAATTTATATAGCGCATAACTCTGTTCCTATACTCTGCATGTGCAGTCTAACGCATAGGCCTGTATCTCTTCGTGCTTAAAGATAAAGAATGTACCCGACCATAGGAAGATTCGTCTTAACCGCAGTGCGCTGAAGGCGCACACAGAGCGAACGAAATGAACTTGAATAAAATCAAACAAACTGAAACAATAGAACTACAGTATGTCATTTCAGTTTAGTTAAGTTCATTTGGAGCTTTTGGACATTTATGGGCAATGTCGTGCACAGAAGGTGTGCATTTCGAAGTGCTGGAACCGAACAAATCAGTTTTTTTTTCAAACTGATTAGACACGCAAGAACGTGCAGATCAAACGACTGACAGCTCTAGATAAATATAATATATTTTGGGTTTTAATTTATTGCAGGAAATAAAGAAAGAATCAAAATGTCGTTGATAGTGCTGACTCTGTGCTTGGCAGCAGTCATTCAGCTGAGGTCATCACAGCCTACTGTTGCCACAGAGCAAGACATTGACGTCGGCGGCACTAGTGGACAAACTGACCACATTCTGTCAGTTCTCAATCAGCTGGTGAGCTCTATGTCTGAGATACAGTCCGGTATGACACAGCTTCAGACGGCCGTGGCAGAGTTGCAGTCGTCCAACGCACGGCTACAGAGTGACGTCGCTGAACTAAATGTTGTTTTCTCTCGTAGAGGTAAGATGGAAGCTGGAAACCAGAAAACTGTAGTAGATTTCTCAAAATGCAATCAGTTCAGACTTTTAAAAAGGTGCTAAGACTGAACTTAAGAAGCTATATCCATTTGCACCTTGGTAAATCCATTTACCAAGCTGCAACTATAGTACAGAGATGGGCAATTAATAATAACTAATCAGGCTGCCCGAAACGAAAGTTCTCGGAAGGCCCGCTGTTTGTTTATTAGAGCGGCCCGTACGTAGTAACAGAAGGCCTTATGTTTTACTGCAGTTTTACGCGCGACAGCAGAACGCTTCGCGCGTCTTAGCTATAGCCTAAACGTTTGTTCGTCTGTCCGTCCGTCACATTCTTAAGGCCCATCAAAACGGTGCAACTTAGAATTATGAAATCTGCACTGTGCGCTGTCACAGGGATTTAAGCTTTTTGGCGACAAAATTTCGTGCCCTCGGGTGAGACGGTTCACCTCGAACGACGGCATAAAAAAGGATGCTCCCTAAGTGCTTATTTTGCCGCTATTGATTCATCTAGCATAAAACAGCTACAGATAGGCATAAAAATACTTCGTATCATAATAAGCGCTGGTGACAAGCTATTTAGGCGTATCAACATCAATGACCTTGAACGACCATGAACCCCCAAAATAATAGCTTTTAGCGAATATTTCGCGATTTCGAGCTGCGACACACATTTCAAAAATAAACTGCGCCGAAATGGCTGGAGATAGACCAAGACAACCTGCACAGAAAATTTTCAGCATTAAACGTAGGCCTAAATTTTATCAGTCCAAGTCCCGACCCACTAAATTCAAGGCGGCCTGCGCACGCGGGCATTAAACAAGAAAAACCCCTAAAAAGTGGTTATTTTACCGCTATTGGCTCATTTAACGTGAAAACGGTTGCAGATAGACACAAACACGCTGCTTATCATAACAAGCACTATAGTGACGAGCATTATAGCGGTGCCAACATCAATGACCTTGAATGGCCTGAAACCCCCAAATAGAGGGTTTTAGTGTTTGTCTTCGCAATTTTTGTCTGCGGCGCACATTTCAAGAGTGCATTGCACCTAAATTACTACAGATAAACCCGGATAACCTGCCAATGAAATTTTTAGCATACAGAGCGTACATGACTTTGCTCGAACGGAATTTCAACCCCTAACTGTTCCCTAATCGGACTTCCGACGCCGAGCGGCCTCACGTTGGGCTCTGCTCCGAATTTTTAGTTGTAATTCATTACTTGATTAATAACGGCACTTTTTCCGATCATGTGGCGAAGTTAGACAGTGATCGGCCGACGGAGTGCGGCGACTTCGCACTGCAAATTGGCAGAAAAAAAGACACAGTGGCGCAACCTTAAGATGAAAACAAATACCTATTTACCTTTGTTAGAAGTTAGGCTCTGTTCACAGACTATATACTGTAAACTTTTTCTAGACATAGTGTAGATTGATAGTGTAATTATGTTAGCCTGTGCAAATATTGTCATTGAAAAATGCTTATTGTATTGCACGCAGGGTGTTCCGCTAACTTTACGTACATTTCGTCAGTAAACGGCTGCTACAAAGTGCTGGTAACTCGTGAAATGAACTGGTACGCTGCTGCGCGCGCATGTCAGTCACTGCATGAAGATGCGCATCTACTCGTCATCAACGATGCACGGGAACAGTCGGCAGTTGCTAACAGTCAGTTTTCATTTCTCGTTTTTACCCGCACCAACGCCATGCTACTGCGCGATTGGGTAGATAATGCTATCGTATGTCGCCTGTCTCTCTGTCTGTCCGGTGTTACGCTGATGTACGCTGATCACAACAGTTGGGCTATCTCGAAACGTATTGCACGAATAATTAGCTAAGCACGTCCGGCGTCCGCTCATCATATGCATGACTTCAGCGATCTAGTGCAAGGGGGATATCCTCAAATTCCGGGTACAGAAAAGAGATGTAACTTATGATTGGTGATTTTCAATCAAATGAATCGCTGCATTCATATTTATTGGCGGATACAGAAATTAAAAAGAGGGAGGCATGGCGAGCGCGATAGCACAATTTATTCTTAAAATGTGTGTCGCAGCCGAAAATTGCAAAAAAAACTAAAACCTCCTACTTGGGGGGTCACGGTCATTTAAGGTCATTGGTGTTGACACCACTAAAAGCTCGTCATTAGTGCTTGTAATGATAAGCAGCACGTACGTACCTATCTGCAACCGTTTTACGCTAGACAAGCCAATAGCGGGAAAATAACCATTTTAGCGCCGTACCCATCTTTGACGCCCGAGTGCGCAGGCCTTTTAAAACCTAGGGGGTTGGAACTTAGACTGCTAAAATGTACGGTTGATGCTGAAAATTTCATACGCAGGTTGTCTTAGTTTATCTCTAGCCATTTCGCCGCAATTCACTCTAATAATGTGTGTCGCAGCCCGAAATCGCCAAAAATTAACTAAAACACTCTATTTAGGGGGTTCGTGGTCGTTCAAGCTCATCGATGTTGATAGTCCTACTAGCTCGTGACCACTGCTTGTTACTATAAGCAGCATGCCTGTGCCTCTCTGCAAACGTTTTTACGCTATGCGAGCCAATAATGGTAAAATAAATACTTTAAGGGGAGGGAGATAGCCCTCTTTCACGCCGTCGTTCGACGAGAAACGGCTCACCCAGGGGCTCGGAATTTCGTCACAGAAAACTAGAGTCTTTGTGGCAGCCACAGTAAAGATTTCGTGATCCTAGCTTGCACCATTTTGATAGGACTCCAGGGTGTGACTGACGGACGGACGGACAGACGAACAGACAGACGCATATGCCATAGCTAAGACGCGCGAGGCATTCGGCTGTCGCGTGTAAAAAGTCGGCCGAGTTTCGCTCCCCCCCGTGCTACGGACGAGGGACACCATAGCAAGTTTTACGACTATGATGGTGTGATATGATATGAATGAGGGATAATAATATTTTGCAGTGCCAGAACTAACTGGATGCTGGGGTCTCTGGACGGCTGGATATCGTGCTGCCGGTGCCTCTACATTCGTGTGGAATGCGAGGACAAACAGCCACAACACAGTGACTGACATGACTTACACGAACTGGTTGTCGGGACAGCCGGATACCAGTGGTGACGCATGTGTGTACCTGTACAGACCTCACAGGTACAGATGGCATGACGGCAGCTGTACCTACGCGTGGCCGTGTCCTGTCTGTCAGGTGGACCTGTGACGTCACAGGCGGCGGCACGGCGTTTCACTGTATGTAACTATACAAACATCGGTGTGTATAGTATGGTAAATAGAAGTAACCAGCATCGCGAAACAATAATTGCTAAAAAAATTGCATTTTACATAGCTTTTTGATCATAGTCGTCATTTAACTGAATTTAGTGACGGATCCAGAGGGCATGCCCCTCTCTGACCACGCAGACAATCATGACTAATGACTTTGGTTAGAACGCAGAGACTATCGAAGTACTGAGACTGTTCTGGCACAACTGGAAAATTTTTAATCAAGTGTTCAGAAAAGCCATTCTGAATGCTAAAATTGCACAAAACCTCTCCAGAAACGGACCAAGCTGGAAAGTATACAGCGGTTTGCCTAACCCCGGACTAATAGCTGGGGAAGATGTTCGCTGCCCCTCGCAAAAACTGCTTCCGCCATGGCCCTTAGGGCTTTGATTTGGCTTTTCTTGGCTCCACCGTCAAAGAATTATCGATCCGCCACTGACTGCTATGCTCGTTAGTGGTCGTGTAAGCTCGAGTGATATGAACTAGGCCTACAATTGGTTGGCGCCAGTGTGCCAGACCGATCTGCGTGCAGCGCCGTCTTGGGTTAATAAAGTACAAGGGTAGGAAGTTGCCATTTTCCGACAGACAGCTGCAAATTTTCGACAGAAAAGATTACAGGTGCTCAGAATTTCAACTTTCCCTTTATACGATTTGAAATGGAGGATTTTCACCTCCTTACCGGGTATTTTTGAAATAAAGTTCTCTGACGAGAAGAAAATTTCCGACAAACTAAAATTAGAAGCAGGGGCAATTGCTTCCTGCCGTGACGTCACTAACTGGGTGCGTCAATACACTATTTTGCAGCCGTCCTAACAGGCCGCATTACGGGGCTTGCCCGTCCGTCCGTCCGTCTGTCTGTCCCGCACGGACTGACATCTCGAAAACAAAAAGGCGCATAAAAACCAAAATCGGTGTAATCTTTCCCCCAAGCAGCTGTAACCGGCGTGCCATTCTAATCTACAAATGAAAGGTTACCAATAAAGTCAGGGTTAAAGTGCCGCAGTGCAGATAGCTAGGCGGACGGTCGCATATCATGACGGCATGGGGCCGACGTCTGCGCTTGTTTATTTTAGTTAATCACCGCTGTACGAATACACAGAAGGATTCTGCACCGTCGAACGTTTAACCCAGTTTCAGACTGTCTGTCTATCTTACCATTTTTTCGGAGATGCATAGGCCCATAATTTTTGTGTGTGAATGGCTTGAAGGAAAGAGCAAAAAGCAATTGAGTAAAAAAAGGAAAGGGGAGGAGAAAGTAGATGAAAATTGTAGCCCGTTATTGCAAACTCCGGGGCAGGCTACTGTAACAGCCCCGCATTTAGTCACTATCTATGCCGCTGGCTGAATGTTCAGTCTAGTCGCCTCTTTGACGTTGTCGATCCAGCGTTGGCTTGATCTTTTGCTATGAGTCTATAAATCGGTTGTGAAGAATTAAATTACACAGACCTAGATTGTGGGTTATCTGTTCTTGCGACGTGTGTGACCAAAAACTATAAAGATTATAAGTACGTCGTTGTAAACTGTTTTGCCCGAAGATCGTCTTTTCTTATTATGGCCGGTTCACACTAGCCGTGGTCACGGGCCGTATTCACGGCCCGTGTACACGGGTGACTAAATTTTACGCCTGTGTTCACGGCCCGTGTTCCATGTCCACGGGCCGTGTGCATGAGCCGTGTCATTGCAACGATAAATATAGTATTTTAGGTGCCATTTTGCAAATAAAATGGACAAATTTAATCTAAAAAAAGATCGTTTTGTTGAGTCTGCATCAATTACGACATACATAAAACGAAAGAAAACACTGTTGTTGGCTATAAAGACGAGCAATATGCCGGTGCAAAGATTGTCTATTGAAGACGTCTGAAACAGCTGAGTCTTTTACAGAGACAGACGTGTCAGTAGACGTTTTTTTTTTACAATAAAGCTTATTTGCAACAGTACAAAATGCACAAATGAAAAATACTATTTTAACAATAAACACTTATGTTGACGTTGTGTTTACGTCGCAATACTGCGGTAATAAAAGGAATTTTCTGATTGGTTGATATATCGCCTACACGGGCCGTGAACATGGGTGGGCTGTTCACACTACCCGTGTTCACGGGCCGTGTTGAAAAAAAGCATTGCAAGACGACAATGCTTTTTCTCAACACGGCCCGTGTTCACGGCCCGTGGACACGGGTGGGAAAAAACGCAACCGTTCATGGGCCGCGCACACGGGCCGTGAACGCGGCCCGTGAACACGGCTAGTGTGAACCGGCTTTTAGCCTACAACCGCTAAAACCTTTGTCCGAGAAATGTGTAAAAATACTTTTCGCAGATATATTGTGAAAACGTTTACTTGCGCTAATTTTGATATTCATATAATGACATCGAGACACTGCAAAGTTCGAACACGGAAAAGAACTTTTGTACTTTTGCAGTTGGGTTATTCGACACTGTACTGGTGAAATAACGATTGCTTGCTAACTTTGTTTGTATTGCCAAATATTATCGCTGATTTTAACAGCTTATCAAGTTAGCGTGTTATAATAATGGCATTTAGTGACGTATTTAGAATTTAAAGAGGCGACATGTCGTCTGGGGACTGAGTAACCGAGAAGCTAAGGCCTCTTTGTAAACCTTAGATGTTTCACGAAACATGAGTGTGCAAATTTTAAGCGCCGAGAGGAATCATAGCAGTTTGTTCCCTAAATACGCCACTGATGACATCGATGCGTCTGTATCATCATTGCTTCGTTGTTTTGTGTTTGTCATATTTTACGAATTTGCGTATGGTTTTAACGTCCAGTTTTGTTCAGATTTTGTCATAATCATTGCGCCAAGATAATCGTTTTTTTGCTTGACGTCGTGTGTTCTACAATCTTACCTGAATCGAGCAACTGTAAACTTGTATGCATAATCATACTGAATACTGTACTGCAAGAGTGTTTTGAATACTGCATATTACATAGAGAATGGCCCAGTAAAATACATGCTACTTTTATAACTGCATTATATAGTAACTGCATCAGTGTATTGTTGGCGTATTTTCAAAACGCGGTGACTATTTGACACAGGCTATCTGACCGGCTGACAGCACCAGTTTAGACAAGTAAGCTTGTACTCACGACATATTATGACGTCAGCGTTACGTCACGACTAGCAAAGAATACTTAATCATCACCATATTTTGTTAAAATATTTTGAATAAATATTTCTTAGCTACAATTGATAAAACGTTCGTGTAAATTGATCGTCATTTGAGTAAATTATAAAAAAGAAAAAGCGTCCTTTTTTAATAAAACACAATGTACATTAGGTTGTTTACAGTCTAAAGTGGGCCTATTTCTTGTTTTAGTATTCGAAAAATAAATTACAGAACACGTCAAAAAAGATAAAATTTTCTGACTCACACTGTACATTAGCTACTGCTTCGTTACAGACTGGAAAAGTAATTTTTCGTTTGATCATACTTAAGCGTGGTCGTCAACCAACGCATCGCATACAACGTACGCAACGAACGCAAGAAGGTATAGGCCTATGCAACAAACGCAATGGACGCAATGGAGTATGGGCGCAAGAAAAATACGCAACCAATAAACGGAACGAACGCAGCTGACGCAAGGACGAAAACGCAAAGATAAAAACGGTAGTTGCGTACGTTGCGTTAGCTGCGTTGTATGGAAACCACGTATAGAGCTACTGAGTATAGTAAACTACACATACGTCGGTCACATAGAGGTCCGGTCCATCCTGGCGTTGTACAGTTGCATCGACCGCTGACAGGATCACACGTCGCTCCCACAGCACAGAGACAGGACTCCGCACAGCCAGCTCCATAGCGGCCACTCGGACACGCTGCAGTCACACCACGTATACATCAGTAGAACGACACAGCCACTTACTCACTTAGCACCCTTTACTGAAGGCAGTAACTTAGCATTTGACGACATATTGTCACATTATACTAATACGTGATACAATTTAAGATTTTTCTGTATTTTGGGACTTATTTCATGAATAGGCCTGATGTTGCAGCACCAGTAGCACACATCTTAATCTGGCACTGAATACAATTACTCCCGAAACGCGTCGCTACACTACCGTGCGAAATCTAGTCAGTTTCAGAACCACACCTACAACGAGTCTACTGTTTGTTGTCCTAATGATCGTTGAATTCAGAAATTTCGTGTAAAATCATGCATAACTTTTCGGTAATTTTTCAACGACAGACAAACTAACAACCATCGTATGAACATAACCTTACTAACGGAAGTAAGGCGAAGTGAAAGACCGTAGGGCTGCAGAAGAAAAACTTTCACAAATATAATTATATGCAGCAATAGCTCGTAATCGTAACAGTAGTGAAAGTTGACCGACCGTCAGTACAGTGCTTGCCGGTGAGTCCAGGAAGGCAAAGACATTGTCCCGTGATGACGTCACATCCTTCTGAGTGTTGTAGACTACAGTTGCAGCGCTCAGCACAATCAATGCCCCACCACCCGTCAACACAGTCTATATACACAGCAGTAACAGTAACCGTAACTCCACTGACTTTGTCTCGAGAAAACAACTACACTACATTTACTATTATATCTATTAGCTACAAATACAGCCAATAACATTAGCTGTGTTCGTCGTGGTACTTGTAGCTAGCACAAAAATAATTGCAAGAAACGCCATGAGTCATTATTGTTATCGTTTCAAAAAACAACTGAACGTTATTCAGAAATGCACAAAATAATTATTTAAAAATAACTGGTAACTTTACATGACAACAGTAAGTTCTCTTGCATGTGGGCCTACAATGATTGCTTGACAGTTCAACTGGATTTATCTATTAAGTGCCGAATACAAACTTCTATGATTAGTTCACATCAATAAACTTTCACTTGTTGTTATGGATAGCCAATTCTCATTCACCCGTCACTGCAAGCTTAATTCGATACTAGGTGCACCTACAGTGTTTTGGTTTAAATTATTGCAGCGCCTTACCGCTATGGGGAATAATTTAATTTTATTCTAACCCTAATCAGTGTACCACAAATAACGCAAAGCAATTAATGTAGTGTGGAAAATGAACGAAAAAGTTAGTTGATTTACCTTGAGCACAGTTATGCCCAGTCTTTCCGGCGACACAATGACATCGCCCGGTGTGCCCGCGACATTGCTGCCCGACAGTGCAGTTACACATCCGGCTACAGTTTGGTCCGTAGCGACCCTCGGAGCATGCTGAACTCAATATAATAATTATGCCATACAACAGCAACTGTATTGATCTTAGCAATGAACACAAACAAATAGTTGTACAACGCGTGGTGGATTTACTGTAGATTTTCGACTCGTTGTACAGCTTGTTGTGCAGCACCTTGTACAACAAATCCACCAAAAAAATGGAACTAAGTAGAGTTTGAGCCTTAAGGAAAGTTTATTGACTCACTGCGTTGACAGACATGCGTGTGCGATTGAAACTGACACATGTTTTAAATCATGACTTATCTACATCAGATTATATTTCACAAGGTAATGCAGGTACGCATTTTTGGTGTGATGTGATCTGTAAAGATCACGTAATTGCAAATTTATTGCAAAGAAAACATTGATCCCCACTGTGGTCAGCCACCTTGTTGTGGTGGTGGGGCTTTGTGCATCGATGACCCAAAAGATTTCTAAAATCTGGAGGGTAGGAGCTAACTAAGAGCTGACCAAACCCGTGAGAGCAGATTGCTACATATTACCAATGCTTATGTGTGCTTGTTTCGGCTTCACAGCCAATTACGGCTTTACAGCCGTTTATTTACGGCTTCATAGCCGTCTACGACTTTATAGCCGCTACCTGTAACCTTATGGTTACATTCGGAGACGCGCATTAGGCCGAACTGATACGGCCTCAGCGCTGGGCAGGTGGGCTGGGCGAGCCTGCCCACCCTGGAAGTAAGGTAAGGTAAGGTAACTACAACATTGATACGAAAATTTTTTTATGCAGTTATGACAAAAATACTTAGTAGTGTTCATTTTACTGGGCCACTCTCGCAATTATCTATTTGTTATACTATGGTACTTCCGTGTCACCATTGTAGGAGTCTGTCTGCGATTGTAATAAAAGAATAAAGAACCTGTTATATGGTACTGTATTGTCTACAGGCTACAGCAATACAGACGGCAAGTGAAACGTACTGTTGTTAGTGTGCAGTATTTGAGGTGATTGACAGGCCCCGGTAACCGGATCACAAGGTAGATCGTCGTGACAACGCCGACAGCGTTCCAGACAGTCGGTGCCATAGCGTCCAGGCTTACACGGAGTACTACATCGCGGTCCCGTGTACCCCGGCTTACAAATACACCGACCCGTCTGTCAACACATCCACTGCCGTCACAGTGAAATCACGACTGCACAATCAGATGGACAGCATGAAACACATTACGAGACATGACTCATCGTTAATTAGAAGACATAGTGCATTAAAAATGTTAGGCTTGGGCAAAGCAACGAAAAGAAGAGCGCCTATAAAATGCTAAGTGACAAAAAAGTATGAGAACAGGAAGAGAAAAGCTAGAAACAGTAACAACTGGCATAGAAAATTGTGCGGGACAAGATCGAAAGAAGATAACGAAAACATTCGACAAATGGTTTTAGAAAAGTCAGTAAGAACAGACATTCGTAAATGACGTTAATATCACACAGAAACGACGTACTTCACCTTGTGTAAAATTACAGACGGCGGATTAATCCATAAAAAGTTCACCCGTGTATAGTGTTTGCAATCCCGGGATCCCGAATCCCAAGATCCCGGCCGTTTTCGCCAATCCCGAATCCCGGGCTTGGCGGCGTCCCAATCCCGGGATTTCGGAATTACAAAAATTCGTTAAATTGTATTTTTTTGGATGTTAAGTGACACAAATAACAATTCTGGCCCTCTAATAAACAAAATATATGATGCAGCCGTGTCAAGCGAAAGCTTGTAAGTCGAGGACAGAAAAGCGTAAAATTGGCGTGAACTTGTAATTTATACGTTTATGCCTGAGCCGTTGGGCAATTCGGCGCCTCGGATATTTTGTGCTTTCGTTCGGGGTGACCCCCTACGAATTGATGAAAAAGCTTTACGGTTACTGAAACTAGAGTCTTCCGGGCAGCCGATGGTGAAGATTTGGTGATCCTACCTTGCACCGTTTTTGACTGATCCACCCGTGTGACGGACGGATAGACGGACAGAATTGCGATGGCTAAGACGTGCTGAAAGCAGTAGCTGCTTTCGAGCGTAAAAATAGGATAATTAAGCAGGTCATAAAATAATAATAACGAATTAGTAATGAATTGTATCTATCTCTCTCTGAGCATATCTGACCCGAGGGTCGCAGCCGGTGGATAGCTGCTGGTCACAAAGACACGGCTTGACACAGTTGGAGCCCCAGAGACCAGTCGGACACGGCAGACGACACGTCGGACCAAACAAGCCAGCAGCGCACTGGCAGAAGCCGTAGAGACGATGGCATGAACCACTGGGACACGGACGAGGACAGCGACGACTGCAGTCCTCGCCGTAATACCCTGCACAGAAACACACACGCATACACCGAGTGATCCAAAAAACGGAACCCGTTTTAATGTTGGGAGTAGTGTACTAGTAGTGTAGTGATTACACAATAAAGGTAAGGTGTCCGGCGTAATTTTAATTTTATGCGCTACGGATTTATTGTTGGAACAGTAAAAATGATTAAAATCGGTATACAATCCTGTCTGTCTGTCTGTCACACGGGTAGATCAGTCAAAAACGGTGCAAGCTAGGATCACCAAATCTTCACCGTCGACTGCCTGGAAGACTCTAGTTTCAGGAACCGTAAAGCTTTTCCATAAATTCGAAGGGGGTCACCCCGAACGAGGGCGCTAAATGAAAGGGAGGTGGGCAAAATTTGCAATTATTGGCCAATAAGTCGCTGTATCTCAGTAACGGTGCGAGATAGGGCCTAGGTTACCATTAATCACTAATAAGAAATCGTACACTGCATGGCTCTCGATTGGCGCCAAATTCAATGACCGTGAATGACCTTGAACGCTAAAATAAAGGGTTTTATGGATTTTTTTGGCGATTTCGGGCTGTGACACAAATCTATATCATTCACAAGGTGGCGCCACGCTACTATCGTTATGCGATCCAGATAGAGAATTTGGTATTGGTATATTAACTTAGTGTGAACATTTGGTATTGGTAGCTCAAATTTCTTGTTCGTATAGTCACTGGGCGATTGACAGCCAGTGACGAACGATAAATTAAAAATGAATGAATAAATGATATTAGTCGAATAAATCAAAACTGCTTAGAACAAGACAAAATATCCCAGGCGCCTAATTGCCCAACAGCTCAGGCATAAACGTATAAATTACAAGTTCACGCCAATTTTGCGCTTTTTTGTCCTCGACTTACGAGCTTGACACGGCTGCATCGGAATAGCTAAAACGATAAGCATCGGTAATGCTAATTAGTAAATTTGTTTCGTAATTTTTTGACTTTCTCATGCAGATAGCTCAAACAAGGCTGACTGAAGGAGGCTGTCAATTGTAAAAAAAACTAGCAGCAGGCATTATCTATTTGGACATGTACACGCATTTGTGCAACACTTATTTTACGTTGTACACGAAACGACGGTCTACAGCAGACTGCCTGGCCAGGCCACCTACCGGGTTTGCAGCCGATTTCACAGCGGTCACCGTTGACACCGGGCGGACACAGACAACTTCCGGTCACGTGGTCACAAGTGCCGCCATTTTGACACTCGCAGACGCCGGCACAAGACGAGCCGTACGTGCCCTAGCGACAAGACAAAAAGCGACAATGCTCAAACACCGGCAATTAAGTTTTTAGTAAAACTTGACAATACAAAACTGTTTTGTTTGCCGAGGGCTAAAATGCATGGCAACAAAAGCGCCAGGAAAAAAAGTAAAATTAACAAATTCGACACGATGAAAGAAGTTGATAAGGTGACAAAACAAATAAAAACCGATATTTTGTGTTTTAAAACTGCTGCGTAAAGTAACTGAAACAAAACTAAATTAAACTATCCACAGAACAAACCGATTACTACAAATAATAACGCAGAACTGGTAGCCAGTTTCAACTTGATAAATCCATTGTTAAACGTAGTTCGTATCGACCTTGGGTCGAGTTGGGTCACGGATTATGAGCACTTTTTGTAAGTCGGGTCGAGTCGGGTCGGATCTTGTTTGGTCCATGAGTTTGTGGCGCGAGTTGAGACCAATTTTGAAAATACTTTTACTGAAAAACTCTGCAAAAAATGTAACACAAAAATATCACTTTACGTCCCAGTACATATAAAAGTGTCGCTACATTACCTTGTAAAATATTTTATAGGACATGGTGTACATAAATCGACTACAGGCCTAGTACGAGTAGTTCGTTATTTTGTGGAAGAAAACTGGGAAGTTGCACTCAGGAACCTCTATCCCGATACCTGTTGGGCGCAGCTTGCGCTAAGTGAAAAATATGGGCAGTTTTGTTAAGGGTGTAGATCTGAATCAGATCTACATTCTTAACTAAACTTTGCCCCTGAAAAAAAAATTTGAGCTAATGCTCACGAGACGCGCGAAAGCCTATAGCAGTTCCGATTTAGTATATTAGCTGAAAATTAGGGTGTTCACGCTAAGTTAATATACAAATACCAAATTCTCTATCTGTATCGCATAACGATAGTTCCGTGCAGCCGACGGTGAAAAATTGGTGATATTCGTATCAGCTTGCACTGCTTTTGACTGATCCACCCGTGTGACGGACGGACGGACAGACAGACAGACAAACGGACGGACAGAATTGCGATGGCAAAGACGCGATGAAAGCAGTAGCTGCTTTCGCGTGTAAAAATATAACAACTCAATCAATGCAATCAATCAGCGTTAGCTAGTGCTGGGCGTTGTAAACCGATTCCCGAGGTGGCAGCACCATCGAACAAAATGTCACAAATTACGCTGTAAGATATGCAAACCGTTTCACCAAATACTGTGTATCAGAAATGTACTAAATAATAAATTATTGCGCTCACAATACAACAAAATCGTACAACGAAAATTTTTCGCTGTTTGAGTTAGATTTGCGGGAATCTGGGATAAAATACAACACCTTTATTACGGTCATGTCGAAGTATACATAATGATAGTACCGTGGCGCCTCCTTGTGAATGATACAGACGTCTGTCGCAGCCCGAAATCGCCAAAAATCCATAAAACACCCTATTTTGGCGTTCAAGGTCATCCAAGGTCATTGAATTCGGCGCCAGTCGAAAGCCAGTATACGATTTCCTATTAGCGATTAATAGTAACCTAAGCCTTATCTCGCATCGTTACTGAGATACAGCGAGTTATTGGTCAAAAATCGCAAATTTTGCCCACCCCCTCTCATTTATGGCCCTCGTTCGGGGTGACCCCCTTCGAATTTTTTATGGAAAAGCTTTACGGTTCCTGAAACTAGAGTCTTCCAGGCAGCCGACGGTGAAAATTTGGTGATTCTAACTTGCGCCGTTTTTGACTTATCCACCCGTGTGACATACGGACAGACGGATAGACAGAAATGCGATGGCTAAGACGCGTTGAAAGCAGTAGCTGCTTTCGCGCGTAAAAAGCCCGAAAGAAGGGACTTGAGCTCGGATAGAAGCTACTGGCGGCACTTGCCTGCTGGCACGGTTGATCACAGAGAAGACCTTTCCAGCCAGGCGTGCAGTTACAGCGTGGTCGACGCTCGTCACAGTCCGCCCCATTAGCACAAGACTCACAGGTCCACTCACATCTCTCACCAAACGTACCAAACTCACACGACCCTGACTGCCCTATCTCCGATACCCCTGCGCATGACGCAGCGCAACTTAGAAGACCTCGTATCGCGCAGTTCACACGTGCGACGCCGACGAGACTCAACTGTCGGTATTGCAGGCGGAAATTGAATTGCCGACGACTGCTGACGGATTTCGGTCGAAAATTTAGAAACTGAAGAAGCTTAGAAATTATCCAGTGTGACCGCGGGCGAAAACTGTCGTGACCAAGTTTCCAATTCTAAATGTTCAAAAAGAACAATACGATGACGTCACAATCGGAAACTGGGTCACGACTGTTCAGACTCGTTGAGTTGACTTGCGTCGCGTCACAGGTGTAAAATGGGTACAAATAATATGACGACAACACACACGATGGCTTACAAAAGGTAAGTCACCAAATTTCGCAACTCCATAACGTGTCGAATACCGCCTATTTAAAAAAATTATTTCATTTGCACGCTTAACAGTAAATTTGCATTGCAACCAAGTGGTGTAATTGCTAAAGATCGCATGACGTTGCATTTTTAGCCGACCGTACTCACGTAATGGTTGAGCTTATGGTACGAGTTGTCGTCTGTCTGTCTGTCTGTATGTGACAAATGTATTGTGGCTAAACGGTAGGTCGTGGAGAAAACTTTTCACACAGATAATTAGCCCTGTGTCATGAACCTAAGTATGCAAAAAAAAATTTTCAGCGATCTAGTGCAAGGGAAACATTTTCAAATTCGGGGTTGAATGAATGGGTACGAAAAATATGCGTTTTTCAACGGAAAACCGGCCATGGGCACCTATCTCGGAAACGGTGAGAGATACGGCCAAGGTTACTATTAACCACTAATAAAAAGTGACATACACCCTTTCAGATAAAATAAAAGTCATCCACCTTGGATTGCCTTGAAGGTCACTGACAACCAGTACGGTGGGATATCCTAGCGATAGCTGAACTTCTTGTTAATCGTTTTATTGTTGTTGCGGATATCATTCATGCAATACATGATGATGATGATGATGATGATGATCATATCTTAAACGCTTCTCCACACTAGTAGGTTTATAATTTACCTCGTGGAATGATCACGGTATTCAAAATCGGACGTTAATATCAGGCAACGTTGCAAATATACTGCTAAGTTTAACGGCGAAAAAAATTTGACAATCGATAAATATACAGGGTGGGCCAAAAAATGGCACAGTTTTTGTATACCTCATAATTTCACCAAATATTAACCGATTTTTAAAATTCTTTCACTGTCAGAATCAGGAGACAATTTGTAATGAAACTGTCACTACAGATCCCACCACACCTCAAACGTGTCGCTACACTACCTCGTGAAATATCAGATGACGCACTCTAGCTTGCAACGCCACTGACCGGTTGCGTGATCAACGTTGATCGAGCCTGGCATGTGGCCCCCAAACAACCCAGACTTAAATTCAGTTGATTATGCTGTTCGGGATGCCCTTCAACAGAGGGCCTATCAATG
>Ga0209367_1005179_pt1 | contig 18078 bp, 9 predicted proteins | sample WorMetLIZISLAND2_FD_187412 | JGI IMG/M metagenome (GOLD analysis project Ga0209367, IMG submission 187412) | Marine gutless worms symbiont microbial communities from Max Planck institute for Marine Microbiology, Germany - Olavius geniculatus... ... | reverse complement strand
GCTTATATATGCTGTCTAAACTATTACAATTTTATTTAACTAGCCAAAAAATTTTATCAGTTTTGTGTGTTTTACGTTGGCAGAAAAATGAGAAAATCGCATATTTTGTTGATTTTTTTCTGATTCTGCATATTTCATATCGTGACACTGACAGTCCAGCCTTCTGGCTGCGACACCGTGATAAGCGTTAATTTATTCGTAAGCATGTACGTTAATTATTCATACAGCGCAAAAGTTTCACACAACGGACCACGAAGAGGCACAGAAAAAATGTTCCAGGCTGTCAGTTAAATGCTAATCATCTTCTAAAAAATAGCAGTTTGTGTAAAGCGAAATAGTTATTTCTTAACGAGTTTTTGGTTTACCGCACGGACTTCTGCCGTCGAATGCAACCGCGGTGATGTCAGCGCCATGACCAACAAGAAGCTCCATCATCGACACCTGTAGCGTATACAATGCACCAAATGCGATTTTGGCTCGGGCTCCGCCCCAGACCCCGCTCAGGAGGTTACAGCTCTCCCCCAGACTTCCTGGCTGAGGTTTTAAGGGTCTTACTTATAAGGGGAAGGAAAAGAGGAAAAAGAGAAGGGGAAAAGAGGGGAAAATGAAGGAAAGAGAAGGGAAAGGGACGAAAAAGGGAAAGAAAAGTGGAGGGAGAAAGAAAGCGAGCCCCTATAGTCCCACTTCCCCAATTCACTTTTCTGACTACGCCACTGTACAGAAATGACTCTGTTTTTACGTTTTTTTTAAATTTTGGGCTTCCGTAATTAAGAGAGTTGTTTTCGTCCAGACTCATCCTATTTGTCGAGCCCGCTCCGTACGATTGCTAACGGTGAAGGACATTGAATCGAATCAACGAAGTGCGACGATATAACCGCCGGCTGCCTCGTTACCGCTAGTCACTCGAGTCGCATCCTGCGGCAGATGACATATTTGACAAGTGCGTCAGTTAATTACTAGCTAAAAGTAGAACAGAACGGCAGAGAGAGAATGCAACCTGTCTCCAGAGGGCAGCGTGGTGCAGCGGCGTCCAGCAGTCTTGATCAGGAGCGTCGACGTCGACCGACTGACTGAGTAAATACTGACCCACGGCGACGTAACCGTTACACGCCGCCACGTGCAGCTGCCAGCACAACACGTCATATCAACACCTGCAGCAGCCTACGTCATCTGTAGAATCAACTACCACTATGGTTCTTGTCTGATTATGCACAAACTCCACTTGCTCCGATTTGCAGTGGATTCGCCGTACGACGAACTGTACGACAAATCTACAACAAATTGAAGTAGTGCAGCTTGGGCCTTAACTAAAAAGCTTTCACGACTGGGTTCAGGATGGATGCAGCTAATTTATTCATGTAAAATATTTCTCAACAATACTGTAAAAACACATACAATCGCAAAATTTTAGTGTAAGTTTACAGGTTCAGCAAAAAGCATGACATTTTAGCTCAGGGTTGTTAGGCTAGTAAACTACACAATATACGTTGAAAGCATACAAAATGGGTACTAACTAACACCACTGGACGCGATTCGTCTACTTACAAACAGCACAGTTATGACGCCTCAAATTCAACGGATTTCCCGTTGACATTGTGCGCCATACAAATTTACTTACTTACTCACTTACTTAGGTCCTACTTACGTGACCTAAAAATGGCAAGCAAAACATTGGAAGACCCAAGAGGACATGGCAAGACACAATAAAAAAGATCTGGAGGTGATGGGCATGGACTGGAGCGAGAAGACGACTGCTACCAGCGATCGTGCCAACTGGAGACGAATCGTGACCAATTTTCCGCACGAAACTAGAGGAAGTACGTCTAAGTAAGTACTAAATGTAAATATTAGCTATTTCTGTTAAATAATAATAGCACATTCAGATATAAAAAAAAACTATAATGAGAAAGAGTTACCGGCGTTTCGCCGTGTTGACCTGTGAACTGGAGGTCATGACCTCTGCGAGCCAGCCGGCGAAGGTCACGTAGCATTTTCTGCTCGTCGGCAGCACGAAGTTCATTGATCAGCTCTTGCGTCACTCCTGCAGTCCGGCCGCATATAAACATCGTGAGCTCAAATGAATGAATGATTTTATTTATTTGCCAACAGCCAAATAACAAAACACAACGCATATAATGTTGACGAAATATCCAGGAAGACCAAGCCTCCGCTAACTGACGCCCCAAATAAAAAATATGACACAAAAACGTAACTAAAAAACTACAAAATTAAGGAGCGTACAAAACGACAGATCCGAATTAAACTAAAATGAAACTAAACAATTCATTTAGTTTTATTTTATTTTGTTTTGCTTCGTTTCGACTTAGTAGTGCAACGACTGCAATAACCAGTGTACATAGAGGTACAAAAAGTAAACAAATAACTTTCACAGATTGATAAAACATGTATGCTCAACGAAACGCCAGTAGCGTCTGACTTAAATTACATTATACAATGCAGTACATGCCTTATGTACGCACAATGTAAAATTTGTGGCAAAAAATATTTGGAAATATTGCAGCTAACAGAATACCAAATCTGACAATTTTGGGCAGACGTCCTGCTGAAATATTGTACGAATATCTCTTAACGAATTCCAGTGCACGGTTATATTGTCGAATGGGTGCTGCGACGTCATACTCAACGAAGGTTGCTTTCTCTGTTTTTAAATACGAGGGTCGTTCGATTAATAAGTTACAAAACAGCGTTATTTTGTTAGTTTTTTAAATATTAAAAACTTGAAATATACGTTTTGTAGGAAATTTTATTCTGAGTGACGTCATTTATAAACATTAAATTCTATGACGTTGCCACTGAAATCGTCCCGTAACGAACAGCGTTCCGTTATTGTATTTTTTGTGGGCAGAAAAAAAATTAATGCAAGTCAGATTCACTCTGAGACGCATGCAGTATATAGCACAAGTGCTTTACAAAACGAACAGTTCACGTTTGGTGTAAGAAATAGCCAGATGGGAAGAAATTTGTATTATATACCAGGGTGCAATCAGTCGTTCTTCAGTGGCATGGACAGCAGCCAGCATCGTTCTTTGTATCAGGCATTCAGAAGTTTGCTGACAGATAGGACAAATGTTTGAGAAAACTCGGTTGATATGTTAAAAAATGAAACATTAATCTTTTGCATTTAAAGTGATGGCGTTAACTTATTAAGTTTATACATTTTCTCTGTTTATATGATGTTTGTCACTTGTGAGTTATGATTATTGGTGGGGAATAATTATAATACACGTGTTAATTGTGTTCTATGAACAGATGACGTCACAATAATGACGTCATCATCAAAAAAATTGTACACGTGTTTAGAGTAAAATTCCCTACAAAATGTATATTTTGGATTTTTTAGATTTAGAAAACTAACGGAATGACGCTGTTTTGTAACTTATTTATCGAACGACCCTTGTAAAATCGTTAATAATAATACTCGAGCCGCAAAGAGAAATCAACGAAGTTTATCCTGGTTAGTAGGCCTACTTGGATGGGTGACCGTTGGCACGCATCTCGGTATGTACTCAGCCCGACCATTCCTCGCGGGTATTAGGCGCAATAAACGAAAGCTGGGACTATAATATCCGTGGTCTGTCATCGTCAGTGTAGACTGCCTGATTGAAGGTTAAGGAAACGGGTATCAGCACAAAACCCTTGCGATCAAACAGTGCCTTTTTATTTCCTGCATGTGCGCAGCTGAACTGACCTTGTTTCGCCATCGCTGACTCGATGACGTCAAGCGTTATCTCGTCTTCACACAGGTCGTAAGGCATGTTGCCGTCCGAATTCATTGCCAGAACATCAGCACCGCTGTGAAAACCATCACAAAATAATGGCGTAATGTTTTGATGTCCGGACTGTCGCGTGTGCGACACCAATGATGCCGTGGCTATACACGCACCGATTTTTTTCTTCTGAGGTGTTGTCCGAGGTCGCTGAGGTCTGCGAGGTTTAAAAATCTCGTGGGCGGAAATCGGACGAAATGTACATCCATTCTAACCGATTTCCTCAGACGAGTTTTTCTGCCTCTCAGCCAAAAAACGCCCATCAGAACCTCGTCCGAGCAACTCGGATGCGTCGTCCGAAGTGTTGCCCGGCGTGTCCCAGAACCTCGTTCGAGAAGCTCGGGCAACACCTCGGACAAGAAAACCGGAGCGTGTAGCCACGGCTTTAACTGCACTAATAGAACTAACATTGGGACTCAATGCAGTGATTTTCTAAAGACTTCTGAATTAACGAGGATATATGGAGAGAGGGGGTCGACGTCGAATTGTTGCCTCTGACTTCCAGTCCTCATATGCAGCGCCAAAACTGATGCACTTTTAGTTTAGTGAGTATGAGTAATTGACAATAATTGGGATACTATGCATCTCAACGCATTAGAAGTTACTTTACGAGAATGCGATTCACATTTCTAATTCAAACATACGGCTCGATGCCGACCACACGATCTCCAATTATTTTCACACAGGTCAAATGCTGCTTTTAAAACTCTTTCATAGTTGAATGTGTGTAAAATTTGTGTCAGAAAACTAAACAAACAAAAGCCATTTGAGATTACTTGAGTTACAGAACTAGTCTGACAACGGTAAACAGAACGTTCATAAGTCGTTAAGATTTTTGCTAAAGGCGGATGGTAGGCCTATAATCACTGTGTTGCGGCGGTATTGTATATTGTATATGCCTAACTGCATTTCTCGAGGCTACGTTCGCGGTGACTAGCACGAATGTGTACTGTGTCTGTCTACTGTATAAATCTGAGACGTAATGACATTGGTTAGTCGAGGACACGATATAATGGTCGCGAACATAGGTCGAAAGACAAAACCAAAAAATAAGCGAGTTACACAGTTACTCTTCAAAATTACAAGTTTTAACACTAATATTATCCGCCCCCCCTTGTACAAGTCGAACCCTCAATAGCCAGCTTAACGGTTTTACACATAAGCAATAACCCCTATTTCGGACCTCCAGAGATGTGTTCGAAACCAGCATATTCACAGCTAAGTCCAATGTTATCGGCCACACTATGCTTTCATTCCGCAGCCAGTAAATTACTACAAATTTTTCATCCCGCTGAGGGTAGGAGGTTGAGTTGACAAGCAAGTTGCTGCGTACCGGTCAATAAGGCATCGAGCAATGTGCGAGTAGCCGCACAGAGCGACGGTGTGCAGCGGAGTCCATAGGTCATCATCACGACAATTCACTGATGCCGAGAACTCCGTCAGAAGAACGTCGACGATCTCCAACGATCCGATTATACACGCCTGCAATGCACGTAAGTAAGTAAGTAAGACGACTTAGTAAAGCAGTTAGCCGCAGTGCGCCGCGCTGTCAACACCTAAACATAAATGTCTTAACTGCCGTTTAAACTGTTCTAAGTTAATGTCAGTTTGTCTCAGAAAAGCTAGAAGCTTGTTCCACAGCCTAAGACCTGCAGCAGCAAAGCATCTGTTTCCATAGCTACTGCGGTCCGTCTGACGACACATGTCCTTGAGGAACGCAGCTGAAGACGACCTTTGTTGTAGACCAGACCAGCTGACAGTCAGCGGCCAGTGTCACATGTGTCACACCGTGACACACGCACATTCACACACAGCAGGTATAGCACAATCGGTCAGTATTTAGAACTTACGATGGTCAAAGACTATGCAACATTGTTTTAAACCATTCTGTATGTTTGGGCTACTAGAAAGTAGAAAACTAATTGGTAAATGCGTCTACAAAGCCGCGGTTACGCGTACAATATAAAATATTGCCAAAATTTCTAAAAAAAATAGCACCACCTGTAGATTAACAATAAGCCATGTAAATGTTAAAAACAGACACAAATGTTTGAGAAAACGCTGCAGGACAGAAAAATTGCGGACCGACAGCATCATTTACAGGACTTCCAATGATCAATCATCAGGTGAGCAAGTGATTAGCGCTGCCATCTGTCGACGTAGTGCAAGACGTGGCTGCATTGTGCAGAGAATGATTCGCACATACTCGATGAGCAGGCATTGTTAATGCTTCTTCGCTCGACAATGACGTACGTGGCAAGAGACGCGTAAGCTTTACCTGGTGTAAGGCCGTGAGACCGTCTGACACGCTGGCGTTGACTAGACCGCGAGGTCCACGCTGCAGCAAAGCTCGCACTGTGAAACATAACACCAATAATACAGATTCATTTCACCGTAATGATGATCTGCGCTAAGGACAATGAAGCTGATGATAATCTTTAAAACTGTCACGTCAAAAACAGTGGTTATATGTGAAAGAAAAAACACTTCTGTGCATTTACATTTACATATAAACACGACACAGTATCATCTTTTTTAACTTTTACCTATATTCTTGCATAGGCGTATTGTGTAAAATCGTTGCGAATTATTATAGTTTTACACTACTGGAGAATGAATGACGAAGAAACAAACCTTCATTGATGTCGTTGGCGCGTACGGCTTCCAGCAATGAGACAGTGCCGGCGAAGCGCAGACTGCGACGAACGCACGGACCGGCGCGCTGTCCGGCGTCCGCCGTGTGACTGGCATGGCGACCGGCCGCTGCCGCGCCGTCACGGCGTAACCACCACTCGTACCGAGTCACCTGCAGACATAATGTCTGAGTTCTGAAATCCGTTTCGTTTTTGATGCAGTTTACTCAATGCTAGTTGTAGTTTTTACACAGTCTTTAAACAACTAGTTGTACGCTTGCCTTGCAGGCTGCCTTGCACCATGGTAACTGAAGGCCCATAAGAGCGTCAAACACTGAAACGCAGCTGCTATAGCATGGCAATGAGACAGATACCTCGTTCAACAGAACGTATTTCTAGTTTAAACAATAATTTTTATTTTGTGTAGTTTTAGTTTAATAGTATACCATATTACATTGCGCTTCAAAAGACAAACCCCTGTTACACTTTCAAATAACTCAAAAAATCCTATCTTGATATCAAAAAAATTAATACAAAAAAATCGTCATGGTCAGTTCAGCACTTGATGTGACCGGTTATTTCCATTGCAGAAATATCGTTTTCGTTCAATCTGCGAGCTTCGCGATTCTTACCGTAGTACGTTACGTTTTTCTTGAGCCTGAAAATCTTAGTTTACGTTCTAGCAAAACAGAGACCAGTAAGTTTCGTTTCGGTTCTCTTCCAAGTTACGACAGTACCAAAATATTTCTGTTGACCTGTTCGAGTCGTCGACGTCGAGCCAGTAGCAGTCGCTCGCTGATCGGTAGTCGTTGTATGACCGGGATCTCTGCCGCAAGACGCGCGTGCTCGTCCACCTCCGACGACGACACCGGCTCCACGTCTTTGATCTCTTCGTACTCGCAATAATTCATCGCGCGATTGTCATTAGCTTAGCTGCAGTAATATCCTGGTTCGGAATATCCTGGTAGTTTCTGCAGCCTACTAGATGATGCACTGTTGGAGTGGGTAAGCGAGTACGCAGACGTAAGAGCTTATGTCACTCCAGACAATGTTGTGTCTTACTTATACAACGCTTAGATCTCACCGACTACAGCGCTTGCTTGCTTTATGACGTAAGACTGCAGCCGAAGGTAACGAAAACAGCAACTGTGGAAACCCCCGAGAAATGCAGCACAACTTGTCCTAACCGTCAGCATGGTGCATACGCCAAGCAGTAATTGCGACGAAAGCCGACAGCTGGTTGTCGACCCACGTGCCTCTGTACACGACTATTTGATGCCGTTCTGCTGCAAGGAAAAACAGACTCGTTCATTTGTTCATTGCTTCCATACTAAATCATCGAGTCAATGAGCTGGAAACGAAACAAGAAACTGGCGCACTTGCGAACCGTTCAAAGCTGAGTAGGCCATAGGCCTACTGTTCGACGACGATGCGATCAAGATACATCATGCGAAATTGATTATCATATCATATATCATATCGAAAAGGTTGATTAATCTCACTAGTCTTTGACCACTCTCTGTAAGCCTACTGCACACGCGAATCGAGAGCACTGCCGCGTACACTTCAATCGGTCGACGGCTTTGAATCGCAAACACGTTGTACGCTGAGTTTTAATGATAAATTTATCTGCGCGATACGCGACGTCTGTCGTTTTATTACCCGACACAGTTTTTATCTGCAGGCGTTGCCTCCCTTTGCGTGAGAAAGCTGTGAATAGATCATAATAGCAGGGGCCTGAAAGCCACAGTTCTCTATTGTACGACACGGGGCATGGCGCCGCTATTATAGCAGCTGACGGTGCAATATGCTAGACCTGTGATCGGTCATTGCATGCACGTAACCTCAACCCGACATAATGGATGGGCGGTGCCAGTGAACTGAAATTCGCTGAATGTTAAGCAAAATACGCAACGGGTATCTGAAACACTGAATTTGTGAAAGTTCATTATTTTAATAATCATCAGGAACTTGATGTTAAAGTGTCTCGATGCTTGTGAAATTGCAAACACGAAGGACGAGAACAAAAATACATAATCGTCAAAATCACTGAAATAGGTCTACTGAACGAAAGCTGAAAATCAGTATCAGTCTTGAGGGTATACTTAGTAGCGTAGCTGCCCAGAAGGGGTGAAGTCCAAAGCCTCCCCACAGCCAGCGCCAGAGTGATCGACCTATCCGATTTTCGTGAATTCGTCAAGAAAGATAATGCCTAGGCTATATGGAGTCACTCTCTATCTGTCACCTCAAGTTAACGTCGGCGATGACAGTTTCTGGATCTCACGAGCAAATTTATTTGCCACTTCTTTGAGCATCGAGGAAAAATCCCTTTCAGCTTCACCCTCTGACCCCCATTAGGGACTCTGCCCTTGACCACGCTACGAACACCGTCTCTAGATCATTTTATAAACTGGCGCTCTACGCGATCGCCATAATTTGGACTTCCCCTCAGGGAAAAAAATGATTGCCATACGCCCTCGAAGGTACTGATTTATGTCCAGTGGCCAAAATTCTTAAAGGTCATAGAAATTACACCGTGCCTCAAAAACACCCCCCCCCCGACATTATCGACTGTAACTTGAGGGATTATCAGATTTTTCTGGTGGGCTACGAATATATTCTTCACAACTAGCCATGACCATTTAAGTTCCCATGTCATCCAATGTTCGTTTCTGCACTATCACAATGTCTTCCATTCTTGGCTGAAAACTCGTCTCTTCTCCAAGTCCTTTCTTCTTTAGCCAGTCTCCTTCAGGGATCACGGACTACTTGGTTCTTAATAGAAGTCTCAGTGACTGACGAAGCTTGAAAAAATGCGGCAGATTTAATAATCCGGCTTTCAGGCGCGTTAGGCCCCTATAAACGTTTCCTTCCTTACTTATAGCATTTGACCATTGATTGATTGCTGTCCGATTGATTTATGTCCAGTGGCCTTTGTTGCCGGGGAGTGGTTTTTTCTGCCAATTTAACGAAGAAGCGTATGCCTTGCATGACGCATGTGACATCGGTTGCTGCCACGCCTGCCCCTCCCTGAATACTGGCCTCGTGCCCGGGAGCGTGTGAAAGTTGCCCTCGACGCTGTTTGTTCCTAGGCGGCTGAACAATGACGAAAAAACACCGGCGCGACGCGCGCGCTTCTTCCTAGTCAAAGCCCGGAATGAAGTGCGCCACCTCGTTGATCGAACTCTATGCTTGTGATAGGCCTAATCCTGGCATTTTACAACATACAGGGGCAGCGCCAGATTTTCAGAGCGAAGGCGGTCCAGATAGAGTGGTTGTCGATTTTCCGCCGGCACCCCCACTCCCCCACTCCTCCCTCTTCATCCATCCAAAAAGATCGGATTTGCACGAATCTCACAAATCCTCCTGTTGGTGGCTGGGGGCCCGGACCCCTGGACGCCCGCCGCCCCTGATAACAGTGATTTTTTTTAGTAATTTCACGTATTAGTTCAGCTCCAACATTCACAGTGACATTACCTAAAACACACATTAAAACAAGAATTACAATTACTAGAGCTGTCAAATTAATGCGTTAATTAACGCGTTAATGCATTAATAAATTAATGTGCATTAAAAAATAATGCACATGCGTACCGTAAATTTATTTAATTTACTGAAGTCTGTGAAGCAAAAGTTCCAGTATGTGTTTTTATTTGCTTTCTAACTTTCTATATTCTACAGTCGCGGGGCCCGGAGTAACTTCCCCCTAATCTCCTTCTCGATGGGCCTAAGTGCATTAATAACATGTTAATTAATGCATTAAAAAAAATTAACGCAGTGCGTTAAAAAAATTAACGTTTTAACAGCTCTAACAATTACTCAACAAATAAATGCAATGACTGTGTTTATTTGTTGCTGCTGAAATATATGCAATAAATGACGACTGACGATGATAATAAGGCTTCTTTAAAGGAGTTAGCAAAATTCACTCTGTGGAATATCTAAGCCCCTTTGGTCAAGTAAAAACTGACTGAAAAGGCAACAATACCACTGTAACGCGCAAAAAATAACGTATAGGGCCCAATGTGTGCATTACTTGGGTATCAACGAGTGTTCAGTTAGTGGTTCATGGTTTAGCCTATTTGTAACAAAAATAACAAAGCAAACACTACAACTCTGCCGCCAGATTGAAACTTTTTGTGAACTGCTATCAGCTGTGATAGGCATTTGCAATGAACAAACCAATCCATAATCATATTCCATAATAAATAAAAAAACTTGTTTTGTTATCTTATGTGTTACATAACATATATGCAAAATTGTGTACAATGTGAAAATCTATGTGTCACAGAATACAAAAGCCATTCCCTTGCAAGCATTATGTGCATATCCCAGACTTCCATTTTAACACAAACTGCTATGTTGCATTGCTGCTATTAAGCAAACTGAACAGAGCTTTATTGTTACTGTCATCATATGAACACAGACTGTGCAATGTACCTACAAACTTCTAGTAGGCAGCAAAATAAAAATAATATCAGTGACAGCAAAATGCAAAAACTTGCAAACAAATGATTCAAAGTACAAACAATATAACACACACGACATATGTAAGGCAAAAGCTCTGTCAAAGTGTTTGCTGAATATATGACTGGAAAAAAACGCACAAAATCTACAGCAAAATGCACAGGAAACAGCAGAAATGTTTGGGAATTAAACCAGCTCTTTTGGTGGAGGCCGAACTGGCACACGACCTAACGTAAACTTGGCCGCTTCGTACTGTGCTCTATCCTCGGCACTAAGCTGATCTAATGGTGTGTATATGACTGATGCACTAGTTGTCACTACACCAGAAGCAACAGTCTGTCTGAAGTCGGCTTGCGCAGACTGTGCAAAACCAAACACTGCCTGTGATTGAGACGAAGGTGCAAAACCAGCAAACCCCACAGAACCCTGCTGAGGCACTGGTCCAAATGCTGATTCCTGCGGTGGCAAGAAGACATTTACAGGTCCCGGAAATGCACTAGCAGCAGATAGCGCAAATGCCGCAGCAGTTGTGCTGAATGAACCAAACCCTGGTGTAGGAAAACCAGCCGATAGTTGTGGTACATCTGCAGTAAATGAGGCAGTAACTGGTCCACTGTTAATGTCCGCAGAGGCCTTCTGACCTGCAGCTGTGTTCACTGGAGTACCATCTCGATTGACTTCTTCAATTACTTGCACCTGAATATCAAAAACATTCAAAATTAAACTTTAAAAATATAGCAACAACTTTCTACATAAATGAATACTGATATGCACTTTTAGTTTCGATGTGTGTATCTTTGATTCACTCTTGTATAAAATTAATGACAAAGTTATATTTTACACAAACAAGAAATCTGAGCTAATGCTCATGAGATGCGCAAGAGCCAAAAGCAGTTCCTGTTCGCAGGTAATTTCGGTATATGTCCAATTTGTCCATCCATTTTGTCTCAATTCACTCTTCCGCAGCCAAAAATCGCAAAAATCACTAAAATCCCTATTTTTGGAGTTCAAGGTCATTCAAAGTCATTCATGTTGATACCACTGAAAAGCCTGTCACCAGTTCTTATTATGATAAGCAGCACGTCTGTGCCTGTCTGCAAGCGTTTTCATGCTAGACAAGCGAATAACGCAAAAATCAGCACTTTTACGGAGGTACCCATCTTTGACAACCACGTGTGCAGGCCTCGTTAAATGTAGAAAATCAAGACTTAGATTACTAAAATCTACAATCAATGCTGAAAATTTCATATGCAGATTGTCTCGATCTATCTCCAACCATTTCAGTGCAATTCACCCTTGAAATGTGCACCACAATCCAAAATCGCTAAAAAAATTCACTAAGACCTTTTATTTTGGGAGTTCAAGGTCATCGATGTTGACATTTCTAGGAAGCTTGTTGCCAAGACTTGTTATGATAAGCAGCATATCTGTGCCTATCCGCAACCATTTTCACGCTAAATGAGCCAACAGCTGTAAAATAATGCCTTTTTAGGGGGAGTGCCCCTCTTTTGACTCTTCATTTGTGCGGACCCCATTCACCCAGCAGCATGAAATTTTGTCAGAAAATACCGGTACTAGAGACTCTAAGGTATCATGCGGTGAAAACCCAAAGTCTCTATCTCACATTGTCTTGGAATGGTACCAGGTCGTGACAGGCACTATGACAGACACCATGACAGAATTACTATAGCTAATATGCACTATAGCTGTGCTAGATCTCGCGCATAACAAAAGCGAATGAATGAACATGACATTTCACTTCACAAATCCTACAAATATAAGACTCCGTAAAGCATTTGCAAAAACCAGCTATTGTCACTATGCAGTGCACACATACACAGACACAGTTGACTATGACCAAACAATACATTATATTCATGGCTGCACTAAAACCACTGACACTCACCAAAGCATCTTTTATTGTCCCAGCTGGTCTGCGCAGCTGTTCTCGTTTAGCAGCATAATCTCTAAACAGCTCCGCTACCCATGACATCTGCATCCAACATCGACAGAAAATTTTGCATCTATTCACACTTGAAAAGTGTCCTAGATTCCTACGGACATCTCTGGGAGTCCAGAACTAACTGGCTGTAACCAGAAAGGAAAGTCCGTTAATAACTAAAAGATTTTCGGGTTTCTTGCCAACATTGGACGCTATATAAATTTACTTAGTTACCTAAGTAGTAATGAGTAGCGGTAAAAGTAGCAGTAGCAACTTTATATTAAGAAAACGTGTCAACCATCCCACACTTAAATTCAAAAACTGTAATTTGAACCAGTACACTAACCTGTAAAAAATGTTTAACACTGATCCGTAATTGCTACTCAGCTGAAAATATGATACAATTTAAGAAAACGTAAAAACTAACAACAAAAAAATGAAAAATTCAAAACATACTTACAAAAGCATCTAAGTTACCATTGGCTTTGGCTTCGTATGCATTTAGTCGAACTTCCTCCATAGAGATGTCATTCAATCCTAAAACCACAGCGTAATATATTACACAAATGGCAAACAGTCAAAAAATATCACATTTTTGAAATTAACTAAGCATTTCAATTCATTTGTAGAACATCATGTCACGAGTTAATCAGTGACAAAAAATTAGAAACTGTATGACGCCTACTTGTAAACAGTTATTCAGAAGAAAATGTCATGCTCGATAATATAAAACAATAAAATCGCAAGTTAAAAAAGCTGAGCAGCTCAGCAGTTCCATGGTGACAGTGGTCTGCAGAGTGAAGCACACATCATAGTGCATGCCTGTAGATAATTGTGAATAAGGTTAAATAGGAAAACGGCAATAGCAAGGGATCATATCTTGTAAGTGATAGCAGGTAGCATGTAATATTTCTGCTGTTTCATAGAATGATGTTGGTCCAGACTACCTCTCGAGTGACTTTATGAGTGTATCCGACTTGCGTTCAATACAAAAACTACGCTCAGCGTCTACTGCAGCTTTGGTGGTTCCAGTTACATGACATTCCACACTTGGCGATCGGGCTTTTCCTGTTATTGCTGCTAAGTTGTGGAACGCACTGCCAGGCGACATCACATCTGCTACAACACTTAACTTTTCGACATAAACTGAAAACATTTTTATTTCGTCAATCTTATGGCGAGTGACTGTTTTGATCTGTGTATGTTTTTGTCTTAGCGTTTTATTTTTTGGTTTTAATTTTTGGTTTTAATTTTTTAGTGTTTCTACGTGTTTTTATCGTGTTGTAACGTGTTCTTGAAGTGCAGTTTGCACTTATACCACACTAATCAGTTCGTAGTGATGATGATGATGATGATGTTCAAGAAAGATCACGGCTTGAAGTGGGGACAAATAAAGACTGATATGAGAACTGTCAGAGCGTCAGTTGCAGATCTAATATTTAGTGTTTTATTTTGTAACTATTGCTAAATGGGAAAATTTCGAAAACCACCAACATCTGTGCATGAGTATTGGTAAAGAAATTTGTTGCTGTCAGAAAATCTAGACAAAATTCCATCAGGTGACCCCCACCGAGGTCAGCCACCTTGCCGTGGTGGTGGGGCTTAGCACCAATGACCCAAAAGATGTCTAAAATCTGGAGGCGAGAAGCAACTAAGCGCTGACCAAACTCGCTACATGTTACCAGTGCTCTTGTGCTGGTTTCGGCTTCACAGCTGACTACGGCTTTATAGTCGCTACTTACGGCTTTACAGCCGCTACTTACGGCTTTACAGCCGTCTATTTACGGCTTCACAGCCGTTACGGCTTTATGGCCGCTACATGTAACCTATTGGTTACATTTGGAGATGCGCATTTGGCTGAGCTGATATGGCCTCAGCGCTGGGCAGGTGTAAGAGCCTGTCCACCCCGGAGGTAAGGTAAAGAAGGTCCATCAGGTGACAAAGTTACAAGGAGATCAATATTATACTGACCTGGCAAACTGCTTGTTTCCCGGACGAAGGCAAAACATGAGAATGGCCACATACCACTACTTTCCCATATGTCCATATCTTCTCTGATATAAGCCCTTCAGATGTAAACAGATAAATACACATTCAATAAACAATTATCATATAGCTCCAGTGCTTTGATGCTGTTGACTGGGCCGGAGAAAAGACAACTGGAATGTAAAACCCTGCTCCAGCAATCAAGAATGTTCTCATTTAAAAAACCAAGCTAACTTCTAGTGACTCCACAGGAAGAGACTAAAATCAAGAAGTAACAAATAAGGCTAAAACAACATTCATCCTCCAGAAACGGGACACACACGACCAGTGCCGCGATCTTCTGACACTCGAACACAATATGCAAAAATAATACTTAACAAACAATCAAAGATTTTCTATCTGTCACTGCACTTACTTAAGGATGAACGGACAGGCGGAGTTAGATTGAGAGGCTTGTTTAAACTCTGTGATGCTCACCCAAGTATTAACTCAGTCAAAAGTATAGCAACTACGCTGATGTGCACACAAAAATTTGCAAAGCAAAACAGCAGATATTGCAAGGCGTAGAAAAGTTCAACTTACAATACATCGTTGATGGCTTGAGGCTGCTGACTTGCTGATGGTCCATCGTTTCTTGTATCGTAAGTGTTTGGCTGAGTTTGCTGCACGTCAGCTGTGTATTTGTACCTGGACCGCTGATCTCCGCCACCTTGCTGTCCACTATCATAGTAATTACCACCACGCCCACGACGGCTACTGCCACCATATCCACCGCGACTGTCATAGTAATTGTCATTATCATAGTAATGCTGATCTCCACGGCTGTGATAATCATCATAGCGGCCTCGGTCATAGCGCTGTCCGCGATTCTGATAGGAATAGTCATCACGATAACCACTAGTTTGTCCATAGTGATGACTGCCACGGTGATCTAACATGGCACAGATGTTCAAAGCACAATTTAAACTTTCATACATAGCATAGAAAGCAAATAGTAAGTAAGAAATAAGCATTATTATTTTTATTATTCTGTCTATTTAAGTCAGTACACGACGTGGCACTGTATCATATTGTATTATTGTATCTGTGAATCCAGCAGTAATGCTTTGAACAATTACACTGCTAAGTAGTTGCCAACCATCAGGTCAAACCAAACAGCTGTGGTCCATCTGTAGCCTGTTAGCATCCACATCCTTGACCGCAATTTGCTAAATGTGACATATATTTTACTACTGTGTAAAAGACTAAATTTGATCTCACTGCTTCGATACTTAGACATTGCCAGCTCTAGCCCTAGCACTAAACCATTGCAATATAGCAAGGTGACATTACTCAGCTCTTTTCAGCTACTGGACAAAAAACAAAGCAGACATATGTAAATTAAACTAGCTCAAATTATTTAGACACAGTAACTATGCATATTCTCTTCATGTCACCAGTTTAACTGCAGCCAAAAATTAACCATAAAAACTAGAGCTGTCAAAGCGTTAATTATATAATGCATTAACGCACTGCATTAATATTTTTAACGCATTATTAACGCAACCAGGCCCGTCCAAAGAGAAAGTAGGGTAAAAATTACTCCAGGCCCTGCGATTTTTGAGGCGCTTCCGCCTGTAGAATATAGAAAGTCAGAAAGCAAATAACGACACATTTATAACAATAACTGATGTCATCGCTAGCATAGAAATCTATTAACCTGTCATCTAAATAATATTTCTCTACAGTAATGATGGAATGACAACTACAGTTTGGTTACTTGAATTCTTGTCAAATAACCGCAGTTTAACGAAATATAGAACTTCTGCTTCACAGAATTATGTAAATTAAATAAATTTCCGCATGGGCATTAATTTTTGTAACACGCATTAATTTTTTTAACGCATGTTAATTTATTAATGCATTAATGCGTTAATTAATGCATTAATTTGACAGCTCTAATAAAAACACAAACCCAGTGACTAATGAGACTAGTGGTGTTAGATGGCATTAAAGCACATGGATTAGAAATGTCACTTAGATGAGGTTGTGAGTTAAACAATTTCCACAGAATGTTTCTGAAAAAACAGTGATAAATTTCTGCCAAAAAAAATTCCACAACAATTTCTCAACTCACAGCAGAATTGACATTATTATGATAATAATCAAAGTAACGATAAATTTATCTTGAATATGAAAAATATTACTACTGGAAATAACTGCAGCCACACATTGCCTGTGAAAAAATAATTTGACTAGAATTTTTTCTACTGTGCACCTTTCCATTGTAATCTGTTGGGTCCCTGTCATCAAGAAAATTACCAACTTTTCCAGGATTTTTCCTAACTTTTTCTGGAACGAGAAATACGTTCTGTGGAACAAAGAATATGTCCCACTGCCATGCTATAGCTGTCGCGTTTTAGCATTATACCCCGTTTACACTTTACATGATCAAGCAAACATCGAGCAATCATCAAGCAAACATCCAGCAAATGCACTCAAAATACACATGCACGATGTGTGCTCTAATTCCTCGATGTTTGCTTGACGTTTGCTTGATGTTTGTTTCATGTAGGCTATGCTTTATGCATGGTTCATATTTGCTTGACGTTTGCTCAATTTTTGCTTGATGATTGCTTAATCGTGTAAACGGGGTATCACGCTCTTACTTCATGGTACACGTCAGCAAGGCCAGCGTACAGTGTAACTAGTTGAGCACAGATATTTGCAACTGTGGTGTCAGAAATTTGTAAGGTCGCGATTAACTACATAGAAGTTCAAAATGCAAAGAAATCCTATCAGATTTGTGGTATAGACTTAAAATGTACGTCTACGTACCGGTATGCAAATGTAAAATAACAGCACACGGAATAGCTTAACAAATTTATTATAAAAAAATAATAACTGATGTCATCTGTGACTAAAACTGTATGTACGGTTTTTAACCAACTAAGTAGACACAAGTTGGTTGCTAAGTCCTTTCCATTATTGAAGCTTGGGTCATCTTATATTCTCTTTGTGGATTGTTTCAAATATCTGGACCATATTATAACAGATAATGCCAGAGATGATGATGACATCAAACGTGAAGTACATAATCTGTTTGTGTGCACCAATGTTCTCATCCGAAAATTTCATCTTTGTTCTCAAGTTGTTAGGATTACTCTGTTCAAATCGTATTGTTTGTGTATGTATGATGTTGGTTTGTGGAGTGTGTATAATTGTGGCACTCTCAGTATGTTGAAGTCTGCCTACCACAAATGTATTAAACTATTTTTTGGTT
>Ga0209367_1005178_pt1 | contig 18080 bp, 10 predicted proteins | sample WorMetLIZISLAND2_FD_187412 | JGI IMG/M metagenome (GOLD analysis project Ga0209367, IMG submission 187412) | Marine gutless worms symbiont microbial communities from Max Planck institute for Marine Microbiology, Germany - Olavius geniculatus... ... | reverse complement strand
ATAAAACGATTTTACCGTATATAGCATTGTCTTCAAAACGCACGAGGAGACGTTTGCTGCTACAAATTTTACTACAAAATCCATTGATGAATGGACAAAATGGCTGTCCGCATATTGCTTGGCTGGGCGTCGTGCGCTGGCTGAGGAGCACTTGCGCTCATTAATATTCATGATGCCCGCCTGCGCTAGGCCACGGCCTGGTGGCTAGGCGGAAGTGATAAGTGTCGTGTGCATCGTTGCTAAGCAAATATAGTTTACTGCTTAGTTAGCTGACAGCCAGTCAGATTTTGTTCAGAAACGCGCACAAACTTAACTAGCGAGTTACAGTTAGCGAGTTTGAGTTACAGTTAACAGACGGTTTGCTAACTGATCAGTTAACTAAAAGATCCAGAAACCGGCCCTAAGTGATTATGCGTGATGAACCCTGACAGACGCTGTAGCTCACTCGCCCGCCCGGCCACGTTGGTAGCTGATGCTTTCACGGCCGTCTGTCAGTCAGTCCTTAACAGACACACACACGCCATCCTACTCTGTCAAGTGTCCAGGCCTTGCACTATGTGTCGTTAGAGGGTACCTAAGTCTGTCTTGTCCGCTCTCTCAGCAACGCATCGCTTGCTTGCCCATGGTTAACCAGTTAACCGGTCCTTCTGTTGATGGTCAACTGAATGGACAGTCTTAACAACCCTAAATGAGACAAACAACATATCAAATATATTATCGTCAATAAGATCTGATACCAATATTAAACAAAACACTAAATCACAATGCGATCAAATGCATACATCTTCAAACACTTTGCGGTCAGCAGGCAAACGTCGGGATGCCAGCGACTTGACAACAGCATACAATGTCTGCAGTGCTCGCTGTTGACACAGCAAGTCTGACACTTGCACAGCATCAAGTAAAACTGGAATCAGCTGAGGCCAATTGCGTGGACAGTCCAGACGAGCGATCTTACCAACCAGCACCGATAACTGCACAGCTATCTGAACAACAAATGCACAAAACAACTCCTTGCCTCACTGGGTTTTACTGACTTGGGGCGTAACAGTAGGGTGTTGGACTGTTGGACTTATGATAAAGAAGTCGAGGGTTCAACTCCCGACTGAGTCGCTATCGTGGTTCTTACTTGGACAGGTGACTGTCTGCAAACAGGTAAACCATCTCAATATATAACCAACACCAGAGTCAACGCAGCTTTCTTTTCGTCAGAAGTACAGGGTGGGCCAAAAAAACCAGACCTGTTTGAGCATTGACAACTTAGCGATGGTTACCCATAGAAAGGTGTGTTATATGTCAAAAGTTTTAGAATACTGTAGACAAAAAGTGCCGAACTTGCATAGTAAATCATTTAAATATTTTTTGCCTAATTTGCATAAATCTTCATTACCCCTGAAATTAGGCATTTGCCTGCACACCCATGTGCCCGAGTTCACTGAGCTCAAAAACTCACTGCCAAAAAGTCTACATTTAAATTTTGAGAATTATTTAATGTGGGGGCACTGCAACAGATAGCATGGTCACAAAATTTCAGTAACTGACCAGCTAAAATGTGTGCTGATCGAATGCTGGGCTCAGCTGATCCTGAACTCATTGAATCCAGTGATCGATCAGCTGCCTAAAAGAACTGATGACGGTTATGAATGCAAAAGCTGGGCAACTGCTTATGTCGAATTTTATCTAAACTCAAGGTATGTGTTAATGACTGTTGATATTTCACTGTATGCTGAATGAAAATCAAGTTAAATTCATGTGTTACTGCCAATTTAGCACGATTTTAGGGGTGGGGCAGATTTGTGTAAATAAGGCAAAGAATATTTAAATGCTGAGACATGCAAGTTGTACACTTTTTCTGTACACAATTTTGAAACTTTTGGCATATTACGTGCTTTTCCATCAATAAACATCGCTAAGTTATAAAAGCTCAGATATCCATGTTAAATCCATGTGTTACAGACAAATTTGGCAGAATTTCGCGGGTGACAAATATTTATGCAAATTAGGCAAAGAATATTTAAATGCTTTACTACGCAAATATGTCGTCTATTCTCTACAGCATTCTGAAACTTTCGACGTATCACGTCTTTCTACCATTAATCATCGCTGAGTTATCAACGCTCAAACAGGTCTGGTTTTTTGGCCCACCCTGTAGTTATTTCAATCGAGTACTGACCTGTGTGGCTGGAGTTAAGGTGAATGCATTTACTTGTGTCAGGTGGCAGTTAACACTGCGTGATCCCATATGGCAGACGATGCTCTGTAGTTCTGCGATGGGTTTCGTTTATAAAGCTATACGCCACTTAAATGCCTGAAAACATCATTGCTATCTCAACACGAACTGTATGCATAATTTGGTTACATATTAGATGTTATTATGTGGCCATCTTAATAGGCCATATTACACATTTTGCCTGTCTGTCTGTCTTCCCAATTAACATCAACTACACAACTACCTAAATGTATGAACTATAATTCGTTAAAGTCCAAGTCGCACGAAAAAATGATATTGGCTATATATGTGTAGAATGTACTGCTAATTAATAATATGCTGATCAGTTGAAATAAAAACATCGCTTTACATTAATTTCAATAAAAATAATGTTGTGCGAATGGAATGATGACGTCACAAACAACGCTTTGTTAATAGCGTGTATTGCAGCGTGCGAGAAAGTTAACACGCCATGAGCTGGCCGTAGTGTCGATGCAGCGCGTGCTCAGAAAGGGGAACTCGCTTGCATTCCAGAAGCAAAGGTCGAAATCTGTCTGCAATTTGTGCAATGAAAAGGGCATAAAGTCGGCCTACTTTCGGTATGACAGCAACATCTTCAAATGCAAGCGAAGTCAATGCTGCTAGCATTCAAATTCTGTCAAACGCTACATTGATGCTAATAGTTGCTTGTGATGTCACACTTTCGTCACATTTATCCATGTTAAAATTTATTTCTACACTATAAAGATAACACTGGCAACAGGAAGATTAATAAATATTGACAAATTAACATTTGATTAAGCCAATTAGCGCTTTATAACAGTTATTCATACACAAGCTGTCTACAACAATTTCACAATCAACTGACAATAAAGTCACCAAAGCTAGTTCATGTTCAAAAGTTCATAGCTGTATTCCAAACTTTTAACATGCTGAGTGCAAACCACACAACAAAACAACAATAAAAAGAATATGCTTGAATGGGCTTTATGAAATTTATAAATGCACACTGAATCTAGAATATATAACATCGAAAGCTTTCTGCTCTATTACATAATGAAAGAAAAATCTGATAAACTTTTACCAAACTTTTACCTGATTCACAGGCTCTGTAAAATCAGCTATAAGTTTCTGCCTCATAGACTCTTTTTCATCTTCAGATATTGCACTACAAACAAATTCAGCTTAATTCACCAGCAATCACAAAAATGGTGGTTTTGAAACTGGTATCTTAACAGCAGTAACATCAATAAAAATTTATGTCATTTTTTTGCTATGTATGCATCAAACAACCAAATTCAAAAATCTGCTGTTCTGTATTTTGCACAGAACACTAGTCTAAACATGATCTCTGTTTAGCCAGTCCGAAGTTTTCTATTGCTAGACTCGCTGGTGAAATTCCTGTAACTCAACTGGAAAGGTCGAACAGACTACGGTACAGGCCACACTGTAACTGATAAAAAAGCTTAAACTGAATTTGCTAAACAGTGTTTCCAGTCACTACTTAGTTTGTTAGTAAACCCTCAATCTCATGTCCAATACTACAGCACTAGTGCACCAACAAGACAATAACTACAATACCTTGAGCAAGTAGCTAACGTACCGTGTGCTCAAGTCAACTCAGTCTCCTATCCTTAGCAGGACGTGTAATGAGCTAACAGACTATGAGGTGAAAAACTTGATGTGTCCGAATGGGACTGTGGTATGTCTGTCAGCTGATGATGATGATAAAGATGATGAAGAACGAATAAACTTTAGCGTGGCGTTAAGTCCTAAGACCACAAGGACAAGTAACAATAAGCTTAAACAGTGAAGTCACGTAATAGTAGTCAGTGCAATGAGACGTTCTTAGTCATGGCTGTAAGACCGGGCAAAAAGTTCGGTTTTTAGTCTGCTGTGGAAAACTTGCAATGACAGCGATGACTGGACTGACTCTGGCAAACTGTTCCAGACCAATGCAGCAGTCGCTGGAAAGGTGTGGTTGCCAATGGTAGAAAGCACAGTGCGTGGAGTGACCAGTGCTGATGTAGTTGAAGAGCGCAGTCATCGACGTGCGTTGAGGTGTGACACGTGCTGAAGATCTGAAGCCAGGTAGCCAAGTGCAGAGCCGTGGAGCCAGCGATACACTAGCACTGCCAGCCGAAACGAAACACGTTCTGGCATCCGAAGCCAGTATAATTTGCGCAGTAATGGCTGAATGTGGTCCTGACGACAAGCTTTGAAGATCAGCCATGCAGCGGCGTTCTGCACAGACTGAAGCCTGTCCATGAGTTGCTTCGGAAGGCTGGCAAGAGTTGTGGAGCCACAGTCAAGCCTGGAAAACACCAGCGCCACAATGAGCGACTGCATCACGTCGTTTGACACAGATCAGCGTATGCTTCGTAGTTGTCGAAAGGCAGCAAAACACTTTGAACATGTCTGACTGACTTGGGTACGCATCGTCAGGTCAGCGTCAATGAAAATACCAAGATCGCGCACGCATCTGAGAGGCGACACGAGATCAGAGCCAACAGCCAACAGATCGGAAGGTAGCTGACTTTGTCGACGGGCTGAAGTGCACCACAGTACATCCGTCTTGGATGCATTGAGCTGAAGTCGATTGGAACGCATCCAATCAGCGATGGCAGCGACACAGTCAGCAACGCATTTCCGAAAATTGTCGGTGTACCCAGGTCGACAGAAGCCGTAAATCTCGATTTCGTCAGTGTAAAAGTGTGTATACAGTTGAAAGGATTCCACCAGCTGTACCAGATCTGCTGTATATAGAAGAAAAAGTATCGGCCCCAGGACTGACCCCTGTGGGACTCCACAAAACACCGGTAGTGGAGTCGACCTGGATCCAGAACAGCAGACGTACTGAGTGCGGTTGGCGAGGTACGAACTGATCCACGAGTGAGCGACACAGTTGATGCCGTGGGAAGTCATCAAATGACGCAGTAAGATTGGGTGATCAACAGTATCAAATGCGACAGACAGGTCGAGGAGTGTTAGCATCAACAGGTCGCTGCGATCAGCGGCAGTCAAAATGTCCGACAGCACTTTGAGGACTGCCGTGTCAGTTGAGTGTTGTGCCCGATAAGCAGACTGAAGGCTCAGCAGCAACTTGTGGACACGCACGTGGTCGAGAAGTTGTCGTGCCACCAGACACTCCAACAACTTCTACAGTATGGTTAAATTACAAACTGGCCGAAACTTGACGTCGGCTGGATCTAGATCAGGCTTCTTTAGACGAGGTGTAATGTACGCCGCCTTAAACATGGGTGGCACAACGCCATGAGACAGCAACCGGTTAAAAAGTGCTGTCAGAAATGGTGCGAGCACGTCCACGTGCTGCTTTATCAGGCGTGTCGGCATCAGGTCAGTCGCAGACTGCTTGTCGAGCAGCTGGCGGACAGCAGCGACAACGTCGTCAGTGGTCAGCTGATTGAACTGGTGCAGCGAGCAACCTGCCGGTGCAGTTGTGTACCATGGCGGCGCTGCCCCGTCCTTTGGAGCACGCACACTGGCGACTTTGTCATCCAGTTAAAGTTAAAGTTAACGGAAGCAATGGTCAAACTGGCCGGACTGGATCCATGACCCATGAGCTCATTAACAGACCGCCACAGCTCAGATGGACACGATTTCTCGCTGCATACTTTCTCAGTCCAGAAAGATTCACACTTCTGGCGCCGCAGGTAGCAATAGGCACGCCGTTCAGCTGTCCAGGCTAAGTGTGCAGCAGCAGCGTCGGCTGGAGCGGCTGTCTGAGCTGCATGCTCAAAACGATGAACACGCCGTTTGGCATAGCGATGTTCATCATCGAACCATGGGTCCGATGGACGACATTGACATCATACCGTGCGCAGAGGTAGAATATCGCGATACTGATGTCGTAGACCTGAGCCAGGTCGTTGATGTCAAGCGTTGACCACATATCATGCTGACACAGAAATGATGCTAGCAATGCCGCTCGGAAGGTATCAGCATCAAGTCGTGCCCATGGTTGACTGGTGGTCATCGTGTAGACAGGAGCTGGCCGCATCAATTGCGCCAACCACTGTAACAGTCGATGGTCTGACAGACCGACGTCAACAAGCAGCAGCGGTAGGTCGACTCGTGAAACGACAACATCCAGCATAAGTATTAGTCCAATTATTTGCTGGCACATGCAATTAGATGGCTGCACAATGCACTGTAGTATCATTAGCTCATGTCAATCAGCTGTCACTTCAGAGATTTTAAAGCACTTCCGGTCATGAGAATAATCCATGTAAGCAGCACTATATCAATTATCAGACTTTACCTTTAGCCAACACAGAGCAACATGTGACAAATCAAACATGAATAGCAAAAGAACCTCGGTGCATTTCGTCGCCAGTAGCGCTCAACTCCATTCTTGAAGTAAAGCACAGCAAGCCATCGAACACTCACGTCCACATCACGCCTCATAAAGATCGACTGGAACAATCATGTGCAAATATGTAAACAAAAACATTCAAATAAATTACTTCAGACAAAACCAAAATAGTAAATAAAAAGACAGATAGCAGCCTCAGGCCTATAGCTTGGTGGCCAGGTACTTGCATCCAACTTGTTCAAGTGTCAAATGCAGGCAACTCTATCAGTACCTGATGTAGACACTGCAATCATTACACATGTGACATTACACTAGAAAATCTATACTCAGCATGATAGACAACACTGCATGCCTTACATTTGTTGTCGTCATTTGTTATTTCGTTTACCATACAGCATATTCCACAATTACTATAAAATCAGCATACACCTCTAACTTAACACACCGAGTGTTAAGCAAAGTGGAATAAATGATCAACACTGACTGTCACATACTGTGAGTATGGAATAAAATCCTGGTCGAGTTTCCCACTGCTTTAGCAACGATTCAGCAGGTTTCAATACTGATGCGTCCTGACTGCAGGCTCTCATCAACGTCTCAATCACGGCTGCTGATGATGACATATCCATTACAGTTCAATACATAGAGACTCACCTTCAACATGTAATGCATCACTAATCAATGTGACGGTAATGGCTGTTTTCACTCGTAGTAAAAGCTGTATATTTTTGACAGTATCCATTACACAGATCAAGTCATATTCTGAAAACCGTCTGTTGTTTCTAAGATCTATACAGCAGAGGTCTAATTTACGAATGATTCCACAAACTGGAGAGGCTTTCCTAAGATTTTCTTAAGTCACCAACTTTGGACTCCCTCGATTTTCTCTGTGTCACAAAACACCCGCATCAACTACATTAGCTGCATCGACTGCACAGGCACCAAATATGATCAGAACAAGAATGAAAGCTTAAGGGAAAGGGTTAAGGTTAAGGTTAGATTTAGCAGTTTGATATTATCATTTACATAGTGCCGATGTGGCCAAGTGGTGTGATCAGTGCTGTGTTTTGTGACACCCACGATTTCTTAACAGTAATGAGCCAAATAAACTGTTCATGGTAATTTGTTTGTGATTACCTCCGCCAAGGAGGTAATGTTTTTGCCGGTTTTTGTTTGTTTGTTTGTTTGTTTGTCTGTCTGTGAGTCAGCAAGATAACTCAAAAAGTTATGGACGGATCTTTCTGAAATTTTGAGGGTATGTCGGGCATGGCACAAACTACCAGTGATTCAATTTTGGGAGTGATCCGGCAGGAATCCTGGATTCTGGATCACTTTGAAATTTTCGTTAGCATGGGCCTTAAGGGAAACCGCCGTTGCCGCTATCGTGCTGGCACCTGGCGAACAACATGGCGTTGAATCAAGGTTTTTTTAGCTCACATAGAAGTAGGTCAATGTAGAAAATTCAACTATAGTTTGAAATGCACTCAAAACTTTCGCTTGTTTAATTTCGTCGGACAAGCTGTGTCGGAACAACATGGCCTTGGCGGAGGTCTGCGGGCTATGACTGCTTTCTAGCTATAACTGTGTCTGATTGAGTAAAAACAAAAACTGAAACGGAAATTTGTAAAACTGAAACGAAACTGAAACTGAAACGACAGTCTGAAACGCAAACTAAAACAAAAAATCCTCCTTTAAAACGGAAACGAAATTAAAATGTAATACACAGTAAAAACGAATAGTTGTGTATAGCATGCTGGCAGCCGGCAATCTAAATGCACAACTAGCCTGCTGGCAGTCACTTGTGATTGGCTGGAAACTAAAGCGTTGCTCTAATTCTGTCATGGCGGACACTAGTCGTTGCAAATTTAGCATAGGAGATAAGTTACTTACGCAGGCAAATGTGCATTTGCAGCAGCTGATAATTTTTTTCTTGTAAAAGCCATTATGCATAGCAAATACAGTGGTATCGGAGCAAGGGAGGGGCATTCCAGGCTTGCCAATGCCAGCCAACCAGCTGAGATTCACGCGATCACCCGCCGCATGACTGCATGACGTCGAGAAGTGAGTGACTGAGTGAGTAAGCTTAGGGTTTAACATCCCGCCCGACAGTTTAGGGACAGTTTGTTGAAGAAGTAGTTTTTTTAGATATGTTTATTCCAAATGTACAGCTTGCACAAAATTTTGGCTGAAAAAATTCTGTTTCGAGGTTGCCAACATGAACTATGCAAAGTTATGTTACAAGTTAGGCCTAGTAGTATTACTGTATTAGTATTACTGTAAGCTGATAAGGTTGAATCGCAGAACAAATGCATGATACTGCAATCAATTTAGCCTAGATAAGTGCATTTGCATGAATATAAGCCTATACAGTCCAGTTACACACTAAGCCTACCTATAGGCCTACAACATGACATGGTAATTATTCACTTCAGCATGAATGTTCCGTGGTAATGAGAGACGACAAAACTTCAGGCCATTTGCAGTACTTCGTTAAATATGGCACTTTTCCATCAATAATAATTGGCAACTCTGGCTCCGTGGACCAATTCGCATTTGCTCATAAATAGCCTGAACAATAGCCAATCACAGCGTGGCCTCCGCTGCCGGCAGCCTAACTGCACGGCTAGCCTGCCGGCACGCTATACACGACGAAAACGAATAGAAACGGAAACTGTGACTGGTTGTTTTTTCTGTTCAAGAATAATATCTCATCAACATGAAACTTTCCCTTACCGATCTAAAGTATCATTATTTAAGATTAAAACCATCCGTATTGCAGAAATAAACACAAAACAGTTCTACATGCCACTTTTTACGAACACATTCACGATGTAAACAACCAAGAATAACAAATTACGTTTAAATAAGTAGACTAAAGCCTTGTCTCCATCCCGCGCAACGAATGCTTGCAACGAATGCAACTCACTGCGCGCCGTGCGTTATATGCGTAACAAGCGAAAAACTAAGATCTAAGCTTCAAGTATAGAGGTAAGTCATGAGGTCTACAAGTTAAAAAATAAAACGACATACACCATAGTCACATTGAAATTCGTTGAGGTGTTAGTTTTACTGAGATGTCAACTCAGCAATTTATTGTGTAGTTTATAAACAGTGAGTGAGTGAATGAGTAGGGTTTGACGACCCGCCTGACACAGTACAGGTCATTTCGTGGACGGCCTTTGCAGGCAATATTGCACATACCCATAATAACGAAACAAAATTTAACCTTTACAGAAAGTTCAACCTTTATGAAACACAAAACAAATAGCAATCTAAAATTAAAATTGTAAGAACTGCCGATTTTAGTTGTGCATACGTAACGATAATGGCATAAATAATCTTATAATAATCTTCCCTGTTATCCTTCAGACAGTCATATAAGCACTTCACAATAATTTGCTGATTTGGCATTTCAATAATTATGGCATAGCACCATAATATGTTTTAACAGTGGGTGAGGTCAAGTTTTGCTAAGACTGTCTTAAATCAAAATTAAATCAGCTGGCAATTTTTAATATCAAAACAATTATGGCTTAGCTCGACCAAACGGACGTCCCAGTTCGTTATTTGAGCGAAATATTTACTTTTTTACCAGGAAAATAACGTGCGGTATCTGGTAACTAATAGGCATTTTGTTACTTACTATCTATCAGCGTTAACTACGAAGACCACACTAGCATAAGTAATGACATTATCACTGGCACAAATATTGCACAACATTCCTTTTATATCCATAAAATGGATATATAGGCAAACAAAGTAATATTGCACACATCACCATCACCTATAGGTCTGGAAAACACTTCTATAATATTGATTTAACTAATTGTATTATTACAGTAATTCGACGATTGAGTAAAAAAGATAGATGACCGCAAACGAAAGTCAAGTCTAAAATCAAGACCAAAGTCAAGCCCAGCTCGTAGATAAGCCCAAAGTCAAGACTTTAGTCTTAGACTAAAGTCTTAGCAAAACTTGACCTCACCCAATGATTTGTAAAAAAATGAGATGGAGCAGCCTACTACATTTGTGTTGTATAGCACAAAATGATGTGGAATATTTTAATGATGACTCAAAGCTTGAACACCAAACACTGGCAAATCATGTGTAACTTCCTAGCTGTTACTGCTCACGGCAACAATGTCAAAATTTTGCACAATTTCCAAGCTCCAGCTGGTAAAGATCCATTAAACTCATTAATACCGTAGGCAACATATGACTTCCACCAGCAGTTGCATTGTGGGATATAATATACATAATATTCAGTAAGACACTGCATTTACAAAAGCTTGCAGTAGCCAAAATAATCTTCATTATTGTTCAACATCACCAGTAATAGCATGATGGATCACACAGCTTTTTATTACGAGACCTCTGCATAAACTACATCTCATAATCTCAATCATCTGTTTCTGAACAGCAACTTAAGTAACCCTGGGCAACAGTTGAGTGAACACTCCAGTAAAATTTATGAAAACTGTAGAAATATATGTATTGTAGTGGCTTGTTCATGACTTCTGTACGTTGAAATAATTAGACATCACCCAACAGCAAATAAATAGAAAAAGCAATCAGCATTTATACAGAATACAGTAACCTAATGACTATGCAGTGCAACATTTAACATCAACAGTTATAAACTATGCTAAATCTGACATGCCAGTGGTTGTAATAGTATGGTAATTTCTGCGGCACAACACTTTGCGAACTGCTACAGGAAGCAACTACTCTGGTGAACAGAACTCGAGTCTCTTGGCTGCTACAGGAGTTCAATAAAACAATAATAATTTGTTGCAAATAAATTACCAATTCACACACACTAGTGGTTGAATACATGTCCACAATCCACAAGAATCCAGAATCCGCAAGACCTAACAGGTAACATCCAATAAAATTAATGAAATATAATTTTAATAGTAAACATCACTTACAACTTCAACATAAATCACACATAAAAATAATACTAGCATGCGTCAGACCTGTAAGTAATGCAGACAAAAAGTAAGGTAAAGCCCGAATTCCATTACGCCGACTCTGCGACAAAGTCTGGGACAAGTTCGCGACAAAGTCGCGAACACAAATCATCAAAGTCCGCGACACAAATCACGTCGCCGACTTTCACGATTTGTGTCCGCGACAAGTCCGCGACTTTGTCGGGAACTTGTCCTGGACTTTGTCACGGACTTTGTCGCCAACTTTCCCCGTGCATTGTAACGGACCAAATTCCATTAGAGCAACACAAACGGGTTTGTTGCGAACTTTGTGGCAAACATCTCGACATGTCGAGATGGTCTGCGTCCGCAACTTTCATGATTTGTGTCCATGACTTTCCCAGTGGGAAAGTTTCGGTGAAAGTTGCCGTAATGGAATTTGGGCTTAACTAGAAATTTGGGGCAAAGCCCAACGTGAATCCAAGGGGCCCAAAGTCAAATGCATTAGCATATGAAGAACGCGCATTGTCGACTTAGGGTGGGTCAACATCTGTGCCTGCAACTTTTTTGTTAGTGGACCGTTCCCCAAATTTTTTTGCTGAACTCAGCAGGGACAGTTTTTGATCAAGTTTGTTTGTAATTTTTGATGTCTCAATCAATTCTTAAGATATTCGCGGTCAAAGTCAAAAGTTGTCCGAAATCAGGCCAAATTTTTGACTTTTTGGCCATACCAAATTTCTGGGGTGCAGCCCCTTTCAAAATTTGTACCTAAGTGATCATGCCCACCTTAAGGCCCATACTCTTTTTTTACTCTCAAAAGTTATAGGCACAAATATGTCAAATTTTAAGTCAATTTTTGACCCCTTGTGAAAAAATTGTAAAAGGAACCCTATCCAGGTGGGAGGTGAACTAGTAAGACTAGTCTCTTCAGCGCATGTAAAAATTTGGGGGCGCAGCACCCCGTAGTGGCTGAAATATGGTCTTCCGATAAAAGCGCTTTGGGTTGATACAATTTGCTTTTCAGATCTCCGTGGTTACTGAACCAAAGTTCACCAGACTTTTTTCACCGTACACATGAGGAATCACTGTTGATCGTGTACTTTTCCGATTTTGGATATCTTCCTCAGTTCTGGAGATATTCGACGTCGAAGTTTGAAGTCATCCAAAATCGGGCCAAATTTTGCACGTTTTTGGCCTTTAAGATTTTTTGGTGGAGGGCTGACAAAAAAATTTAAACCAGCATTATAAAATCGAACACACTCCTGAGCATGATGCAAAATTTCACGCAATCGGCTGATGGAGCTCCAAAATCTCACGTCAATAAAAAAATAAACCACAGCAAAATATAAGTCCACTGTGGAAGCTATCGCTTACGGGCGGACTAATAATCAAAGAAACCACAAATTCCATAACACTGTGACATTCCCACAACTCTCCTATTACACAAAAAAACTTATTTTTTTCTTTTACTTTTTCGCGAATTTTCATCTGATGCCAAGCAGATTTGCTGAAAAATTTACAAAACATAACATATTATATTATTATGAAGCCCTCTTCAAGGCCGTCGAGATAGGCGTGAGAAAAGGAAGTTTCCCCAAACCCTGCAACGTTTGGCGGCCCCACCGTCACTCAAAAATATAAAGTACACCAGAATGTGCCATTCTAAATAACAAAATTCAAAAATTTTCTCCCCAAACAGGCTGCACGAGAATGTTTTCCCCAGGCCCCGTTGTGGCTCTCAACGTCACTGCCCTGTTATCTAAGTGATAGCTCAACTTACTGTTACTGTTAAACTATTGAAAAAGACCTTTTGTAGAAAACTGTTCTAACTGTATCTGTAACACATATGCTTTCGGCTTCCCTGGCCATTTAGATGACTGAAAAGTGTCAGCCAATGACAGCCTATGACTAAGGGCCAGTTTTTGATTCTTAACCATCAACCATACTGCACATCAACTAAATTTTACTGGCAATTTTGCAAACAATTCACCAGTTGGTCAAGAGCTAAATACATGTAGTTGAAATTGACCTAATGTCAGCTTACATTCGTCCAACGGTCCAGAAGTGCATCTGATGCCAAAACAGTGCACGGTCAGATAGTGGCTAGGTTAAACAACTGTTTGGGAACAAGAAATGGACCCTGACTGTCAATCAGTTGGATTCTGCGTGGATGAACAATATGCCCGCTGCTAACCGAATGGGCAGGTTCCATGTTCCTGACACTGGGCCGTAGGATGGCCATCCAAACATCACACACAGCCACAATGTCAACACATCAGACAGGCACCGGCAATACACGGCAACGTGATCACTTTCAGTGACTGTCTTCATCAGCACACAGAACCACCACACCAGCAGCAGCAACTACATAGATCTATCCACCGTCAACCTGTAGACAGACAACCATCATATACAGCTCAACTAAAGCCAACGTACCAGTATTCAGTCTTTCAGTCTACTGAGAAACTGCATAGTCAGGGCTCCCAGAAGCAAGAAGTGAAATTTCAGGACCCAATGTTTACCAAATTTCAGGACAATTTCAGGACATTTTTGTAGGTTTCACGAGGCTCATGACACAGAAAATGCACGTTTTTTTTGTCCTCATAAATGTTATTCTTTGAAGCAGATCAGTATTGCGGTCCTAAAAATGTTACTAAGGCACTGTTATGAACATACTAAGGCAAAACTGTAGTATGTAAGTAAGTAAGCCAAAAGTACTGACAGAGCCCTGTTAACTAAGTAAGATACAAAATGAATGCAATGCCGTAATGACAGCATAACAAAGGTCCATATCAGGACATTCTGACCATATGAGTAAAATTTCAGGACAATTACTGACTTCAGGAGAATTTCAGGACATATGTTAAAATTCAGAAATTTCAGGACAACTGGGAGCCCTGTGTATAGTTTATCTAGCATCGACCATTGTTCTAAGTCAAGTCATGCATCACAGTTGGTGTCGTTTGTTAGCTAGAAAAATCTGCTTGCTCAGTGCTGACATACGGTGTCACTGCATGGGTGACCATCTCGCTAGAATTGCACAACCGTAACTGTAGGCTTAATCCCAAATCTTTTGAGCTAAAAATTACTCCTGCCCTGAGGAAGGTGACACCATTTTTGGCTTTACTGCACCTTTTTGTCGTTGAGTTAGGACCCATACATGGACAGACAAATGGGCAAGATGTAGGAGCATTGCTTTTTAGTTGATTCAACTTAAGAGCGTTCTCAGCAAATACGAGTTTAAATTTTACCATTGCCCACTAGACTATTACTTGAATTACACGAATCAACATCAAAACACACCGCATGGCCCAATGCATCAACTTACCGTATAAGGCAATCATGCATTTTTACTCAGTCGCATGTGATTATCAATGATCTGAAAGATTTCCTGAGGGGAGGGGATGCGACCAGTCTCCAATTTAGACCACACCGGAACATCTGCAAGACAGGTACAGTATTTCATCCTCACACATTCCCAACCACACAACCCTGCATCAAATACAAGACAGCAACCAAATAAAATTGTTATACCTCAACGCAAAATACCTGCATGTGATTGGTCCAAATCAAGTCATGTGTCATCAACAAATACGCACTGTTGATGAAGCAACTGTGCAACACACTGAAGTCATCAAAGATTTTTGTTTACATTTTTTCTTTTGGTTTTGAAGTACAACAAAACAAATAGTGACTAGTATCGTCGATCATCAATAAAAATTTTATCCCCTCAGTTTCTGAAATGTTGACCTCAATCTCTGATCTTGAGGCAACAAAAAGTGAAACAGTCTATAAACTTTGGGGATAAAATTTCCAATGATTACCTTGGCGGCAGCCACTATTTGTATAATGTAACTACACTGTACAGTAGAAGTGAAATGAACGATTAATCATACAAATAATCATTAAAAAGTTTTCATCATTAAAAAAATGAATAAATAAAATTGTTGATTAGCAAGCACAAAAAATAGACATGTACAGATACTGTGAAAGTTCAAGTCCGCCTATAAGGCTGGATAAAAGCACTAAGTTCGTTTTACTAACTGAGTCTTACTGCATTTGTAATAGCTGTACATATGATCATAGATACCCTTTATAGAAATGTACATAGGCCTAATATCAGCACTTCACCATTTACACTACTGGCATTAAACCGTGAGTTGAAATTGTGAATTAGCAAAAGCACTGCGTCTGCATAGTCAGCAAAAAAAAGAAAGTTATGTTTATTTTGATGAAACAACTGGAGTGAGATATGTATGACGGATCACCAGATACATCTAAGTATTGCAGAATCAGTCACTGACCATTGAAAGACACTTCAAAGGCGCCAGTTGAAATTAGTTGAGTCTCAACTGCATTGCTTATGAAAAAAAGAATTAAGCAGGCATAAATCTGCAGAAAACACAGCATCAGCACACAGCAATGTGAATTATCAAACTGGATTACACAGGCAACATTGGCATTTATATATCTACAACAACCCATCAGCATACAGTCATTAAACAAAAAAGCACCACTCGGTGAGATTCAGCTAAGTAGCCATAAATTTTCATAATTACATATGCAGCTAAAGCACAATGCAAGTTCCAACTTTCACTTTGGTTCATAGTTTTATCACATTTTCATGCCACAAATTAATATGGGGTAGCATATAAACATCAATTCCAATGCACAAATCCAGATAGTATTTTTAAACAGCTGCCGATTGGCATAGTTCATTACGTATGTACACTTGCGACTAACAGTAAATGCAGTGTCAGTAGCGACGCTTACAGAAAGTAAGTAAGTGAATAAAAAATACAGTGTCCACTATTCAGGCACTGTACAACCATGAAGGGGTTGAATATGAGATGTGAAACAGATGGGTTTTCAGATGAGACCGAAAAACAGCCATAAAAATGTGGAGACAAAATGCTCTAGACTGTTCCAGACATGAGCAGTGGCAACCGAAAAAGTACAGCTGACGATCAGTGACGAAGACAAGCTGGAACGTAGTCACTAATGAGCCTCAACATCTACCACCTGACAAAGCTTGTTGATAAGGCACAAAGGTGCAAACCCGTGGAGACATTTGTGCACAAGGAGTGCATATTTAAATATGATCCACTCCGGAGCCTTCAGCCAATGGAGCTGATGCAGGAGCGAAGTGATGTGATGAAACTTGGAAGACGAAAAGATAAGCCGATCAGCTGCGTTCATCACTGACTGGAGCTGTGACGGATGATGAGATGCAAAGCCGGCCAGTGTCGCATTGCCGTAGTCAAGCTGAGAGAATGAGACACGATACCAGCAACTGGATGAAATGTGTTACTGCTATGCCACGCCACCAACCTAGTCTTTGCATGGTTGAATGCATCCATGCTTCAACCTCATGCAATACATGCAGATATAATGATATATGCATTAGCAGCCCAACCAACAAGCACAATATCAACCAGCCAATGGGCCGATAACAGTGTTAATATCAAAAAGCTCTTATCAATCCAGTATTGTGACAACAGTACTTGCTATTATCCATCTGGGTGACCGCCAATAATATACACAAACTATATACTATATTCTTAGACACTATATAATTTACTCTAACGAATCTACAGTACAAATCATACCTTATTTTCCATTGCCCAAGTATATATCTCCGGTGTTGGTGTCTGAAACCAAGTAAATGGATTTTGTCCACTGATTAACAGCAGAATTACAGCTAACTTTACCATGCTCAAAGCCTGAGCAATGGACGCACGCAAAGCAGTTGGAGGGTAGACATCTCCTTGAATGATGAGGTCGGGATATCTTTGTTGGATGGCATAAGCGAACTGATCAAACACTTTCTTGTACCCTCAGGATGAGCTGCAACAAACCAGCCATTATCAAAATGCACGATAAACGGTTAACAAAAGATACATGTACAGTGACTGGTGTCTGGCTTTTTTGCCCCTTTGCCAGTTCGCCCCCTGGCTTGTTCGCCCCTTGGCTCGTTCGTCCTCTGGCTGATTCACCCCCTGGCTCGTTCGCCTCATGGCTGATTTGCCCCCTGGCTCTTTCACCCCGTTCCTGGCTGACTCGCCCCCTGGCTTGTTCAAAGCCTGAGCACGGTGGCGTGGCGTGGTTGGTGGCATGGCGTAGTTGGTAGCGCGTTTTGGCTGAAACAAAGTTACTTTACGCCAGGCCCAGTTAGTACTGCGATGGGTGACTGCCTGCGGGCAGGTAAACCATCTCGGTGCGAAGCCTGCCAGCTAGGTCGACTCAGCCTTCTACCCTCCGTGGGATGGTAAAATGAGTAGTAACTCATTTACATGAGTTACGGATGGTGGGGACCTTGGTACAGCTGACTGGGGTTGCCTAGCCGGCCACTGCGCCAGCCTGTGTCTGCAGGCTGCACGCGACGGCCGTGTGGCAGACGGCTCTGGTTAGTGACGAAAGCGCATTAGAGGTGTGTTTGCAACGATCATCATCATCATCATCGACAACCGTGGGCTCAATGCCCGTTGGTGTCTGACGCCATTGTTACTATCGCTGCCCACCGTTGCCTATCTAGGGCAGCGTGGCTTAACTCCTGCAGGGTTGCCCCACACCACTGCTCAATGTCATCTGACCATTCTCGGTG
>Ga0209367_1005177_pt1 | contig 18080 bp, 12 predicted proteins | sample WorMetLIZISLAND2_FD_187412 | JGI IMG/M metagenome (GOLD analysis project Ga0209367, IMG submission 187412) | Marine gutless worms symbiont microbial communities from Max Planck institute for Marine Microbiology, Germany - Olavius geniculatus... ... | reverse complement strand
TTATTGTAATGAGTTACCATTTACTTATATGTTTGATGTTTATAAGTGGAACTTTTTAAGTTCTATCACCAGGATTCATAATCGATTTGTTATTCTGTATAAAATCAATCGACATATTGTCAGTGATTTCAATAATAAGTACGGTGTTGCCAGTTCTCGTGAACGCATAAAATGTGTTGTGCATGAACACTTTCATCATTATTTTCTGTCTGCTTGTTGACTGTTAGGCCTAGTGTTAGTATTGCTGTGTTTGTGTGTGTGCTTCTGCGTGTGCTTTTATGTGCTTTTTTCTTTTTTTCTTTTGTTCTGCCTTTGTGGTGAATAAACGTGAATATATATCAACGTGAATATATAAGGAATGTATCCGGCGTCATGACGCTTCGTTTGAGCCATCAGCGGCGTCGATCGGTTCAACGGGCTGGTCTGTGGCCTTGCGCAAAAAAAAGAAAGAAAGAAAGAAATAGATGCCTAACGGCAAATTTCGCGCATGCGCAGCCACGCCCCCTTTGAACTGATTGTAACCAAATTTTGCACTGTGGTGTCGGGTGGGTGATGTGATCACTGATGCCAAGTTTTATAAAAATCGGTTAAGGGGTTTCGGAGTTTCAGGACCCTCCCCCCCAAAAAAATGCCATTTCCTATACTTAACGTTCGTCTCCCTTACAACAGTGTCAGCACTACCATGCTGCACTGTGATGTTATGATTGACCTTGGACGACCTTGAAGGGTCATAGTGCATCATGGTATGCCAATCATGCCGCATTGTGGGTAAATCGGCGATGTTACCATCAGATAGGGCGCTGGTGACTGTCTATAGGCTGTCAGTAGTAACCATGTCTCCATCTGCAGCTCTTTGGCCGCAATTTTCAATGGAATGTTTCTTGCTATAACTGGCCATATCTCGAAAACAGTGAGAGATAGGGCCAAGGTTGCTATTAATCACTAATAGAAATTGGCATACGCCCTTTCAGATGAAATGAAAATCATAAATTTTAGATGACCTTGAAGGTCTGTACGCTCTATTGTGGCTAAACGGTGTGAAATAGAGACAAGATCAGTACTGCAACGGGAACTGTACAGATTGTAGCGCGTTTTTCTAGCGATGGCTCGGCTTTTTTTGTTATATCTTTAACCATTTATGCCGTAGGCCCTATATAAGTGAACGTGATCCAAAGCTGCCACGTTATCATACTGCCAGAGCGACTGATAATCCCGTTTCTCCTCTCCCCTCTTTCTGTCTTCCCTTTTTTCTTTTCCTCACTTTTCTTTCCCCATTTCTTGCCTCTACCTCCCTTTCCTTGAAAGTAACGCCCCTTAAAACCAGCTGTCAGCTGTCAGCTTTCTCAGGGTGTTTGAAGCGGAGCTCCAGCCGAATTCGGGTTTGGCCTAAAATATAAAGTTTGTGGCAACAATTGTAACCATTTTGGTAAAAAATCAATTAAGCAAATTTGGTGCAGTTTAAACAATAAATGAGAGACATTTAGGCCTACTGTCGGCGGATCATAATAATGCGGCTGTTACCCGCTCAATGCGGGTGACTTAGCAGGCCTGCGTGATCACGTTGATCTTGCATGCAAGCATAGTTATAGAGACAGGAAATTGCCTTTGGTGGCTTTTTTCGTTTTTTTTCTGTTTCCCTATTTTCTATCTCTTTTTTGCCATTCCCTTCTCCCCCAAATCTAGCTGTAGGGGATCTGGGTTAGGCTTACAACTGGGAGCTACCAGAACGGATTGCAAGGCGGAGTCCCGGCCGAAAACGCATTTTTGCCGTGGGCCTATTCACGAATGGGCCGCATGCTGCAGCATCCTCAGCACCCACCTTTATCCAGCACTGACAATATCCAGCCCGCTGAACTTGGCACTCATGGGAAATAATTTTCCAACAATGTGAATCAGCAGACTTAAAGCTATGGGAAACAATACATCAAATCTGTGAACACTTATAATCACACACACACATAAACTCCAAAATTCCAAACGGCTGCTGAGAAAACAGCAAAAAACTTCAGGGGGCTACTTTTTTGCTGCATTCTGTACAGTAATTATTATGGATGCAAAATTTGTCAAAGAGGCGGACCATGACACCATGGCAAACGTGATTCTATAGCTGAGGTCTGGGACTGGAAAGTGATCTGGCCATAAAGTTCTATATATTTTGTCCACGCTAAATTTTCGTACAATAGAAAAACCAATAGCTAATGACTTAATAAAAAAAAACTGTGGATACAGTAGTGACTGACAAAACACTATCATACTGCACTCTCAGTTGTGCCTAAAAGTTATTTACATCGACAACATTCTACACAAACCAGTAAACAAGCCGGCTAAACACAGTACAACAACCAATGAGTGACTGCAACACAGCAGCTGATAGAACTTTGATCTCACTGAATACACTGTACTGTGAGCTAGCTGACATAGAGTACTGAAACAGCACGACACAACTTGTTGTAGATAGAATCTCTACGACAAGTCTTGAGTAAACAGTAGCAACTCTGTCCAACAGAAACTTGTCCACAGATTGTTTGTTCTCTGTCTCAATCTTGCTTCGCGAAGATATTAACATATCCCAGTTTAATAGAACATACGTTGAAGTGGCTTACAACATTACATTTGTGTTTGTAATATTTATCACAAGAACCACAGCAAGACTGCTTATAATCCAAGTGTTTCAACTGATGACGTTTCATGTGGCTTGCAGTAATGAAACTCTTTGAATATTCACTGCAAACATATGGCCTCACACCTTCATGACAAAGTAAGTGATACTTAAGATCACCTTTCCGGCTGCATTTCTTCTGACAAATGTGACATGTGAACCAAGTACCTTCATCATGTGACTTCAGCAGATGTGCCTTCAGTTGGTAGTGACTCTTAAAACAGTCTGAACAGTGACTACATGAGTACGGCTTTGCACCAGTGTGAGTATAAACATGACGCTTTAGCTCCTGGCTACGTTTAAACATCTTCCCACAGTAGCGACAGTCATAAGGTCTTCTGTTGCTGTGTACATGACGTTTATGTAACTGCAAGTGACCCAACTGGCTGAAACTTTTGTCACACTGTGAACACTTGTACAGTTCGTCTCCTGTGTGGACTCTCATGTGAGTGGTTAGATGTCCAGACTGACTAAATATATTGTCACATACCGGTTTCTCTCCACTGTGAATTCTGCTGTGTTGAACAAGGTGAGCTGTTTGTGTAAATCTTTTGCTACAATCTGTGCATTCAAACGGTTTCTCTCCAGAATGAATTCATCTGTGTAGTGTTAATGCTTGTTTGCTTCCAAAACACTTTCCACATTCAGTGCACTTGTATTTACTGCTGTGGACATTCACATGTAGCTTCAAGTAATGCTGAGCAACAAAACGTTTCTCACACTGAGTACATGGGTACAACTTGTCCACAATATGTATTTGTTTGTGTCTTCTCAAATGGTGTTTCATTCTAAACCGTTTGTTACACACTGTACACAAATACGGTCTTGGCTTGTCATCATGTGGATGCTCAGTGATATCATTACTATCATCTTCAATCTTCACCTCAAATGTCATTCCTGTATACACCAAAAAAATTGTACACATCAAGTCATATCACCAAATATCAAGTCATATCAGCAGTGGATATGCTAGTTAAATAAATTCACAAGGCACTGGTTTAACACTAAGGTCAAGTTGTTAGGCAACCAAAAATAATTCTGCTTCTGATTGCCATCCTTTTGTTAAAAAACCTTGTCCCTACAATTTCTGGTCCTGAAAAATTGTGCAGTTTTTAGCTTGCACTCATTTTAGGTCGTAATTTTTGGTTCTTGGATATGGTTTTTGGAGTCGGACTAATTAACGGTGACATTTATATTCACCTCCGGTTGACCCCAGTTGACATGGCAACGAAATTTGGGACAAAACTGGCTATAACTCGGCTTGCGTAAGAGATTTTTGCAAGATTTTTGCGCATATAGGGGGGTTTTCAAGGATGAGCCATCGAATGCAGCCAACTGCATTTTTCTCCGACCAACCCCCGTTGCCATGGGAACGAAATTCAAGACAAAATTGGCTATATCTCAGCTTGCGTAAAAGATTTTTGGGAGATTTTTGCACCTATAGGGGAGTTTTCAGGGATGGGCCATCGAATGCCGCCATTTGCTGATGACATCACGTACATGATTTCCAACTGTCAGGTGGTTTGTGATAGTAATGCCGAGAATCTTATGAAAGTTACGCGGTGAATGTCCAGTATAGGTGGAGGCAGATTGTCAATAAGCTTACGCATATGCATACCGTCTGTGAATATTATTTCAGCTGACTTTGGCCTATTTAGTCTCAGGTTGTTACGTTCTGCCCACTGATCAACATGATCTAGCTCAGTAGCCCTGGAGCTGACATTAGACGCTGGTATTACAAGGTACATATCGTCAGCATACTTAAATATCACATTACCAACTGTAACAGTGGTAAGATCAGCAGCATTGACAACGTAGGACGCAACGTAGGACGCTGGGCCTACAACTAAACCCTGAATTATACTAGCTGAAATGTCAAGCAGTTCAGAGGTGATACCATTGAGCCTTGTACTGTGACTACGATGAGCGAAAAAGTCGATGAAAAAGAAGAAGAAGATTCCGCATAGACAACTAGATCTGTTGCGTGGGAACTCATCCCATTTACAGCGCTTTGAGCCGGCGAGGGCGAAGCCCAATTAAGCTAGCATACAGCCCAAGTCGGCCGGATTAACCGACTGGATCGGTATACTTGTAGTCCTGGCCACAGGGCCTACTGTTGCGCAGAACTCGCCGTTTCTTCCCTAGCTATCGGCGTGACCACCGCCAGTACTCATTTTACCATCCCACAGTGGGTAGAAGGCTGAGTTAACCTAGCTGGCAGGCTTTGCACCGAGATGGTTTACCTGCCTACAGGCAGTCACCCATCGCAGTACTAACCGGGTCCGGCGTAGAGTAACTTCGTTTCATCCACGTTACAAACTATGCCACGCCACCAACCAATTATAAACTCGAGCCAATTATAAACTTCATCAGGTAGATTCATGGAAGCCATTTTTATGAAGGAGTGTATAATGTCAAACTGAATCAAAAGCTTTGGTAAAATCTGGAGCAATGACCACCACGTATGGGTTGTACGAAAGCAGTTCGGTGACAGATTGTAACAGAGCGACAACAGCTGCAGTTGTAGATCCAGTTGGGTGGAACGCGTATTGATCAGTGTAACTCAACTGGGCGGGTGGCTTGAGAAGAGCTGGGTATATATACTTTTGGACTATAATGCGCTTGAGCGCGCTGCTCAACACAGACGTGACAGAGATCGGTCAGAGGTCAGCATGCTCCTGCGGCATTTCCAAAGTAGTGAGAATATTGCCCATTTGCCCGAGTGTGGTGTACACTGAATTTCAATAGCATTTTGGGCATTTTGATGTGACAAGTTTTAGACAATCAGACAAAAGGGCTAGAGAAGTACGTAACTAATGTTGTAAAACTGTACAAATGAATACAATAATCCAGCAGTAAAGTAAACATACCGACAGCTGGTGGATTCAACAACCTACACAAACAAATTACACATATGAGCAATAGCATAAATAAAATAAATAAAAAAGTTGATATAATTTTACTGCATGTTTTACAAATTCTCACAGATGAATGTGACTACTAGTTGAGTGGTATGAAATCTTGACATTGACAGGCAGAACTACTTCTTCGCTAATAATAATATGACCTGTGAATTACCACAAGAAATAGCCACAGCAAAGGAAAACTGGATGGACATCATCAGATGAGATCTGAAGAACATAGACACTAGCTGAGAAGAAGCCAAAGAACTGGCAACAGACAGAGCAGAATGGTGTCAACGTGTGGCCCAATGCATCCACTAAGATGCAGGTTGAACTAAATCATAAGGTGAATTACAGTTCATTTGATCCAACTATTGCAGCTAAAGTAATTTTCAAAAAATAGATGTCAAAAAAATAACCTAACACTCCATTGTTTACACCCTTGACTAGTGCATGTAACCGGTACCCAGATACCCATTTCAACTGCTGTTGCCCCATTTTAAATAGCCGAATAAGCCAGTAGCATCTATTTGCAATTTTGTCGATAAAATCAGCAATAATTTAATATTCACTTGTGTTCCAATCCCAAGTTCTAAGTCAGAATACTTTCATGCACCAATTTCAGAGAGTGTTCATTTGTACAACGTTGGCCAAATTCTATGACCATCTTTACGACCAGCAAACACTTTGCAATGTCCAACCATTAAAGTTATATTATAGCTAGAACAATGCGGATAATGTCATTCAACAGCTAAATTTATGTGCTTTCTTGGACACTGTAACACTTCGCTTTGCAAGGTATTATGAGTTTATTTTGAAGGCTTTTTATTTCAGACTTGAAGGTTTTTCCACTCTTGGATTTGCTTACAATAATTGGTATCTAGGTCATGCTGTGGAAAACGTAATTACGATTTGAAATGTAACCGGAACTTACGAATGTTTACTTCCGATGCAAAACTTAAACGTAAATGCCTATAATGTTACCATACAGAGTTTCCTAACATTTTAATATGATAGATGGAAAATATTGAGAGTGGTAGCACTAATTGCTGAATCTGCTGAATCGGCGCCGATGGAGCAAATGAAAAGAGTTACTAAATGTGCCTACTGCTTTCTCTGACTATGTTCTACACAGAATTTTTCCACTAATGCGACTAAACGTAACGTCTGACAACAGTTGCTGGACAAATAACAACTGTGAAAGCATAAATCATGTCCTGAAGCAAGCTGTTGATTGGCGCCTGCAACAGCTTCCCATTCTCATTGACACCCTGTGCCAGTTAGTGAAAGTAAGTAAGTAAGTTAGTAAAGTGTAAATTTATATAGCGCATACTCAAAAAGATCTCTAATGCGTTGAATACATTTTGTCATCAATATTTCGCAAAAATGTATGTCTTCAGCTGACGTTTGAAAGTATCGAGACTCAGTTCTGGGTCACGAAGACTGTCTGGCAGCGAATTCCAAGTCGACGGGCCTGCCGCAGAAAAGCGCCGACGACCGACACTGTTCAATCGATAGCGCGGTACGACCAACTTCCGCTGAGTGGCAGAACGCAGACGTTCTCAGTACACAGAAGCCAAGTGTAATGCAAATTGCAATGTGCGGTGTTGGTGATTTTGTTTGTCAGACATAGATTAACTGTTGATGCATGGGGTTTGCTGTCTGCAAAGTAAGGGAGAAAGGCAGTTGCAGCGTGTTTTAAATTAGGTCAGTCAGTTTCAACTGCGTCCGATGGTGGTATTACTGTGCCTAACACCCCAGGTGGTGGAAAAAATCCACATCAGCGCAAGCGAAAAAGAGCAGAAAAGACGTCATCCAAAGGTAGGCTAAGAGGGTTATGTTGGGGTAATGACTTGTTCTGTGAATGCTGAATGTAACTTTCCTACAATTTGTTTGTTTGAAATTAGACAGATAAGGTGCCGATTCAGCAATTAGTGCTATCCTATTCAGCGACGTTAACGTTTGGTGGAATTCTGTTATAACTCGACAAATGGAGAGCATTAAGTGACGTTGACTGTTGGTGGAAATTTGCCACACGTGCACAAAGGGAGATACGAACATGTTAGGTGTTCTCTCCAGTTTCACTACACAGCGAGATTTCAGCTTCCATGTTTTCTTTTATACGCCAACAAATCACCAACAGTTACTCAGAGTTACGGCTATAAAACTAAATAACCTGGTAGCTGTTAAACTACTGAACTTCGTGACAAAAGAAAAAAACTACTCAATGCGGAAAAATAATGCATATCAACTGCGGTAAAAGTAGACAAGAGACTGAAACTGCAAGAAAGTATTGCAGCCGTGTCGACGTCAACTAAGTTTTTTGTTTTATTACTTGGATCCGATTCAGTATCGTTTAATGCCGGGCACTGGAGTGGACTGGAGCAGTACTGCAGTACCAAAGACGTTAGACATTCTAGGCTAGACTGGCAACTTGCAGCAGACGGTAGGTCACGTGACGACTGGCAGCAGCCGCCATTGTTGATTGTAGGCTTATTGACTTTGTTTAGATCTTTAGACATAATATTTGTGTCATGCCGCAACATTGTTGCGCTTTTGGTTGTCTTAATAGAGACGTTCTTGCAACGAGACAGAAAGGGATAACATTTCATAAGTAAGAATCGTACAATCGTGTTACAGTCGTGTGCTTGCTGACAAGTTCTTGTGGTGCAAAACGTGCAACTAGGCAGCTGCCATACTAGATACTCCTGCTAGATACCGGTAGCATACGGCTGTGATTATCGCCGCTTATAACTATAGGCTAGGCATCAGTCCCCTTACGTCTTAGTTTGTTGAGACGTCAGACGTTGTGCTGTAGGCTGTTTTTAGCCCCAAATACCCAGTCATCCCCTTTCGTCCTAAAATGTGTTAAAAACAATACATTGAGTAATGCTGCAATTTAGACTAGCAAAATAATTTTTGTCTACAAGTGGTAGGAATAGGGTTAGGGTATGACCCGGTATGTCGAGTCGGGCATTCAACTAGTCTAAACTGCAGCATTACCAGACATTGAATGGTAGTATATAGCCTAGCCTATGCCTTGAATTAGATGACGTGCTTTACATTTATTTTCTACATCTGGGTGTGTTTCTAGTGTTGTGAATCGTGAATTTGCCTTTTAGTTTGATTCACACATTGTGACCGTATTGTGTATGACCTTTGCTGTAGTTGTACTACGGTACTTTTCGTGTGTATTAAAGCATGATGATAGACCCCTGTGTCCTATGCAGTTATGCGTCTTAGGCCCTTGGGATGAGGCAGAACTTTCAGGACAACAAGGTGCTGCTAATTTGCCGTTGTCAAGTGTAATAGATTACTTGTAGGCCTGTTGCAGTTACCCAGGTTCTTTGGATGTTAAGTTTTAGTCAAACATGCACTGATGGCCTTGGCTAATTGATAGTTATGAAAGGTAAATTATGCTAACAATCCATGATGGTGGGATGGGATATCAGCCCCACACGGTGACATAGAAAAAGCACAACATGCAGTTAATGCAGTGCAGTTGTATGATGACTTCACTAGATTTCTATTGTTGTTGTTTTTTAGTACAGGAAAATTTCTACTGGCAGCGTCATAGGACAGGTTGCGGCACTGCCTGTTACGACAAACTTTGGCTGAGTGGTGCCCAGTGGCTTCTATTCTTATACCTAATGGGCACAGCTTGCGCCCAGTGAAAAATAAAGGGGAGTTTTGATAAGGTTGCAAATCAAAACTCCCCCTATTTTTCAACTACTTCCCCTTTTTTCTATTTTTCCCTAACAAAATTTACCCCTATTTTTTACTCCCCCTATTTTTCAATCTACACCATTAACAAAACTGTCTTCCTAAAGGGAAGAAGCCCAAAATGAAAGGGGAAACTTGATTCAGAAATTGGGGGAACCGGAGCCCAAAACTGGGGGAAAGTTGTGCTCGTTTTCGATTCCAGATTTGAATGGCATTTTACACTTTATTGAAATTTATCATTTCATAGGCTAGATAGAGGTTGACTTGATGACAGGAATGTGGATTTGGTGTATTTGTTAATTAACAGTATGTAGGTCACACATGATAACTGTACTGGTTTACGTTACTGTAGGCCTACTTTATTTTCATTGTCGGCCCAACTAGGTATTTGGGTTTGTGTTGGTAGGTTTCCCACTGATGAGCGACAGCGATGAGAATGGGCTGTGAAAGTGAAGCGAGTTGATGCTACAACAAAGCGGTTGTGGGAGCCTGGCTCCAGAGCTGTATTGTGTTCTGAACACTTTCAGCCAGGTGATTTCTTTTATCAGTGGGGTCGCAAACTCATCAAACCAGATAGTGTTCCATCAGTTTTCAGTTTTGCACCACCTGTGAGATGCCGACAAAGTCCCAGAAGCAGGCAGTAAGTAATACGAACATAGCGCAACTGATAGCATTTATGTACATGTAACTTATTGTGACAGTAGGCTACCAGATGAATTTATTACTGCTTTCATCTCAAGCAGCTCTCAGTGGTACTTGATCCAAGAAAACTTGCATCTGACAAGTTGACAGCCTATTTGTTTGTATGATCCATGGTGCAATGATGACCTAAGAGACAAAATTGATATTTCAAGTCGTTCTGTCAGTTGAAAAGTAAATTTGCAACAGAGATAAATTATGTAAAACTCTGAAGTTGACAGTAAAGAACAATGTACTGTGTTAGAAGTGGTTGTTATGTTAACAAATTAAATACAGCCAGATTAAGGCTTTGAAGAGCCCTAGGCACGAATATTTTGTGGCTCGGCTATCTTACATATTGCTACAAATTATGGTAAACCACCCATCAAGATAATTCTAAAAGCATTTCAGCAACCAGCCAAAACTGTAAAAACAAGAAATTTGAGCTAATGCTCACGAGACGCGCGAAAGCCTATAGCAGTTCCTATTCGCAAACTGTCAGTGTAACTCCAGCCATTTCGTCGCAGTTTATTCTAGGAGTGTGCACATAACGATTTAGTTGCTTGGCGACACCCTGCGAGCACTATAGAGTTGTGTTGCAGCCCGAAATAACCAAAAAAATCCATAAAAATCCCTATTTTGGCGTTCAGGGTTCATCCAAGGTCATTGCTCTGGGTGGCAATCGAAAGCCCGTGTACGACTTCCTATTAGTGGTTAATAGTAACCTAGGCCCTATCTCGCACCGTTTCTGAGATACAGCGACTTTTTTGGCCAAAAATCGCACATTTTTCCTACCCCCCTCTCATTTAGCGCCCTTGTTCGGGGTGACCCCCTTCGAATTTATGGAAAAGCTTTACGGTTCCTGAAACTAGAGTCTTCCAGGCAGCAGACGGTGATGATTTGGCGATTCTAGCTTGCACCGTTTTTGACTGATCCACCCGTGTGACGGATAGACAGACGGGCAGAATTGCGATGGCTAAGACGCGCTAAAGCATTAGCTGCTTTCGCAGAGCCCCACCTAAAATCGAATTTGGTGCGTTTTAACCTTGAAATATGACATCGCTGCTGGCAACAATTTTGATTATTTTCCAGAAAATCAACTGACTGCATTTAGTCCATCTTAGCGCGCAGAGCTCTAGCCATGAACTCATTTGCCTATGCGTTAAAGCACGTTAATCCAGCCCTGCCAACCATAAGTAAACATTGGTGCTGCTAGAACCTATCAATGAGTATCAGCATAACACAGAGCTAAGAAAGCTTAAATGAATAATGAAAATAAGGGATGTGGGAAGATATTTGAAGCTAGAGAGGGGGGCGGGAGTGGGTAACTACACTGTGTCTCAAAAAAACATCCCCGACATTTTTGACCGTAACTTGAAAACCAATTACCTGATTTTGATAATTTTTGGTACGAATATTCCTGACACAACCTGCCATCAAATGATCATTCAGTTTTCCACCTCACCCAGCATATTGTTTCTGCACTACCTGAGGAATACACAACCAGCGAAATATCATTTTTTTATCCAAAGTGATATGATTGCTTAACATAACGCGTAAAAACACATTTTGTTCACATTTCTAACACTTTGGCTGACATTTTATCGAGTTGTCCATTTTTCAACTGTCTGCAGTAAAATTGCTTGAAGTGTTTGCCCACTATGCGAACACAGGCAAGGAGACGCTTTCTCCATTCATTGACAGCAGTATCGATAAAGTTCTACTGCAGACCAATGCAGGCTGTACCAGTCATTTATTGACTCTTCAAACATTCCTAAACTTTATTTGGTAGACACACTGCTGCATGACAGTCAAACCTTGTAATAGACCAGCTGTTGGGGCCCACAGATTAGGATAGATGGAATTTATTGACGTTTTTTCAATTCATTTTAACACGTATTATGCTTGGTCGGTTTTCCCCAGGTAGTGCAAAAGCAGACGTTGGGTGAGGTGGAAACTAAAACACTTATTTTATAGCCAGTTGTGTCAAAAATATTTCTGCCAAAAATTATTGAAATCTGCTGATCTTTCTTCAAGTAAAGATCGATAATGTTGGGGGTGTTTTTTAGGTTTTCTGTTTATTTCAAGACATATTTCACTCGATCTGCTTTCCCTAGGTAGTGCAAAAGCATACATTGGGCGAGGTGAGAAACTAAACGGTCATTTGATGGCAAGTTGTGTCAGGAATATTCTTACCAAAAATTATCAAGGAAGGGGGCAGTCAAAAAGTTACAGTCAAAAATGTTGGGGATGTTTTTTCGAGACACAGTGTAGGCGGGTTCAGGGAAATGCCTCTCCCCTGTTTGGATGTCCGGGCTCGGTGCTGGAAATTTTTTTTTAAATTTGGCATTCTTTTTCAGAGCATATCTTGTACAACAAATAATTTTAAAATGCTCAGCATCCATGCTGCCACCTGGGGAATCAGTGTGCAACGTGCAATGGAATAATCAACATACATACAAATTCTTCTATTATTGTTATTATTATTGTCACCGTTGACCCATATTATTTTTAGTTGGATGGGCACTGCCCCCTTCCTTGAAAGTTGGGGGGATGTGCCCCTGCTGCCCCTACATCTCCCTTAGTCCCTGCTTCCATGCTTTTAATGGAAAAAAATCAGAAATTGGTGACTGCAGTTAATGGTAAATATTTTTGTGTTAATTGTTGACTACAGGCCATCTGTGCAGCCGTCACAAGTCAGTGAGGAAGATGTGCAGATGTCAGTAGAGGTTTTGTTGTCGGGCACTGCACCAATACTACCTGGCACAAGCTGTACAGCTAGTTCTTCATCTCAAGCTACATCTACCGACCACAACTATGCTGTCAGTAGTCCGACAAAGCTCCGGCGAGATGTGAACAGCCTCACATATTGGCTTCGGTCGAAGATATCGGCTATTCGGAATGTTCGCCGGAGAGAAACCAGGCTGCGAGGAAAGGTCAATGATCTGCTGCATCGCCTGAAGTCTATGCAGCTGCTTACTACTCAAGCTGAGGAACTGCTGGAAGCTTACAAAGACATCCCTCTGGCATTACTGAGTGGCTGCAAAGATGGGAGATACAATGAAGACCAGAAGCAGTTCGCCACGACACTGCATTTCTACAGCCCGGCTGCCTACCAGTACGCAAGACAACGATTCAAGCTGCTGCCTTGTCCAAGAACTATCCGGAACTGGCTGATGGCAGTAGATGGCAGTCCAGGAATTACACAAAATTCATTTGACACTATTGCTGAGAAAAGCAAGGCTGGAGACCAGGCGTACAAGCTGTGTGCACTCCATGTCGATGAAATGGAGATAAAGCGCCATGTCGATCTCGACAGAAATACAAGACGTCTGGTTGGATTCACCGATATTGGAACAGGTACAGATTTAAACTGGTACTGGTTAGTTATTAAAATGATTTTTACAGCGCATCACAAATTCCAAGGGGAACATGAGCTCTGGCATCCGACAAAAGGTTGTCAAAACATTTGGCACATTTTAGCCTTTAAATTGCCATACAGGCCTATCCGAAATGACACAGCATAAGACCATAGTTAGAATTGAACACAAATAGGCTAGTTGACCTTGTTCATCTCTGTTGTTCAAAGTAGAACTGAAAACTGAAATCACAGCCATGTTATATGTTTACTTTTAGTATTTCCCATTGGGTCGTAGCTCAAAAAACTTAATTTAGTTTCATAGTGCAGAGTTTGTTATCTGAAGTATAGTATGGCTGATGGGGTCTTTTGTGGCTAAAGTTTCTTTTCACTGTGTACCATTTTTACAGACTTCTTAGGTTACACAGAATGCAAGCAAAATTAATAGATACCTCAAAATGTAATTAACGGAAATAATTAACACAGTAATGGAAAGTATTACTATTTTCAGTGGCTTCTATCCCTATACCTGGTGGGTGCAGCTTGCACCCAGTGAAAAAGGGGGGGGGGAGTTTGATAAGGTTGTAGATCAAAACTTCCCCTTATTTTCACTGTGCAATCTACATCCTTGACAAAACTCCCCCCTCTATTTTTACTCACCCCTATTTTTCAACCTAGACTCTTAACAAAACTCCCCCTATTTTTTACTTCCCCCCTATTTTTCAATCAAAACCCTTAACAAAACTTCCTTTTATTTTTTTATTCCTCCCAATTTTTTACTGGTCAAATTACACCCTCAACAAAATTTCCCCCTATACTTTACTTCCCCGCTATTTTTCAATCTCCGCCCTTAACAAAACTCCCCCTGTTTTTACTTCTTCCCTATTTTCCATTTTTTCCCTAACAAAACTTTTTCCCATATTTTTACTTCCCTTTATTTTTTAATCTACACCCTTAACAACATTTTCTCCCTGGAAGGGAAAGAAGCCCAAAATAGAGGGGAAAACTTGAGTCAGAAATTGGGGGAACCAGAGCCCAGAACTGGGAGGAAGTTGCGCCCGATTTCGATTCCAGATTTGGGGGGCACTGATTATTTTACTCATGAAAAATATTTGGTTGCGATTGATTTTTTGCCCACAGAATTAAGCACATTTCACTAGAACACAATATTCTATAGGGGGATGACAGACAGACCCATATGGACAGACATACACAGTATCCATCCATTATATGAGGATTCTTGTGCTGTGTGTTCTGCAGGTGCATTGGATTCCGACACACATCCACAGGCAACGAAAGTGCTAATGGTCGTCGCTGTCGGTGTTACCGGACGTTGGCGTATTCCTTTGGCTTACTACCTGACCAATGGAACTAGTGCAAACTTACAAGAGACACTGCTGCGTACTGTGATTAGCAAACTGTTCGAGTGTGGTTGTGTTGCCGTGTTGGTTACTATGGATGGGCTCCCAGCTAATATCAAAACCTTTCAGCAGCTGGGTTGTAATTTCAATCCAGATAATTTGATAACCACATTCCCACATCCATCCTCTACTGATCTGTCCATAGTGGCCATTTTGGATGCGTGCCACATGATGAAATTGGCTCGAAACACTCTAGCTGAGTATCAGGTGCTTATAGTGCCAGAAGTTGGCAAAGTAAAGTGGCAGCATATAGAGAAACTGCACAAAGTGCAGATGGAGCAGGGACTGAAACTGGGCAACAAATTGTCACAAAGCCACATCCACTACAAAACACAAAAAATGAAGGTAAAATTAGCTGTCCAGGTCCTGTCGGCATCTTGTGCTAAGGCACTTGAATATATGCGCTTAGCGCAATATGCTGACTTTCAAGACAGCCAGCCAACTGAAGTTTTCCTCCGTAAACTCGACCGGCTGTTTGACCTGTTGAACAGTCGGTCCAAATTCGGTAAAGGATTCAAACAGGCAATTGGACGCAATAACACTCAAATGAACCTATCGTTTCTGAAAGAAGTGAAAGCATTTCTGCTGCGTTTGCAGGATTCCAGTGGCCAGTGCATTGTTGAAACAAAACGAAATACGTTTGTGTTAGGCTTGTGCATTACCATCGACAGTGTTTGTCATCTTGTGCAGTCACTCGTGATCGGGAATGGCATCAATGGAGTGAAATTGTCCTACCTACTCACCTACAAATTTTCGCAAGACAACATTGAGACAATGTTTGCCATCATTTGAAGGCGTGGGGGGTGGAACAACAATCCCACGGCACTTCAGTTCAAATACACATATCGTGTCATTCTCAGTCATATTGGAGTGTCTGCATCAAACAGTGCAAATGTAATGTGCAATGCCACTGACGATATTTTGTCAAATGATGACGATGGTGGTAATGATGATGATGATGATGTGTTCGTCAGTGACCACAGTTATTGCGGTAATCTCCCATCACTAACACCATATGTAGAAAACGTTTCGGCATACATTGCTGGATTTGTAGTTCGCAGACTGCTGCCTAAACTTAAGTGTGCAGAATGTCGGGAACTGCTGGTTGGTGTGGCTGATGGCTCATGCTGCCAGTTTTTGCAGCTAAAGGACAATGGTGGTTTGGTTAAGCCATCTGAAGGTGTCATCAGAATTATACACAGCGCTGAACGGAGCTTGCATGCTCTGGTTGCAGCAGATAAGCCTGTTCATGCTCTGGCAAGGCTGGGGGAACAGCTTGAAGTTGCTGTCATGAGTGATCTTGATTGTCGACCCTCGTTCAAAACAGCTGATCACACCCTTGAGACGGCTGATGGGATCGACAATCATGTGTACAGTTTGGTCAGGCAAATCATTCGGTTTTACCTTCGAATTCGTACCTTTCATATTGTGAAGTCGTGGAATGAGGCTGAGCGGGGAGTAAATGTTAGGCAAAAAATGACAAAATTGGTTCTGTTCAAAAACCAGTAGAGAAACAGGTGTGATAAGCTGTTTTGTACAAGGGTTACCAATCAAGATCACTCATAACATTGATATCTGGACTTGTTCCTTTTAGATATTTTTGCTATTTTCAGTTATCGCTATTTCTTTCCATTTTTACGCGCGAAAGCAGCTACTGCTTTCAGCACGTCTTAGCCGTCGCAATTCTGTCCGTCCGTCCGTCCGTCCATTCGTCTGTCTGGCTGTCCGTCCGACACACGGGTGGATCAGGCAAAAACGGTCCAAGCTAGGATCACCAAATCTTCACCGTCAGCTGCCTGCAGGACTCTAGTTTCAGGAACTGTGAAGCTTTTTCATAAATTCGAAGGGGGTCACCCCGAACGAGGGCGCTAAATGAGAGGGGAGTAGGCAAAATTTGCGATTTTTGACCAATAAGTTGCTGTATCTCAGAAACAGTGCTAGATCGGGCCCAGGTTACTATTAATCACCAATAGGAAGTCATACGGTGGCTCTCAATTGCCACCGAATTCAATAACCTTGGATGACCTTGAACGCCAAAATAGGGGTTTTATAGATTTTTTGCCAATTTCAGGCTGTGACACAAGTCTATATCATTCACAAGGTGGCGCCACGTAACTATTGTTATGCGATCCAGATAGAGAATGTGGTATTTGTATATTAAGTTAGCATGAACACCCCAATTTTCAGCTAAATTACTGAACCTTAACTGCTATAGGCTTTCGCGCATCTCGTGAGCATTATCTCAAATTTCTTGTAGCTTATGTGGTCTCAGGCAGTTTGGTTCGAGGTGAGGATAGGAGGTGGACCATGAAGGGATAGAGGGAATGACAGACAGAATGGCAGACACGCACACAGATTGTCTATTGTGACGATGGGGAAAATTTCAAGCAGGCATAACTTTTGATCTGTTCAAGCTATATCTAAATGCAAATTTCTGTTGCTCCAAACGAGGTTTTTCATTTGACCACTTTTGCTCTTTACATAGTGTGCTGTGTATTTAAATTTTAATGTACTTGATAATTTAATGGCTATTTGTTATAAGGAACAAGTGTCAACATGTATGTAAATTTCAGAATGTTGATAGAAATGTTCTAATAGCAACTTGGCATATTTGTATCAGCATTGCTGATGTTGTAAGGAATATGACATTGTGATCCTGTTGCTGACTGCCTAGCAAATTAGTACCTGTTGATGTCATAGTAATAATTCATGTACCATAAGTATTGGTGTATATGAATATAATTAACTAAATTTGTTCGGTCTGATTGCAGTAAACATTTTCCGTGCTAGAACTGAGCAGTATGACAGTTTTGCATTAAAATGTGTAGGTTATGGTTGAACAGAGTACTGAGCGAATAAATATAGCTAAGGAGATGGCCGCATATCATGTCGCCACTACGCTGAACATCTTATAACACCATTAGTGTCATGCATCTATCTGACAGCATGCACCACATCAAGATGCGATGTGCCGACTCTACAAGATCTGTTTGCTGTGTGAGTTGAGTATGCATAAGATAAAAATGCCTAAAAATTACCATTGCACAAGGTAAGTCTAATATATACAAGAAATTTGAGCTAATGCTCATGAGACGCATGAAAGCCTATAGCAGTTAAGGTTCAGTAATTTAGCTGAAAACTGGGTGTTCACGCTAAGTTAATATATTCTCTACGATAGTTCTGTGGCGCCACCTTGTGAATGATATAGACTTGTGTCGCAGCCCGAAATCCTATCTTGCATAGTTACTGAGATACAGCGACTTATTGGCTAAAAATAACAAATTTTGCTCACCCCCTATCATTTAGTGCCCTCGTTCGGGGTGACCCCATTCAAATTT
>Ga0209367_1005176_pt1 | contig 18087 bp, 6 predicted proteins | sample WorMetLIZISLAND2_FD_187412 | JGI IMG/M metagenome (GOLD analysis project Ga0209367, IMG submission 187412) | Marine gutless worms symbiont microbial communities from Max Planck institute for Marine Microbiology, Germany - Olavius geniculatus... ... | reverse complement strand
GACCCCCGTTATAGGCTCGCGCTCAGCGCGCTCGCCATGCCCCCCCTTTGCCAAATCCTAAATACGCCACTGGTAACGAAACGTAGGCCTACGTACGTCTAAGAATCATGCATTTTTGTGCGTTACCTGTCACATAGGCTATACGCTGAGCGGCACGTGCATGCTGACGGAATGAAATTCAATAAGCTAATGCGACTGTCGTTCGGACGGTAACGCGAACTGTAATTTGGCCTAATCAGAGGATGATGTCGGATTTTATGACCGGTAATCACAGCTATCAATTTGTTCCTGATAATGCCCCACTCTCGATGTGCATTGACGACTGCTGCTGTAGGCTATTCCGTAGACCGGCGGCGTCCTGGGTTAAAAAAGTTACTGGAAAGGCAGAAAATTGCATTTTCCGACGGATAGCTACGAATTTCCCCAAAAAATTAATGAAATGAGTGCTCTAATGTCAATTTGGCCTTATTTCCCATAAAATAGGATTTTTTGGCGCAAAATTTTTGTATTTTTGGAGCACACTTTGTTGACAAAAGCATTTTCCGACAATTTGAAATTTACGGGGACATTTGTTTCGTGCCCCCTACCACGACGCAACATGGTTTCAACCATCAATATCCAGCAGGCGTAGTGATGAATGCCTGTTGTAATTTGAAGTCAGGTCGAACCATAGGGAACGCGGAGCCCCAGATTTTAATGGAAGTCTGGGGCAGAATCGGAATCCCAACGGGGTCTAGGGCAATTTGGGCAAACCCTTGGTGGGGTTGGTGTTATAGCTGGAGGCGCTGAAAAAGCGAGACCTGACAGCACGGGATTCCTGATCAGAAGTTGAGTAAAAAGCCCCTTCAACAGCGAGCGCAGATACTCTTAGTCCGACCAATCAAGCGTGGCCAGGCGGCCGCAAAGTCAAAGTTTATGGAATGTTCTTTATTACTGATGTATTGTGCTATTTTACTGATATTTGCTAATATTTTCTTAGCGAAACGCGTGTCAAAGTTTATTCAATGTTGAATTGACTACGAGTTATGTGGTATTAAATTTAATTTTAGGCCTATGAGTCATTTCGCCTTATTTTACGTTGTCAAAAACATCGTAAAACACTAAAACGCTACAATAAGATACTTGAACAATAAAACAAGTCTCGCGATTTCCGCCCTTGCGAGCTGGTGCCACGTTGTCCATTCTCGCGATGTCAGCCACCACAAATTCGATGGTCTCACGATGTCAAGTGACTCAGGTCTCGCGATTTCAGTCGCCCCTTAGGCCCTATAGCCCTCCGAAACTTTTGGTACATCTTAAGAATTGAAACGAAACAATTCACGCTGAGCAGTGTTCGGGTTTATGCAGACTGCGTTGCACAGTGACGACTAGCTTCTAGTATTGGTCAGTGGGGGCGCTGGTCCGCAAAGGCTGCATCTGCAACAGTATGCTAAGTGTTCTAAAAACGACCATTAGTCAGGACAGCTCAGGGTAAAGACAGGGCTCGAAGTCAGAAACGGTGCAAGCTATGATCACCAAAATTTCACCATCGGCTGTCTGTTAGTTAACAGGACTCCATCAGTACTTTTGGTTTACTTACTTACTACAGTTTTGCCTTAATATGTTCATAACAGTGCCTTAGTAACATTTTAGGACTGCAATACTGATCTGCTTCAATGAATAACATTTATGAGGACAGAAAACGTGCATTTTCTCTGTCTTGAGCCTCGTGAAACCGACAAAAATGTCCTGAAATTCTGTAAACATTGGGTCCTGAAATTTCACATCTTGCTCCTGGGAGCCCTGGAAAAGACTTCCTAGAAAAAAATTCAAACGGCTATATCTTCATAACAGTGCTAGATAGACGCATGGTCACTATGGACCACCCATAGGAAGTCGACCCTGGGGAGTCACGTGACCTCATTATCTTTGAGGCGTCATATCTCCGTACCGGTGCCAGATAGACGCATGCGTTGAGGTATAGCAAGACAAATGGCAACTAGCGTCATCGACCATTATTGGAAATTTTTCCTCTCAGTTCCTAAAATCGGGCAATATTTTATGAACTTCGGGGAGACAATTTTTAATAACGACCTCGACGCTAGCCACTATTAGTATAATATTAAACGGATCTCAATTAGACGCCGTGTCTCTAATACAAGCTGGAGGGAATGAAAAAGCTCTTAAAAGAATACAAAAGAAAATGATGCACGCGAGGAGTACATTAGATTGATCACAATCTAATAATATTTCTTGTAAAACATTGAAGTCTTTATTAAAAACTCGTCTGCTATCCTACAATAATTCACAATAATCATTTCTATTCCAGACAGTAGTTTCATTATCATATTTTGATCTGTTATAGCTTAAATTCCATTATGCTGAGAAAGTCAGGGTAATAGAATTTGGGCTTATGTGATCTGAGCACAGTTTAAGTAAGATACTACACTGTCTGGAGTGGCATAATCTCATACTGCGTACTTGCTTAAACCACTCCAGCAGTGCGGTAACTGCTACTTAAAATATGGCAACACCCTGTCTTGCTCGTCTGTTCTGGGATACAAAAAGTGAACGTGCCCCCAGGCAGAAGTAACCAACTTCCAAAGACCAAAGATGAGTGGTTTGGCTACAAATATTTGGAGCTGAAGTCGCAGTTTAGGAAAAATGGAGAGCAGCAGGGAGGACCAAACAGGTATCACAAGGTAGCTGTCGGGCAACACGTTACGGACGAGAAAAAGACAGTCAGACAGATACAACATCATACCATAAAAGTAGATGACAGCCAAATTACACGTGAATAAAGCGTAGAAAAATCAACCAATTAATCAATCACATTCAATCAATCTGGGGCCTAATTCACAGAAAAAATAATCTTGAGACAATTTTTAGATCTACCGTCAACGTTAATACAAAGATGTAATTCACAAAACACTGATACATGTTTTAAGACAGAATCTTGCAATTTTGTGACAAATTTTACTATCATCTAGTACAATATCTGAGAACTCACTTAAGACACGTCGTAAAATGACTGTATAGGACACCTTAACTTTTTTTTATGATGGTCTTTAAAATGTCTTAAGATAAGCTGTATGACAACGTGTGTGAATCGGGCCCCCAACTTAAAAAATTCCCCATGCTTTCGGTTGCAGCTGGCGAAAATGTAGGGCACGGAAAATTTTTTATTTGCAATTTTTATACCATAACACGTCATGTAGGCTAATATGACACAACTCATAAAAAACAAATTGACACAATAAATATTACCCATGAGAACTAGCCAAGATAACGCAGCACAGCAGAGTAGATGCAAACTGTTGAGTGTTTTCCTTTTTTTCCATAAAACTCGGAAAACAAACACCATAAACTGCAAAGATAATTTTCAGAATCCAACCAAAATACTCTGAGGAACTAGCTTTTTTGGGACAGATGGCAACTGAAAGCACAGTTTTTAAACCTCAATAAATCAAAAAAGGACAACCAGGGTGGCAACAGTTTTGGGGCCAAAAAATTCAACACATTTTTAAAAAAAACTTTCAAGTATTTTACCATAGCTATTCCCGAACGATATTTTGCCACATCACATTAGACGTTTCCAGTAGCATATCAAACTAATTTTCACATCATGGCCACAATAATTTTGAAAAAATGAAATCCAAGAACTGTCAAGAGCCTCGTCCATCAAACTCCAAAACTGTTATAATTCTATTCAGTTTTCAAGGACTTTAAAGGTCCTGGAAAAATGGAAACTTATTCCAAGACTTCCAAGGACCTTCAAATACCAGTGGCCACTGGCCATCCTGTATAAAAAGCGGTATATGCTGATGTAGGATTGCAGCGATGGAGCAGTGATATCTCTGGCAGCCTGCAGTGTGCGTACAGCTACAACTTCTTACTACTCCCCTACAACACACAATTCAGAAACATCAAATCAGTATTATTTTTTATTATTATCACTATAATCATAATCATTAGTAGTAGTAGTTGTCAGCATCGTAGTCGTAGAGGCGTTATGGCATAGGTGACAAAGAGGCGATTAGCCACCCTAAATTTTTGGCTGTTGGAAAACTTGCCATAAGATTTTCGTCAGAAAATTTTTGCTCCCAAAATGCAAAATATTGGGCAGAAAAATCAAATATTTTTGGAATTTAGGGGCAAAACTGAAATTGTGGGCAGCCATAATTTCCTCTGTCGAAAAAATTAGCAGCTGTGGGTCGAAAAATTACAAGTTCTTCCTGCCATGCCTACTTTTTTAACCCACAACACTGATGAATAGTAGTAGTAGTAGTAGTAGTAGTAGTAGTAGTAGTAGTAGAATGACTGGTGTGCACCATACAGCGGTGCCACAAGGCATTTATTGACACATTCACACTTGTGCTTCTATGTGATGTCACAGTAACGTCATGCTAGTTACAACGGATGAGCAGTTGGCTGCAACAAACGTTCACATAAAACAAGAAATTACTTCAGTCAAGTTTCTGGCAGCAAACTCAATTCCACATCAACGGCTATAAGCGATGTTACAGCAGCAATAGTAGTTTTAACAGTACCAGTTGTACCCGGACGCCTGCCATGGAAAACCTCAGCTGATACTCGATTCTTAATATTTTTCACACAGCAATGAGAGCTATTTAGTGCTGACTACCGCACTATTATTTGAACCAAAATAATGTTAATTTCGAACAAGGATTGTTTGATTTCTTTGAAAATATAGCAGGCATCTGGTTTTTAAACAAATGTAGCACAGTGACGCAGTACAATATTGACATTAATAAAATGTGACAGATGCATATTACACGTGATATAATACAAGCATTACACAAATGACCAAGAAAATAAAATATCAGCTTTACTGGCCCTGCTCAGCAGCAGCTATTTGCAGAATGATCCTATCCCACAGTATCCGAAAATCCAGTTGCATGACCTTGACCTAGACCTGTGACTTTGAAATTCAACAAAGTTCTTGCGGTTGTCAAGGTACATGTTCGTGCAAAATTTCACCAAGCTAAGTGCAGCAGTTCATGAGTTATCATGTTAGCAAAAAAACAGACAAACAAACAAGACTTAGCCACAATGCCGAAACAATACTGTCGTCGCTACCACGAACAGTAATTACACTTCTATGGCTCTACATGCCACATGCATTCTAAGGCAAGACGTAGTTCGCTAACAACACCAAATAACAGAAGAAATAACTGTCAACAAACAAATTAAAACAGCAAAAACACAGTGGATAAAAACCAGTGGTTCAAAAGGATCAAGGAATCGAGACCCTGGATCACAACGTACTTGCTCAATAGCATCTGAAAACCTTTTTGTTGGTAACTTTTCGTCCAAAAATGTACAATTTGGGACTAAAACCCATTTTCAAAAAATTTGGGGACAAAATTAAAATTCTTAGCACCCATAATCTCCTCTGTCCAAAATCTGTAATTTTCTGTCAGAATTCTGTCCAAAGATTGCAGCTATTTGTCAGAAAATTGGTACTTCCACACCTATCCACTTCTTTCAACACACAACACCGATGTATTTGACAACACTCAATAACTCAATAACAGAACCAAAAAACACAAGAAACACCAAAAACGAAAAACGTATGTCACCTTGGGGGTAGTCAGTGGAACAGAGTCCACCATGAGATCCGCCATTCCTTCTTTGCGCTGCCGCGAATGGACATATAAAACCACCATTGAGATGTGAATTGACAAAGTTTACACGGAGACAATGTCTCAAATTCATTGAAACGGCAGGGTTGAGAGACCCATACCAAAAGCAGATACCAAAAAAACTGGTGGGTTTTATTGGGTAAACACAACTAAAAACCGCTAAAACCTACACAAAACTTAATCCAATGATAGTTTCTTGTTCTACTGATAATGAAATATGTAACTATACGAATTTGTAAAATTCTGTGTCTTCTGTGCTCCAAGGAGCATGTAAAAACTCTTATGAATCAACCGACAGACTTTTCAGCTAAGATTCAAGTTAGGCCTTTTAGACCCCCACCTCCCCAATCCAAAAAAAGAATCAAAAACCACAAAACCACAAAAATACATTATTCAGATAAAAACAATAAAACCCACCAGGTTGAAAAAGCCCATTTTTCCAACACTGTGAAATGAGCTCCAATGTCGGCAATTAAAAATTCACTAAATAAACAGAATGACAATACAACAAGCGAGAGCTGATATCCAAATTCACCAGATAAAGCTCATTTGCGCTTAAAATGATGACAAAAAATGCAATGGAAAAGTTGAGAAAGCTAATTGCACTCATAAACCACAAAATATATCAATCGTAGCAAGCAAATATATACAGAACACACAAACATACAAAACATATAGCAAATAGCCTATTAAATTACGGCAGAAAATATACAGAAACAATAGCAGCAGTAAACATTATGTATAGCTCTTTATAGGAAACCCATTTCAAAGCTACAGAGCATCAGCTGCCATATCAACTGTGTTACCTGACACCTGACACTGGAGAACGCACCCCACCTTAACCCCAGCCAAACAAGCCAGTACTTGATTCACTTCTCCCAGCGGAATGGAAGCCCGAGTTGAGCTTGGTGCTGGTTATATACAGAGATGGTTTACCTGTCCACAGACAGTCAGTCATCCATCCAAACAGTAACCACTTGATGGTGACCCGACTGAAAGTTGAACCAACGACCTTGTGATCACAAGTTCAACATCATACCATTACATTACAAAGCAAGTAGCAGCTGAAGTAATAGTATTAGTAGTACTAAAGTAGTAGTACCTTGATATCAGCAGCGGCAGTAGCAGCTTGTTGAAAGTCGACGAACATGTTTGGAATGCTGTTGCCAAAATAGACTTTGTTGTTCGCTGCTAACGATTCGTACTTCTTCAGTTCTATGTACTCCGGTGTCAACATCAACTACAACAACAACAACTACTACTACTACTACTACTACCACAACAACTAGTTGACATTTTTCAATTCTACATAGTCAGGCATCAGAATCAACCACAACACAATGTTCGAAAAAACAAAACTAAACTAAAATTTACTAAGTTTGGGTTTAAAAAACCATTATTTTCCACCCCTGTAAAATGGATGATTCTGTATAGACAAATTTGCTTTGGGGAATTATGTCTGGGGACATTTTGCAATAACAACAACTACTACTAGACCTTGTAGGCTTCGGCCTGTCGTTCTGCCTTGTAGTATTCTGCATCAGCTTTTGCCTTCTCACGAGCCAAGTGTGTCTGATCTGCAAACAACAACTACTAAAACTACTACTATAAAATTACTACAACCACCAATACCACCAGTTCTACAACAATAACTAAAACTACAACAATAACAACAACTACACTGTGTCTCAAAAAAAACATCCCGAACATTTTCGATCGTAGCTTGAAGAAGGATTATCGAATTTTAATAATTTGTGGTAGGAATATTCCTAAGACAACTGGCCATCAAACCGTTATGTACTTTCCCACCTCACCCATCGTATGTTTCTGCACTACCTGAGGAAATCAGAACCAACAAAATATTGCATTTTTACCTAAAATGGTATTATTACTTAATGCAAATAACACACAAAAACACATTTTGTTAACATTTTTGATGCTTTGGCTGACACTTCATCTAATTGTTTCATTTTTCAGCTGCTTCCAATAAAACTGATCGAAATGTTAGCCAATTGTGCAATCAGAAACATGGAGACAATTTCTCCATTCATTGACAGCAGTATCGATAATGTTATGCTCCAGACTAATTCAGACTTCACCAGTCGCTTCTTGAATTCCTAAACATTCCTTGATGTCACATAGTAGACATACTGCTGCACGACAGTTGAATTCTTGTAATCAACTGGCTCATGGGGGCCAAGATCAGGGTAGATGGAATTTATCAACATTTTTTATCATTTCAACGCATAACTTTGCTTGGTCTGATTTCCCCAGGTAGTGCATAAGCAGACATTGAGTAAAGTGGGTACTTAAAGAGTCATTTAGTAGCTAGTTATGTAAAAAATATGTGCCAAAAATTATTGAAATCTGATAATCGTGCTTCAAGTTAAGGTCAATAATGTTGGGGAAGTTTTTTCACGTTTTTTTGCATATTTCAATGCACACTTCGCTTGGTTTTCTTTCCCGAGGTAGTGCAGAAACAGACAATTGGGTGAGATAAAAAACTAAATGGCCATTTAATGGCAAGCTGTGTCAGGAATATCTGCACCAAAAATTACGAAAATCTGATAATTTTTGTTCAAGTTGGAATCGAAAATGTCCGGGATGTTTTTTTTTGGAGACACAGTGTACTACTATTACTACTGATGTACATACATCAACTACTACTACAACAACTGATACAACTACTACTAATACTACCGTATTTCTTAAATTAATTCGGACAAATAGTTCTAACATCCAGATTTAAAGAAAAAATAATTATCTTTTAACTCCTATAAATTCAAACACCTGATTGTAATAATTTGATCAGCAACATGGCACTGTGAACCATAAAAAATGCTAACTAACTTTTGTCCATACCTCTAGAAAATGTTGACTGATTTAAAAAATTCTTTCACAAATGAACTTTGGGAAAAATTTACAAGATGGTGATTATCGAATAACCCATCATGCCCAAGCTGCATCACTATGCTACCTTGCAAAATATAAACTTTCAAAAATCACTAAAATCACAATAAATAAATATGCAAAGTCTAACACAGACTAACATTGTACAGATCAATTGCAGCAAATTTTTCACATTCTGCCAACAGCACCTAAGAAATACTAAAATTCATAGACTTCGAGACCCACTTGTCTTCCATCAAATTCCAACACTTCCAAGACCATATTCAGTGTTTCCAAAAACTTGCCAAATCCTAAAAAATTGGAACGTTTTACAAAAACTTTCAAGAACCAGTGGTGGCTTTCTACCTTCAATCTCGGCCATCTTTTTCTCCGATTCTTTTTCCATGATCTTCTGATCCCACTGAATCTTTGCCACGAACGCCACCTTCTCTGCCTCTGTCAAACAACAACAACTACTACTACTACTATTGCTACTACAAATGCTGCTGCTGCTGCTGCTGCTACTGCTACTACTACTACTACTACTACATCTACAACAACTACTAGTTACTACAAGTCGCTGAATTATGCACAGTTTGCCTAACTACGCAGAAAAGACAGCCAACTCAGCAATTATTATCAATGCTCATGCACGTATTTGAAATATAACACAACTGAGTACCACCTTGGATAAAGTTTATGTAGTAGTAGTAGTAGTAGTAGCAGTAGCAGTAGTAGTAACGTGTCTAGTAGTAACATGAAATATAGTAGTAATGTGGTACAGACCAATGATGGCTCGTTTTCGTTCAGTCTCCGCCTCTTTTTCAACCACCTTCTGTCTCTCTGATGATATCAACAACTTTGTCTTTTCAGCCTCCCTGTACACGCACAGTAGTAATACTAGTATAGTCGTCATAATAGTAGTAATAAGAGTAGTAGTAGCAGTAGCAGTAGTAGCGGTAGTAGCAGTAGCAGTAGTAGCAGCAGCAGCAGCAGTAGTAGTAGTAGTAGCAGTAGTAGTAGTAGCAGTAGTAGTAGTAGCAGAAGTAAGTAAGTAAGTAAATGATTTATAAAGCGCCAAAGTCTCAGAAAGAATCAGGGCGCATAAGTAGTAGTAGTAGTAGTAGCAGTAGCAGTAGTAGCAGTAGCAGTAGTAGTAGTAGTAGCAGCAGCAGTAGTAGTAGTAGAAGTAGTAGCAGTAGTAGTAGTAGAAGTAGTAGCAGTAGCAGCAGCAGTAGTAGTAGTAGCAGTAGTAGTAGTAGCAGCAGTAGCAGTAGTAGTAGCAGTAGCAGTAGTAGTAGTAGCAGCAGTAGCAGTAGCACTAGTAGCAGTAGCAGTAGCAGTAGTAGCAGTAGCAGTAGCAGTAACAGTAGTAGTAGTAGCAGTAGTAGTAGCAGTAGCAGTAGCAGTTATAGTAGCAGTAGTAGCAGCAGCAGTAGCAGTAGTAGTAGCAGTAGTAGTAGTAGCAGTAGTAGCAGCAGTAGCAGTAGTAGTAGTAGTAGTAGCAGTAGTAGCAGCAGTAGTAGTAGTAGTAGTAGCAGTAGCAGTAGCAGTAGCAGCAGTAGTAGTAGCAGTAGTAGCAGTAGTAGTAGTAGCAGTAGCAGTAGCAGTAGTAGCAGTAGCAGTAGCAGTAGTAGCAGTAACAGTAGCAGTAGCCGTAGCAGTAGCAGTAGCGGTAGTAGCAGTAGTAGTAGCAGTAGCAGCAGTAGTAGCAGTAGCAGTAGTAGTAGTAGTAGTATGATACATAATACGATGATCTCCTCCGTTCACTTGGCAGAGGCATCAGCAGTGACTACAGAGAGACTGGACTGTGACACAAAACCACACAAAAGAATGGTAATTATGCACTCTACAATTTACTTATTAACAGCTATTGTTGAACTGCCCAGAATGGTAGTAGCCAGCGGTCTTATATCTCACTGCAGATGTTTTCTTTTTTTTCCTTTCTTTATTTCACTCAGCCAATCGCTTTTGTATCACATACTAAGATTGTACAAGTCATCATACCTCCATGTAAATGACAACCCCCCTCCCTTTGTCTTCCCTTCCCTTCTCTTTTCTCTCTTCCCCTCAGCAGCATCATTGGTTAAAAAGTAGGCAGGCCAGGAAGTTGCAATTTTCTGACAGACACTGAAAAATTCCACTCCTACTACTACAAATACTACTACTCACATGGCCTCATAGTTCTGTCGAATCTGCTCAGGAATCTTTGGCTTGGTGACTCTGACAGCTTGAACGTAAAGCCCCGGTGCCAGCACGTTGAGATCACTCTGTAGAGCTGTCTTTAGATTCTCATCTATCTGGTCTACAACCACAACTACTATGACTACTACTACTACTACTACTACTACTACTACTACTACTACTACGTACCAAAAAGGGGCTTAATTTACAAAACTTCCTAAAATAAACTGACAAGAATGTCACGGAGAAATCTGTCACACGGACACTTTACAAAAGGCTTACAGAAAAACATGATTTACCAAAAACAACTGTACGAGAAAGTTACAAGAAACGTATAATAAAATTACCAAGAAACGTACAACAGATCATTAGCTGACTTACAAAAGCATCAAACATGCATGTGGCAATGATTTTGATTTTTCGTTCAAATAAAATTTTCATATAGTCCCATAATAAGTATAAAGTTTATTTCCAGCAATTACAGGCACTGCAAAATCAGTATATCTGTAGTTGTTTATATTGGTAACCATTAGCAATGGCAAAAGCACACAATAAGCATCACAAAGCACGTAGCGGCATGCACCGCCAAACCCAGTGACAATGCGTCATGATTGGTTAAGAGCTACAAAGTCATAAGTAAGGCCCTGAAAATTAGAATACAGAATTTTCTCAAAAAAACTTATGAGATCATAACTTGTTGTCTTCCGATGAAAAAATATGCAGATTTTACAGACATTTTACGAACGTTTTACAAAGTTCTGTAGATTAGGCACCAGGTTTATGCAGACCTCCTGTACATGGCAGAATTGATTTACTTCATACTACTACCATGGAGATTACCACTACTGCAACTGCTAGAACTACAACGTACCAAACAGGTTGATGTAGACTTCCTGTAGGTTATGTACAGAGCAGAACTGGTTCAGTTCATGGTGAATTTTGTTGTATATCAACGTTTTGTCGTAGTCGGCCGTGTAGTTACGAACAATGTCATATACTACAACAACAACAACTACTACTAGTACTAAACGTTGGAGGTCATGTATAACTCTTCAAGGGAAACTCATCTCAGAGCTACGGAGTGTAACTGCCATATGGGATCGAGAGTGTTACCTGCCACTCAACACAGGTCGACGTGCCCCACCTTAACCGCAGCCAGACAGGCTGGTACTCAATTTAACTCAGCCTTTTGTCCCATCAGGGTAGGAAAACGTCTAACAACCAGTGATGAACTGGCTGAAAATAAGCAAATGCAACTGGCTTGAATGCACACTTAAAAAATACCAAAACTACGACCTCTTGGTCATAAGTCTGATGCCTCAACCACTATACTAACCAGCTAACCAGGTACACAATGAATCTGTATCAGACGCCTAATTTACAGAATTTCTTAGGTCGTTCCTAAGCAGAACATATGCAGAAAGTCCGACATTGGAATGGCATAGAAACACAATGTGACTTACAAAAAAATATCTAGGAAAAACCCAAAAACAACATAATGCAAAAACCGAAGGCAGCTCCTGAGATAACTAAGAATAAATGCAAGAATTCCTAGGAAGTTTTTTAAGTTAAATGCTTGCTGATTTACTGGTAGCCTATCACTATTACTACAATTACAACTAAAGATTTGGGGCAGAGCCCAATGTGAGTCCGCCCAGCACAATAAGTCCGATTTGGGAAAATATTTAAGGGGTTAAATTTCCCCCAGTAACAAAGTCACATGGCCAAGACTCAAATGTATTAACATACGCAGAATGCGCACTGTCAACTTAAAGTGGGTTAACATCCACGCCTATCACTTCTTTGTTAGTGGACCAAAGTTCACAAAATGTTTTGCTGAACCCAGCAGGGATCATTGTCGATCAAGTTTGTTTCCAATTTTCGATACCTCGACAGGTTCTTGAAATATTCGCGGTCAAAGCTGAAAGTTGTCCGAAATCATGAAAATTTTTTTGGCCAACCCAAAATGTAAAAGGGCAATGCCCCAAAAATTTGCACATAAGTGATTATGCTCACCTTATGGCACGTCATGTAGCAAAGTTTTGTGGTCTCATTCCCTCTAACCCAAAAGTTATTAGTGCAAATACACTAAATTTTAAGCCAATTTTGCCCCCATCGTAAAAAAGTTGTAAGGAGGACCCCCGTTGCCAATGGAGGGTGCACTAGCAAGATTTGGCCATTCTCTAGTGTGTAAATAATTGGAGGTGCAGCACCTCCAAGGGGCCAGAATATAGTCATCCGAAAAAGTCTATTTGGGTTTCACCATGGTTACCAGATCAAAGTTCACCTGACTTTTTGCCAAACGCGGAACGAATTGCGATTGATGAAGTACTTTTCCGATTTAAAATATCTTCATCAGTTCCACAGATATTCGCTGTCAAAGTTTGAAGTTGTCCGATATTGTGCCAAATTTTGAATATTTTTGGCCCATAAAACTTTTCTGGGGAGGACCACACAAATATTAGGACCCAATTATCAACATTCAGCCTAGTACAGACCACCGTGCAAAATTTTGTGCCAACTGGCCAGCGAAGCTTGGAGATACAGTGGCAAAAAATATAATAATAAAGGCAAAAAAACATAAGTCCACTTCGAAAACTGACATTTCTGGGCGGACAATAAGCCTACAGATGATGTTACCAACCTGATAAAATGCTCAGCACTACTACAGACACTACTACAGCAACTGCAACAACAACAACTGTTACTACTACAACAACTACTACTATTAGCATTGAGAAAATGTTTTATACCTGCAGAGGCACTGAGGACGTTGACAACCTCAACCCGGTCAAAATAGATCATCACCCCTCCACTACAACAACACAGCATAACTACTACAACAACTACCACAACTACTTTTCTGTTGTAGGCAGCATATCTCTATCGAATCGGACGTCGGGACTCCACCACCTGTCCGCACTGCAACGGCACAGACGAGACGACAGAGCACCTAGTGCTACAGTGTTCAGCTCATGACCAGGACTGGCGGGACACACATCTGGCCAAAAGGAAAATTTAACACAGATCCTCTACACCTCTGCAAATTCCTGCAGTGGATTAATTGGGGCGGTGACCCACACCCCTCCCAACCGGGAATGAAAGAGAGAGAGAGAGTCCATATGGTAGCTAGTTAGAAACTGATTATAATTCGCCACAGCCAAGGGCCGCCATGACCAAAAACGCAATTTATTCCTATTCCTAACCATATCACTAATCCTCACGCTGTTCAGACTAGTGTCCCTTCAGACCAGTAAAATTTTATAGAAAGAGAAATAATTACGGATTATTACCTGGTCCCACAAGGAACATTCTTTACTTCATCTGTCTGCAGCGTAGTCTTACACACACAAAACACAACAACAACAACTAGAAAACTAATACAACAACAACTACTACTATTACTACTAATACTACTACTACAACTACCACCACATTCTTCACCATACTTCATCTGACTGCAGTGTAGTTACATACGCAAACACAACAACAACAACTACTACTGCTACAAATACTACTACTACTACTAATGTTTCTGCACTACCTACACTACCTAAGAACAAAATATGTGTCAAAATAAATAGCTTTGTCTGAGGATAAAGTGGGAATATGAACAATTATTTGATGGTCAATTGTGTCAGAGCTAATCGTACCAAAAAAATATCAAAATCTGATGATCCTTCTTCAATTTACAATTGATAATATTAGGGATCCATCTATTTTGAGATGCAGTGTACAATTAATCAGCAAGTGACATCAAAAAAATTTCCAAACAATCTGTGAAGTAGATAACAAATAATCACAGACAGACAGGCAGACAGACAGACAGAGAGAGAGAAGAAGACGGAAAGAAAGAGAAAACAAATACCTGAACAGATCGGAATGACGTGATAAACGGTATCATGACATGGTATCCAGGTGCACTAGTACTTTTTAGTAACGCACCTCCCTAGACACAGGCATAATACGTATATGCTTCACAGTGACAATGTGTGCCAAAAATTGTAAAAATGTTTAAATTTGCTAAAATTATTCAGGAAAAACCATAGGTTCTTTTCTCTGGACATGGTGTAGAGATGCAATATATGCCAGAAATAATCTAGAAATAAATCCACAGAAAACACCAGAAACCTAATTTACAAAACTTCTTAGGAATATCCATAACATCTCTGTAGGTTCTTTCAAGGTTTGACAATTCACGATTAACTAAGTATTTCATAACAACTGATTTTCAAACATTTTTCCTAAGTCGTCTTACAAACTGCCTTAAATATTTTAGCATAAGTTATTTGTATGTTTTTCCTATGGCACAGCCTGGGAAGTTTTGTAAATTAAGCCACAGGACTGCATAAATATTGCCATGCACAGAGCCACTTCAGAGAGCGATATTGTCCATAAGCTGTAAAATAATGCCCTATCAGTAAATATATCAGTTTACATACAATACAATATGATAGAATAAAACTTAAAGTGAAAAATGCCTATGGCACTGAAATCACTTTACAGTTCAGTGTATGTAAAAAGACAGGAGAGAAGGGCAATTACCCCTTAAATTTTTGGCGGTCTGAAAATTATCAAACAATCTTCTCCTTGTCAGAATAGAAAATTTTTTGGTTAAAAAATTTTTTGGTTAAAAAATGCAAAATTTGCAACTAAAAACCCATTTGGGAGCAAATTTAGTGACAAAATTGAAATTTTGAGCATCCATAATCTCCTCAGTTGGAAATTCAAAATGTCAGTTGAAAAATGCAACTTTCTGCCCCGCCTACTTTCTTAACCCATGACATGGCTGTTAATAACAAAGTCAATGTCAGAGAGTGGAAGCTACATCTTGGATAGTTGACTTGCTGTTTAGAACATACTTACTTCCTTATAGCTAAAAAGAAACTCATAAACTTACTCGGTAGTAAACTCCGACGTGGCCTGAAAACAGTAAAAAACATTAGCACAGTAATAACCAGCATTGAAAAAACTGTCTTTTAAAGAACCCAAACTAGCAGATTTTATTAGGTTTTGTCCCACTGGGGTCAAAGTGTGGCATGTTCAGCTGAGTTGAGTGGCAGGTAACACTGTGTAATCTCACATGGCAGTTGGCAGGTGATGCTCTGCAAGGTCCTATGGACAGCTTTTAACCTAATTTCAAGAGAGACGTGATGATTGAAAACCTTAGTTTTTATCATCAACGTATATTCAGAAGCAGACCAATAGCTACAGTTATTTCCATCCAACATAAGTATACAGTTTACACACAGGTTGTAACAAAAACTAAACTAATGCCATTACCATAATGTGACTTCCGGCGCTACATGTTACACTTGTAATTGTAACAAAGATAGAGATCACACCAAAACCTATCTAAATGCTTCTAACATGGATTGATAACCCAACCCTGATTTTAAATTTGCATCATACTTGTTAGCAACACACTTATATAACTTCACCCTTAAGTTGGAAGCCATAAAGCATGTAATCTTTCCTCGTATCTAAGACCAGATACTGGCAGATAGACCCCTAAATATTTTACCTTCTTCTATCTTGTGCAGAGAGAAGCTAAGCAGGGCTCCAGATGCAACGAATGCAATAAAGCCCAGAACACCGACACTTGATGACTGCGGAGGAGGCATTGTCAGCAGCTCTGTACATTAACACACACCTGGGACAATGATGATTACTACTACTGGACTGGTACTTCTACTACTATTACAACTACATCAATGGAGAAACTTCAAACTTCAGAATGTTTCTGGCCATAGGTGCATTGCACCCTTTACTGCAAGCTGTCATGGCAGACATCAGTAACATTTAGTAGGAGGTAAGAAGAAATGATTGGTCAGAATGTCCTGGAAAAAGAGACTGTTTGATTTACATCGGATTTCACTTGGTAACCGATTCCAGTTGACAACAGTTCATGGAATAAACAAGTATTTATAGGTAGCACAATGGGTCGATATCTGTAGGACAGACGGTGCCTCATTCAAACCAGTGGATGACGGCAAAGGCTGCATTGTCAGTCAGTCGATCACTAACTCTACATTTAACACATGTAGTCAGGCAAGATAACAGACAACAGATGACTACGACTACTACTGTTGCTGCTACTACTATTACAATACCTGCAATGAATCGGAGAAGGGTTAGTGATATGGATAGGTCTAGGTCTAAGTACGAGGTCAGAGATGGGTTCACGGCCAGTGACAGTATACCTATACAGCAAGTACTGAAAGTAGCTCTCTGTGCAGTATGAGTAGGTACAGAGCAGCTATGCACGCAATAATTGCCAATAATGTAAAGCTAGACACTTTTAACCTTATTTACATCAGCTGAATGTCAGCCTTTCCATGCAAATCATTCACCATATCATAATCATAATTCATCATATCATATCATGTCAAATCATATACGCCGGCAAGGCTTAAGATTATTTCAACGGATACAGTTTCAATAGAATCAGAGGTTCAGGGTCAAAAATGGTAGTAACAGCAGTAGTACAAATATGTCGGCACTCACAGAAAACTACTTAAATTCATCAAACGAAACTAATCTCACGCTTTTACTTTGTTTTGTTCGTAAATAAACAAACACGTCAATGGCCACGCCCACTTCCTGTCTGCCTAGAAACCGCATTGGCCCGAGTAGCGGCTCTGGGCTCTCGTTCTTTGGAGTTGGAGGTCTGGAGTACTCTTGACCGTGGTACGTCGGGTCAGAGTGCCGAGAAAAAAACAAGAAGCCCAGCTGTCGTTAAGGTGGGCCGATCGTACCTCTTATATCCGGACGCCAGCGTCCGACTTCCAGTGGCAGAAAGAAAGCGAACCAGAGTGTCACGTACACGCTCTCCATGGTGACGCTGCTATATCGAACACTACGGATACGATACGGTAATTCGGCGCACATTGGGGACGGCTGCATGCAAAAATTTTGCATTCAAAATGGTTACTATTCACATCTTAAAAGAACCTCGTCATCGCAGTAGGCCTATATCGATCCAACGATATCATCGCCAACCCTACCGTTTAGCCAATACCGCATTGGCGGAGTGCGTAATGACCCTTCAACATCATTCAAGATCGATGGCTTTCGTGCCACCTGAAAGGGCTTTATGCGACTTTCTGTTAGTTATCAAGTTGTTGGCGTGGCGTAGTTGGTAACGCGTTTCGGCTGAAACAAATTAAGTTACTCTACGCCGGGCCCGGTTAGTACTGCGATGGGTGACTGCCTGCGGGCAGTTAAACCATCTCGGTGCGAAGCCCGCCAGCTAGGTCGACTCAGCCTTCTACCCTCCGTTGGACGGTAAAATGAGTAGTAACTCATTTACATGGGTTACGGAAGGTGGGGACCTTGGTACAGCTGACTGGGGTTGCCTAGCCGGCCG
>Ga0209367_1005175_pt1 | contig 18088 bp, 5 predicted proteins | sample WorMetLIZISLAND2_FD_187412 | JGI IMG/M metagenome (GOLD analysis project Ga0209367, IMG submission 187412) | Marine gutless worms symbiont microbial communities from Max Planck institute for Marine Microbiology, Germany - Olavius geniculatus... ... | reverse complement strand
GTGGCGACGGTCGGTAAGTTAGGCGTGCCTAGCGCGCCGTGCCGGCGTGGCGCCGCCCTTGAGATGCGGCGCAGCCGCAGCAGCAGCAGCGCAGCAGCAGCAGCTGGTCGACAGCAGCGCGGAGACAGGCAGCAGTCGCCAGCCAATCGCGTGACAGATCGGGCACGGGCCGTGACGTCACTTACAGCGTCACTACTGTAGTTCTGCAGGCGCCGCGCCGTATCCGTCGCAGTCGGTCACTGCGCTATTGTTAAAGGCGTGTAGAAAGCGGCAGAAATAAACTCAGCTGAAATGAAATGAATACATGTTCTTTCTCTTGGTACAGCTGTGAAAATCAATGACGAAACACATTTACTGTAAATTTTCGAAATTGCAATAATATTTTACAACAAAACACGTCTGCATAAGCTGCCATTATAGATAACGTTTTTTTTCGAGTTTAAACAAAATGACAAAAATCACTATAACGAATGCGGGCTGCCCGTCACCAAAAATGAGGATATTAAAATGCGAAGAAGTAAACCTGCAAAAATTATCTGTTTTTTGTTGGCTTTTATTATTATTTAGCAAATAACTCTATAAAACCAATGCATAAAAGAATATTTTTGTATGTAATCCAGCAGATCATTGCTATCCAAAATGCACGTTTCCAGCGTTCTGCTTAAATATTTTGAATGCATCAGGCGTTGTGGCTAAGGGCCTGCAGGGACAACTGCCCTTTTTACTCTACATTTTAGCCTGTCGAAAATTTTCTTCCATAAATATGTTTAAAATCAGGGCTAAAAATCCCCATTCGATCTTTTTGAGGGATATTGGGGGCAAGCATAAAACGTTGAGTACACATAATCTTTTCTTTCTCTAAAATTTGCTTTAATTTATCAATCAAAGAAATTCAATCAATTTGGTTGCTCAAAATGAGCTCTTATATACGCAGTGGAAGAGTTACCTTTATTTTTTTTATGCGCGACAGCATGTAATTTTTCGCGCGTCTTAGCCATCGTCTATAGGTGTCTGACGTCATACTATACAGGTAAAGAAAATACTATCACATAACGTAAACCGTATTAGTATAACTGCTACCTACAGACCAACTCCTAGCCACGCAAAGACAGGTACAGTTAACAATACGAAGACACGCAATCACAGTGATGTGCAGACACGCTGATAGACGAACTCCGGCAACACTAAGACAGAGTTGTTACAAACAACGACAGGCGAAATAAGTCGACAAATAATTGCCACCACACTCGAACAAACAGCGAAAAAGCTCGCTATCTGAAGCGAAATTAAATCGTCGACCTGTTCTCACACAAGCGACATACACACCCCGGCCGACGAGCTCACTAAAAACCAACGCGGCTCGACATTACCCATTTATTTTGCTTTCAAAATCGACACTGCAGGCGCCGTACATGGCTGGCTTAGTCTGGCTTTTAGTCGGATCCTTATTGGGAGGAAATGAATATAAACTACACAGCGTGGCGAGTCTCTCTGTAGCTTTTGCAGTAAAGTGAGCAACAGCAAGGGAGATGAAGGGACCGATGTATCGTGAAAGGCATCAAAGGAGACGCTGTGACGAGATCTTTGAATGACAATAGGAACAAAACTGCAAGAGAACGCGCGGAACGGACGTTCCAATGCGAGTACAGACTACACATCGCGGCGAGTCTCTCTGCGGGCGATGAAGCTAGAAGGCGTCAAACGCATGCTGCTGCAGAGCAGCGGCTGCGGCGGCTGCAGCGGCTGGCAGCACCCTGCAGTGACATCACGATCTCGACGTCGACGCGTCGTAAAGTTTCCCGCCATGCAGTTCGCCTGCGCTAGCAGCGAGCGACACTTAGCGGCCAAGGCGTGAAAACTCACAATTATCTCACTCCACTCCAGCACACGTCCGCGCGACCGGAAATGACAAATAAATGACGTCACGTCTGCTAGACGTCGCGACCTCGGGAACTGCGATGTGAGAGAGAGTCGAGAGTGGCATAACACCGCCGACGTACGTGCACCGCACGGATATTTATCAGCTTGTCAGCGGCATCAGGACGTCTTAGCTTTTAGCCCGTTTAACCGATGCACTCTATACATAGGCCCTACTGGATTATTGTAGGCCCTATAGACATCTACTTCGTCATTATTTTAGCGTCGCAAACAACGTAGCTTGGTAGTGCCATCGATATCTGTACGTGGATACCGTAGATTATTTTCAATTTTGACCCTGATTTGCTTATAGTCAAGATTGAGGAATAAAGATAGACAACAGACTGTAGCCCGCTATGATAGCTGTTGCCATTAGTCAAGAATTTTAGTTAAAATATATCCGTAATGTCTATCATTGACAGGATATCAAGACGGCAATAAGACTAATAACAACCTTTTGTTATAGCGTATGCCATATGAAGAAAAATATCGTAATTATTTTGTTTGCGACTGCAGCTTTGTTTGCAGATAAATGCAGACTAAATTTATTTGTGGCGCAGGATATTTGTCCGGCAGCCGTATCAATAGCCTGTTGATACGGCAATCAAATAAATATTTGGTCTTAACACAGGCCGGCTATCCGGCCGCCGACCTGGACGACTTAGCCGGTACGTACGATCACGCAACGGCGCTCGTAGGTACCGGCTAAGGCCGTGTCTTTGGTGCTCGTCGTACCGCAGGAGAAACACGACGGTAGCCGGGCAACTGACGACCTCAACTCTAGCAAGTAGGGAATCGCGGATCGCCAGTCGGCAAGTTTCGTACTTGCCTGCAGCAGCGTCCAATTTATCACAAATATTATACGCTTGCATTATTGTCATATAAATCTCTGAAATATTTTAACCCTAACCCCAACCCAAACCTAAACCTTCGACCGACATTGGTGCCGCCGCCCAGCGACTGCGATTGACTTTTTCGTTTTCGTTCATTGCTGAAAAAATACTTTTTTCCGCACGAATAGTCACCGCGTTTATTTCCTATACTGTAGTGTCACAGAATTAAGCGCCGAAGGGTTCTTCTTCCTAAGAAGGAAACAGCAGAAGATTAAGCTAATATGAGGGGCTGAGGCGCGCCGGTGCGTGCCTGCGTGTGCTAATGGTGCAGCGTTTAACAACGGTCATAATATCATTGATGCAACAAACTCGGCATCGTGTTTGTGCTTATATTAGCGCGTCTGGTCGCGGGTCATTAGTTCTGCGTGCAGTCGCTAGGCAGAGAGACGACAGTCGCTAGACGTCGCCAGCGGCGCTTATAACAGAGATGCATTCTCGGGCTCAGTTTGACGAACGTTTTAACGAGCCCGATAAACATTATTGGCCGACCGTTAGTCCGTTAGGTCGACCCTTCGGTACGATGTGTCCTCTGGCTGCCGTCTGTCTGTAACGCATGCATTGTGACTAAATTGTACGTCGTAGAGGGTCGGCGATAGTGGGCCTACTGTTGGATAGGGCGACGACGAGTTCCTATGTACGCTATCAATAGTAACCATGTATCAATCTGCAGCGGTTTGGCCACAATTTTGAATGCAAAGTTGCTGCTTTCAGTCATTTAGTTATCACCTACGTTCGCCCGAGTTACCGCATCGTATCCTATCGTTGATTGTAGCGTTTGATATAGCAGCGTCACCATAGCGTGTATAGGACTGCAATCACTCGGAAATTGCTTTCTTTCCACGACCGGAAGTCAGTCAGACGCTGGCCTTCAGGTATGGCGGGTACGGTCGGCGCACGTTAGCGACAGCTGGGCTTCTTGTTGTACAAGCATTTGAGGCGGATTCGCATCATGTCAGCTGTTACCTCACTTGCCGCCGCGACCTTTGACCTTTTCATCCAAGCCGTTACTTCGGGCATGTGGCAAAATGGGCGACTTCCGAGCCTATGTGACGAATTGAGGGCAGTCTCCATCCGGCGGGGTCCAGGGACAAAGCCCTTGTGTGAGGTCAAGGTGTGAATGCCTCTAAAGCTAAAGGGGTTTGGTTCCATGGGAGTAGCATATAAATTTGCCCCCACTTCATATTTTAATGAAATGCAGAAAAAACTGTCATTGCCGACATCGGCCTGAGAATGACAGGATGAAGGTGAGGCGGGGTGACCTCAACATAGTTTCTTGATGGCTCTGTGAAAATCACATCGGTCTCTCTGGCCCTGGCTGGGACATTACGCTATAAGCAAACTTTTGGGCGATATTATTAAAACGTTTCGACGCCGCACAGCCCCAGTGCGTGACGATGGGCTAAGTTTGTCGTTTACATGCTGCCGCCAGCCCGCAGTCTCAGCAACTGAAGCGTGTGCATCTGCCGGTGCACCGCGTTTTGCGTTAGCAGGGCTTTTCTTGTTTGCAATTCAAACACTGTTTAATAGTAATGCTAGCTCTTGAAGTTCTCGAGGCGTCTTGAGACCAAGACCTTGGTCATGACAACGTCACTGGCGCAATTATTGTGCAACTGCATTCTATTTGCTTTTTTCTTGTAGTCTCGTCTAAAACACACGCAAATCTATGTTTATGTATTACTCGGTTTGCTGCCAGCCATGGTGACTAAAACTTAGGCCCTATCGTTCAGAGTTGGGGGAGTTCCCGAAGCAGATGGTGTCGTGTCGTCATGAAGCACAATTGTTTGTTGCTACTGACCGCCAACTTCCGGTCTCATGTCCGTACATCCGGGTATTTGTCGCTTGTCGGCGTGCGTCCATCCCACCATGCAGTTCGGTGGACATTAACTGCGCGGGCGTGGTCGTCCCATAAGCCACCGCGCGCGCACTTGTCGTGACGTCATCGTCGGGCTGCAGCGGAGCGACACCTGCCGGACTGAACGTAATGGATTGCCAATTACCAGGTGTCATGGCGGCTTAATGTCAAGCCGCTCAAAATTCCGCTAGGCCGAAAGATATCCCATGGGGGATAGAAGGGGGAAGGTGAAAGAAGCGGACACCCACGGCAGGGATCAGTCATTAATTGAACAAACGACGCTCGCGCGACGCCGCGGCGACTACTTGACGATTTATGGGCGATTTTTATGTCTTAATAATTGACCGATTGAGACAGCGACCGGCTTATGCGCCCGTCGAAATAGCGACGTTAACACCGGCGTCGACTAAGCGCTAACCGGCGGCGGCGATGCCTCAACTCCACGTCCTGGAAATGCTAGTTCCATGCAGCTACGGAGTATGGGTAAATATAGCTTTGACAGTCTAAGACGACGACGGCCAGTTACTGCAGCTTAGTCGAATCCGTCGCTGACGTCTGCTGTAGCTGAAGTTATCAGCTAAGCTGTTGGTGTTTGGCTGCTTCACTGTTTGTTTCTCGGTATAACTGCATGCGTGCGGAATAAAGTTGAATATTATAATAAAAATACCGAGTTACTGCAGCTAAGTCCATCGGTAACTCGACTTCGCAATACTCAAAACGTTTTCAGCCTCTGCAGCTAGACGCAGAACCAATGACGTCACATGTATATAATTCCGACTAATGACATCTTGCTATATATCTCTACTCCCGTGCAGTATATAAGTCTACATCAAACTCGGTAGTCATCACCAGCATGACGTCACTCATCATGCCACTCATATTCCGCTGGTAAGCATACCCATGGCCTAGTCTCGCTATAACTGTTTCGACGTGCGCATGAAAAATTCAGATGATTTGCTTTTTTGAACAGCAGCAACCGACAACTTTATTCGTGACTGTAAAACGTACCGGTTTCACGGAGAAAAGATTTAAAATGCTGCAACTATAGAGCTACCAGAATTATTGTGTTAAATAAGTTTTCTACTGCGATTTGGTAGTAATTTAGTAGCTTACGTATATATTTCTTTTCGGGTTCTGTTATGAATCGTCGTCATATGCAACGTTTTTATTTCCTTTGCGTAGCTTTGGGATCTGGATAACGAATTGACTGCATGTCTGACAAAATTGTTTCACTGGCTTTCGTCCGACATTCATATTTCATGTGTCAAAGCGACATTAGCGTTTATCTCGTGAACCAATTCTTTTGCGGCAGTTTTAAGTATTTGACGGTAAGTACAATGTATTGAATAACGATAATAAAACTGTAACAGAAACAAAAAAAACAAAATAACTGAAAATGGCCAAAACAGGCAGAGTGCAAGGGAGACAGAGAGCAAAACAACTTATTTGCATGTAAGTTAACTATACACATGAATGTTTTAAAAAAAATATTCATTGACATGCACGGGGAAAAGCTGTCTGTAACAGAAACAATCAAACAATTTACAAAAAATATTGTCAGAAAAAAACCCACTAAACACGCATTAGTTAAACGGAAAAACTGGATACTGTTTTTTTTAAAAATGTGTGATTGTTGCTTATCACATCGTTTGTCTCTTCCAGTCGGTCGATCTGTTTTATCACTGTATCGAGTGTTTTTTAAAAACAGTGACACTAACATTATTTACTCATTTCGCCGAAATCTACGAACATTATTTTACTTAACGCAGTAATTATTTGCAGAAACGTACGAAAATATATCAAAGGTCAGGGCGTCCGTGCAGGATCGTTTGGTTTGTTTTGTGTCAGCGACGATGCGCTGCGTATCAAGGCGGTGAGTTGACGAATTCTTCGCAATTATGTTTTAATTCGCGCGTCGGAATTAAGCGGGATTAGTCGCTACCGGTGTGACAGTTTACATCTACGCGCAGTGTACGGTGCCGCATGCCGATGTGTTACGGCGAGACGTGAGGGAATCCTCCACACGGCCCGACTTCATGGGGGCGCTAGTGTACCGACAAATGGCCACCAGGCTGATTTTTCACTGAACATATCTTTTACCGGACTAGTGAAGCTTATAGAGCAATGCTTCCTCAAACGCGGTAGGTTTATTTAGGAGAAAAAAGGAAGAAAAAAGAGAATCGAGTAGAAAGGAGAAGAAAAGAATGGGAAAATTCAAAAAAGAAGGAACAGAAAGTTTAGCATTAAGTAAGTAATTTATGTAGTTTGTTAAGTGTAAAATTTCAAAAAACTTTGAACGCGCTCGGCATGTTAGCACAACGAAAAGTAAAAGTGTTTTACATGTGTCTATAAAGTGCACGTGCTGCATTTAAGATTTAAGAGAGCGTTCCAAGTAGATAAACAGCGGCATAATGTCCAAGGACGCCCCAAGAAACCCTCGGCGCCTGCGGGATGGTCGGCGTACAGCGGGTGGACCTCACTCAAAGTGGACATGGACTGGCAAACTGCGTCATAAATCAGACGACAGACTTGATCCAACCGCCGCCAGTTCGTCTTGATTGACCCGACAGACGACTAAGCCTTATGGCTGCCGCCAATGGGACTCTATCGCACCGGCGGATTAGCACCACCGAAGCACAACGAGCACTTGCTCGTCGTCGGCGGTCCGTCCTGTCTTATTCGTTCGCCGAACGAATCCTACAGCTCGTAAAATTTCAGTAAAGTTGCTGACACGCATACCGGTATACATCGGTTCGAGGAACGACCTGCATAGAACTGTGGAGATGTAGAGTGAAGGCAACAAAGAATAAAAGCTTACTTACGATGGAAATCAAAAATCAGTTCGTCGTCAGTGTCGGATTGCACGTCGTCATCGCCATCAATATTCATAGCACAGTAGCCACACGACTTTCAGCATGAACTATATCTTTTTACCCTTTGGCCTGAAATTACTTTCGGATCTCTTTCGGACAAGCTTATTAGACAACTCTGTATCACGCGCCCACAGTTATGCCTATACTGTCCACACAAAAGTATATGCTTTAAGCCACGTATTTTAAATTACAGAAGCACTTTTTGCTATGTTATTCTTCTCGCGCGTTTGTCGCGATTGTTTATTACATATTAAAAAAATAAAAAATAAAAATAACTTTTTCTTTCACGTACTGTTAAAATGGGATAAAACTTCAAATTCGGGCTCATTAGAAAAATATTGGCATTAAGCTGCTGCCGTCCTTTGCGCTGTCACTAGTATGAAATCGGCCGAAAAATGTCATGCACTTTTCAATACCCGAAAAATTGTGTAAATGTCACAAAAATTAGTGTAAGCTAACTAAGTAAGCAATTTACAAACAAAAATACAAACAAACGCAAAATAAAGACCAGCGGCGTTTTGGTAAAGAGGCAGAAAGGCAACAGTTCTCCTACTCCCTAAATTTTGGGCTGTCGAAAATTTGTAGAAAAAATTTTTTTGCCAAAAAAATTTGGTCTAAAATGCAACGTTTGAGGTTTAAAAACTTTTTTTGGGGGAAATTTGAGGACAATTTTAAAATTTTGACCACCATGTTGAAAATTTGCAGTCTGTTGTTTGTCGAAAAAATGCAACTTTCTGCTTGCCTACTTTTCTGATCCACGACGCCACTGGTAAAGACATTCTTTTCTCTCGATGGATGCTACAGCGTGGCTAATTTCGGATCATCAAAATGTGTTCGCGAGAGCTCGTTAGGAGAATGGACACATCGGAGGGGAAATTCCCCGGCCGAGAAAATGCTTGGATAAAACGGCGACTCTCTTGAGTGTATAACTGTGTAAGTACTGTTCGTTTGACACTCGTTTATCCCACGCACCCAAGACGATGACCGTAACAAGAAAGCACCAAGTATTACAAAGGAAGTCGACCGATTTCATCTGCGTCCGCAAGCCTTCAGAGAGAGAGTCTAAATAGATTTCGGTGTCTCCGACGAGTTTTGCGATAAGAAACTGCATTTGGCGCTCGCGAGCTGAGAGCGCGTCTCAGCGCTTATCTTACGACACCGTGCATTAGCCTCCGTTACTGCAGTGCTACTGACACAGAAAGAGACATCGGACGTGGTCAGTGGCAGAATCTTGCGAAGGTGCACGGACAAAAGGCCACCGGACAAAAAGCCACTAGTTGCCTTTTCAGTAGAATTCTTCGTCTTAATAATAAAGTGCACATTTTCAGAAATATACCTCAAGTCGCCACAATACTATGAAAATTATTAATAATCTGACATTTTTTGTTGCTGCAGTTTATTAAGCTCGTTTTCTATGTTTTCGTGTATACTCGCTGGAGCGAGTCGTCAAAAGATGCCAAGCTCCATCGTCGCAAGCCTAACGTCGCACGCGAAAAACCCAGACAGAGCATGAGACAATGTTTTCGCATTAAAGTCATCGAAATTGGATTCATTAGTTTAAACTTACGCACAGTGAGAAGCCGGTCTTGTGGCATTTCGTCCGGTGGTCATTTGTCCGGGATTCTATAGGCAGTGCCCAGTAGTCGTGGCATCATATCGCGCCAATGCGAATGACACCCCGGGGACCTATTAGAGAGATGATGTATGCTTGCTAGTCCTACTGCAATAGTGCTGTTCGTTGATCCCTCAGCCTCCCTCGCAGATAAACCGCTGCCATGGAGACGCGCACCGCCCCGATCAGCTGCCAGTGATGGGCCGAAGCTAGTCTAACAGTTAGCCTACTATAGCTAAAAGTTTAACTATTTTTTCAGATTAGATTATCGGTTTAGCCTACTAATGTTGGACAAAACAAGAAGAAGACGAAAGCACCTGCAACTGCCCAGCGACATGATGAGCAAGGACCACAACCACGTCACACTGAAGAGAGATGCAGAAGACAGAAGCAGCTGGCAGAAGAGTTTGTCATAAAAGTAGCCGAAAAGTAGCCCCTAGACATCGTGCAATAAAAATGGCAAATATGCCACTCAAGCAGAAAACCAAAAAGACCAACAAAAAAGTTTTAATGAATAAAAGTTTAGTTAAAAGTACAGCTTACCTGAAAAAATTGATTACCAACTAAACATTTTAACTAAAATGTGTCTGCTGAAACACACGAACAGCTGATATTCCTTAGGTCACACTTCAAGACTAGATGAAGACAGTAGCGGTAGTCTACTAATGCTGATTAGTGTAATATAAGACTATGGGAAACACTGTGCTTGTAGTGTTTTTGAATGCTCACATACTGAACTGTGCTGTAGGCCTACGAACCGTGTTTGGTGTAATCTGCAATTAAATTGACATCAGTTTTACTTTCGTCTTTCAGTAAAAGATGATCTTCTGCTATGAAACAGTAGAAAGTTTTAAAAAGTTTAACTACTTTTTTAAAGTTCAGATAAACTTTTTAAAGGTTAATTAATTACAAAATAGTTTATGTTTAACTAAATTTCTTCTAGCTGGAATTAGTTGTCGTTTAGCTGAAAATATAAACTCCGCTGCGCCCAACACTGGCAGCCGGCCGATAGAAGCGCTAGATACAGCGACGGCCAGAGCGTCAACATACGGACACAACTGACCCTACGGGACCGGATCTCACGGCCCTGGTCAGAAGCCGTGTCCACCAAGCCGCTTCTAAGTCGTGACGCCGGTGACCGCAAGGCCGCAAGGCCGCCGTATCTAATCTAGCCACTCTGCCGCGCTGCTGGTTGGGCGATTTGTCAGCCGGACGGACGTCGCGTCTCGAAAGATAGAAATCTGACGTCCGTTGGCTGCGTGCGGTAGCACCAGAGATATTATAGTCGATACAATGTTTTGAAGGCAAGCGGGCGGACAGGACGCAAGAGCACTGAAGGATTTGGACGAGCTGATAGGCGTGAAGGATGACTGATGACCACCCAGCGACTTACGACATCAACCGCATTCGCACAGTCTCACTTTGTGCCCTGCGCAATAACAAGAAGTCCAGCTTCGCTAGAGAGGGCCGACCGTACGCGAATGTCGAAAGGCCAGCAACTGTAAATGCAATGTTTTTTACTTGTCTGACATCGAAACTTTCCGTTAAAAATTGCGGCCAAACCGCTGAAGATGGAGACATGATTACTATTGATAGTCGTCATCGCTCTATTCAACGACACCACCGCCGACCCCCTGCGTCTTTCCTTTTAACCAAAATACATTTTTTTCACAGAGGACGATGACAGACAGACAGAACAGACGGAGAGAAACATCGTAGAAAATAGCCAGATCTATAAATTAAGCTTACAGCTTAACGGTCGGCCCCAAAAAATTAAGTTTAGTGTATGTCGTCTGAAGTGCGATAAGTGAGTTAGACGAACTCATGCACTTTAGCCAGTCGTTTAACCGACACTCATTTCACGCTGGCCGACGGCCTGGTCGTGTGGCTTACACGGTCGTTTGTTTGGCTCATATATGTGAAAAACATTTTAATGTTTTTTTTATAAAAGTTTAAAAACATGTTTTAAATGTTTTTTTTTGTATTTTTAAATGTTTTAAAAATATTTTTTATGTTTTAAATTTTTTTATATTTAAAAATGCTTCTGTTCTATTTTTAATGTCGCATTTTTGTTCTTATGACAAATAAACATACAAATTTACAAATATGATGCATTTCTCATGGACAAATTGCGTTTAGTCCTGTGTTGGATCTGTAGTCTGTACCATAATCACGGTCACCGGGTACATAATAACATTTAGTACATTCTGGTCCTCAGTTTTCACAAATGGTAGAGATGATTTTAGATGCCGTGCTTGTTATGATGTCACCGAATTCACTTTAGCCTATAATGTTTTTTATTGGGATGACTTGAATCGAAATTGTTGCAATTAAAATGCGATTAATCGTTTAACTTTTTTGAACGAATAATTATCCGATTAGCCTTATGTGATTGATGATAATAATAAAAGAAAACCATCATCAGAAATAGTTCGAATGCATTTGACAGTTAACTGTAATAATTAAAACGTGACCGACTCGACTCATTCACATTGATTGAATGGCCATCCTAATAATCTTACGGACTTACACACAGGCAGAATAGGCCTACTATGCGTATAGACACCTGCTAAGCCAGGAGGCTGAGCGCCTGCATCCTAGGAGGAGTTATTTCTGTATTTCTGGGCACTACAGCTAGGCCACACACGTACAGGTGGCGTATTGCTGGCAGCGAGAGCAAGCCTTGCAGCCTTGACCTTTTCCTTACCACCAGACAATCCCCAGATTCAGCAAAGCTTGCTTGTACGATACATCTGCAGAAATCGCCGTATACGTCATAATAACAAAGCCGGGGCGTCGCTGACGTATAGACTGCCAGTGTACGATGGCGACGTACAAGGTTACTATGCTGAGACATGGAGAGAGTGCGTGGAACGCTGACAATAAGTTCTGCGGCTGGTACGACGCCGACCTCGTCGAATCCGGCGTTCAGGAAGCCAAGAAGGCCGCCCAGGTTTGCGATATAGAGTTGCACAATACAAAGTAATCTGTATGTCCGTTAAGTGTTGTCAAAAACTGCATTGAATACTGATTGCTCTATACGGGCTATTTTTTTAACATTTTAGTGATATACTTACCAATGAATTTGTAAATAAATGATTGTTGAAGATCCCATCATAGCTTAAATGTGTCGCTACACTACCTCGTGAAATCAGCTTTGGAGTAAGAAAGTTGCAAGATGGGCGGACGGGCCAGACCTGCATGCGAGTAAAGCGGCCGACCCGATGTTGAAGACTGTCGCGTAATAAACCAAATTCCATTAAAAGTCGCACAAAATTAATTATGTGAATGTGACATATTTCGAGCGTTTGGTAAATGATCTTATCACATGGTAATTAATTAGCTGCGCGCTGTGTACAGATGATAAAGGATCACGGTTTGTCGTTCGATGTGGCGTTCACGAGCGTGCTGAAGAGAGCGATCAAGACGCTGTTCGTCATCCAGGACGTCTGCGACTTGCATTGGATTCCGGTCCATCGCAGCTGGCGCCTAAACGAGCGCATGTACGGAGCCCTGCAGGGACTCAGCAAGGCTGAAACCATCGAAAAGCACGGCGAAGACCAAGTCAAGGCAAACCACATGCCGCTTTGCAGCTTCTGCTATACGTATTCGCGTACAAAGCAACGTAACTGAACTGAACTGAACTGGAATGGCAGACACGGTTTGGTTTTTGACGAACTGACCAATAGTCAAGCAGCAGTGCATTACAGAAAGCACTGTCTAACGGCGCCAGTGGTCTGCTCTGCTTGCCCATTAGTCATTTCGTCAAAAACTACAAATTGTGGGAGTTCAGTGCAGTTCAGTTACATCCCTCCTTACGCGCCTTTAGTGATAATTTATGACATATTTTGCAAAATTAATTTCTACATTGTTGAACTGTCAGTTACTATTGGCGTCGCCGGTTGTTGGGTATTGGAGCCATATTTTAATTTATGGACAAGATTGAAAGACAAGGTCACCGAACGTCACAAACGTCTCTATACCTTAAATGATGCATAATTATCTACCTCGCGTTAGCAGTGGCGTCGCGGGTTAAGAAAGTAGCCTAAGTTTCGATTTTTTGACAGACAGCTGCAATTTGTGGATGCTTATAAGTTTAATTTTGCCCCAAAATTCGGCCAAGTGTGGGATTTTAACCCCACATTTTGTATTAAGAAATTTTTACGAGGAGATATTTTCCGACCAAATGAAATTTAGGAGTGAGGGGCGGGCTGTCACGACTCGAGAAATTTTACTGACTATTGAGACTCGAAGCGTCGTGAGCAAACCACCGCAACGTGCAGACGCTGCGAGTTATAGGGTGTTTACACGATCGAGCAAACATCGAGCTGGCTCAAGCAGGCCTATTGGAACCCGGGCCCCTGGCTCAAATGTAGGCCTAGGCTTAGGCTTATAGCCCACAGCTGATCACGTGTTATATAGGCCTTCCAAATACAACCCGCCCGCCCTCCTAATTAGCATTCTAATTACCACAGAACGTCGAGCTAGATGCTCGATGTTTGCTCGATCGTGTAAACACTATTAGCTACGTGTACATTTGCAGGCAATGTAAAAGTGGACTTCAAGTGGACAGCCTCATAATATGTCGTCACCAGGCCGATACACTTGTTTTAATATCACATTTATTATGTGTTGCTGCAGATCTGGCGAAGATCTTACGACATTCCTCCGCCGCCGGTTGAGGTCGGCAGCGAGTACTGGCCAGGAGAAGATCCAAAGTACAAAGTATGACATTTATTTATTATGCCAACAGGTTTTGTCTTACACGGACTGAATTTTGGGCAGGGGCGACTATCCCCCTCAGCGCTTGGAAGCAATCTCTTTCAAGCAGGGCTGTATTATTTTGAGGGGGAGGGTTAGCGTGTGTTGGAAATTTTTAAAGTTAATGTGACAACTCTGCGTACAACAGTTGATTTTTTTCTGCGAGCGAAGCGAGCAGATTATTTTTACTTCCACTTTTAAATTTGTTCCGCCTTTTTTGTTTCCATTTATTGTTTAAACTGCATGCACTAAATTAGTTTTGTTGATTTTGGAAAAATTATTAAAATTGTTGCCACTAGATGCCATATTTTAAGGCTAAAATGCGCTGAAATCGATTTCAGCTGGAGCTGTGCCCCAGACCTCACTGGGGGAGCGTACATCCTTTAACTGGATTTGAGGGGTTTTACTTTTAAGGGAAAAAAGGGAAAGGGAGAAGGGGAAAAAGGGAGAGAAAAAGGAAAAGAGGGAGAAAAAAGGGGAAAAAGGGAAGAGAAAAGGGGGAAGGTCAACCCTCTCGAACAAAAATTCTGGTTACGGCTTTGTTTCTATGTCCTAAATTGCACCAACCCTTTCTTCTAGCCGTTCCTTTTCCCTTCTCTTTCCTTTTCTTTCCTTCTACTTTCTTTTCCACTTTTTTATTTCCGAAATCCAGCTAGAATCTGGGAAGCGCTGTAACCTCCCCAACGGGGACAAACGCACTTACGCATCTGGGCTCTCGAAACGCATCTAATAACAACATTTGATAGGCTTACGAGTACGAGTAGTTACGAGTAGAAACCAGGCGTGCTATGATTCACGAAAGGTCGTACAGTAAGCAAACAATCTTGCGTATGCCGGTCGTACGCTAAAATTTACGCCCAAGATACGCATACCATACGTCTTTGATCGTGAATAGCACATCAAATAATCACCTTTTCAACTTATAAGTCTATTCAAACCCATCAAAAGCGCTTTACATTCTAGGTTGGAAATGACAGCTGATTGGCATGAGCTAGTAAGTCTACCGTCACACTACAGTGCATTATGCCACCATCCACTAACGATACGCCAACGAACCCGCGGTGCAGCATGCAAACACACCACTGTCTTGATCGGCCACACTAGTTTTTTGTCCCGTAGGTTTGTTACAATATCAGGTTTGTTAAATGTTGGTGACGCAGTTCATTTGTAACAAAAAAGATGCTTAAAACTGCCTGCTGCATATCCATTCTATATTACACTATAGAAACTGATTTTCTGTGCTCTGGAAAAAGCCGCTTTATTTTTTGAACAGATCGGTGAGAAATTAGCCAATTTGAATAATTTTTGGCACGCAACATAAAAAAACAGCCGGACTTAAACAATTGTAATTGTGCGCCTCTCACTTTAGTACTGTTGTCACACTAACAAGTGAATGCGCCACCCAACATGAATTTATTGTTGTAAATAACCAAACTACAACTTTTGCATTTTACAAGGTAGTGTAGTGACAGTATTATGGTAAGGTAAGCAAAACTTTAGCCATTTACGTACATTTTTTTCTTAGTGTTGCATGCAAAAATTCTTCAAATCGGCCAATTTTTACGGAGCTATTCTGAAAATAACAGTAGCTGCCATTTTTTGGAACACGATGTATAAAACTGCTTGGACTATATTTTGCAGATGGTTGATATTCGTTTGATTCCAAGAACAGAATGTTTGAAGGACACGTATTACCGCGTCCTTCCGTACTGGTATGACGTCATCGTGCCAGAAATAAAGGTAAGCAAATTTTCATCGACCGAACTTTTCGCGTTCCAAGCTACACTACTTTGCTATTCGGCTCATTTATTAGCTATGCCGAGTTACGCATCTTGCCCGTCTGTTCATCCGTCCGTCTGTCCATTTTTCCTATACGGTCTTCTGCACTTAAGAACAAAAAATGTAGAAAAAACACCAAAACTGGTGTAAATTTTTCATAGCACAAAACTAGTCGGTGTGTCGTTTTGCTATTGTTTAAAAGGTCAAATATCATTAGTCATTGGACGCCAAAAACCTTTAGAAATAACGCAAATGTCACGTAGGCCCTATGTCGTGTTCGTGTTTTCTGGCGGCCATCACCTGCAGACCGCGCGCCGACTCATGCCCACTGCACACCAAAGACGCACGTAGCAGCGGCCGTATCGTTAATTTCATACTCCAAAATTAGACCAAGCAAACTTTTTAGTTTGCTGGCTTTTGGATATTTATGTTTTACAAGGTAGAGTAGCAACATAGTAAGTGTGCTGTGCATGGCACTGAGTAGCAAGTTTCTTACAGAGTCTATTAGTAAAAAAATATGAAAATTAATCAGTGCTTAGCGAAGATGTGGACAAAGTGCAATAGCTTAGTTTTTTTCGCCCACCCTGTACACTCTGTCTTGTAATATCATCTGGTAACGGCAATATTAACTGCTAGTATTACTCGTTTAGCGTGTACTGAATATTAAGTTTTTGATACAAAAAGTTTATACCTTCCCAAAACACATTTCTGGTTATACGCTCGTGCGCCGCATAGGAGCAGTGCAGTGGCAGTACATGTCAGGCATTGCAGGCTTTTTTTCGAGAGTGGTATTTGACATTAGATTTTGACATTTTACAAGTTACTATAGTCCGCAGTTTGTCGTCGCCGGAGCAAGTCGGCGTATTTTGTCGTTTTCAATGACACGCACGGTGTGTCGCCACTCGCCAAAAAGCTTTGTGGCAGTGGTGTAGCTAGAAACGTGAATTGGAATGGGGGCTCGCCTTTTTCCCCTCCCGCCCTTACCTGTTTACCTCCGTTTTTATCCCTTTTTGTCGTTTTTTGCCCCTCCCCTTTTCCCTCTTTATGAAGTAGGGCCCTCCAAATTCTGCTGTTAGGTCTGAGGGAGCAACCGTAATCGAATCCGGTGCAATTATAGTTTTAAAATATGAGATCTGTTAGCAACTATTTCAATTATTTTATTGAGTCTCTAACATCTATTTTTTACGAAAATTTGGGACTGAGGAGCGGGGACTCCATGAGCCACCTTGTCTACGCTACTGCCCTGTGACGACATAGCGTGCGGCCGTCCGTCGACATATATAGGTGTGTGTGTGTGTATTGTTGCATCATTGCGTGCTAGTAGAATGGGAGACGAGTACTGATAGCTGCACACGGCACTAGCATACGAGCTCTGGTCAAGCACTTGGATAACGTCAGCGACACGGACATCAACGCCATCAACATACCCACAGGTGCATGCGCCAACTTAATGACTTAATTACGCCATTAATCGTTAAATTGTTGGCAATTAAAAACATTTCAATAGCTGAATTTTTTTTACTAAAGTCACGTCACTGAAAATGAAATGTTAGAAATGCAATGCGGGTACAAACACTTGTGGAACGATAATCACTTGCTGCAGAAAACATGATTAAATGAAACAAACACTCATCAGTCAATAAGCAAATTTGTCAGGCGTCTCTTAAAAATTGTGTTCACACGATCAGAGGGTTAGGGATTAATGTGGTTGCTCAATGCGGACGGCCGCATAGCCTGTCAGCATTGGGCCAACATCTTTGCTCGTTAGTCCGCCCGAAAACGATAGTTTTCGGAAGGACTTCTGTTTTACTGCAGATGTTTTATTTTTTTCCACTCGCGAAATCTCCGAGATGCGTGGGCCGACCGGCGCGCCGCGAAATTTTGCACGATGGTCAGTGCTAGGCCGAATTTTATAATGCCGGTCCAAAATTTTGGGGGGCGCACCCCAAAAAAAGTTCAGGGGCGAAAAACATGCAAAATTTGGCCCGATTTCGGACGACTTCCAAGTTCGGCGGCGAATATCTCCGAAACGGATGAAGATATTCAAAATCGGATAGTCATTCCGTGTATGGCGATTCCTCCTGCGTTAGGCGAAACAAAAACGGTGAAGTTTGGTCCAGTGACCTTGGAGATTTAGATGTGAAATCGTACCCCTTAAAGCGCAATTTTCGGAAGAACATATTTCGGCCCCTAGGGGGTGCTGCGCCCCCCAAATTTTTACACGCGCTAGAGAATGACCAAGTCTTACTAGCGCACCCCCCACCGGAGACGGCGGCCCCCTTACAACTTTTTTCAAAGGGGGGTCAAAAATTGGCTTAAATTGCAATAAATGAGCTCTTATAACTTGGGAGTTAGGGGGTGTAGAACAACGAAACTTTGGCACTTGACCCGACTCTAGGTT
>Ga0209367_1005174_pt1 | contig 18089 bp, 11 predicted proteins | sample WorMetLIZISLAND2_FD_187412 | JGI IMG/M metagenome (GOLD analysis project Ga0209367, IMG submission 187412) | Marine gutless worms symbiont microbial communities from Max Planck institute for Marine Microbiology, Germany - Olavius geniculatus... ... | reverse complement strand
AAGTATAAGCACAAACATTATGCATTAGCTTAGACATTTATATCTGGCTACTGAGAACAGATTAAATGTCTAAGCTAATACAATAGTTCGTGCTTATACTTTTTGATTTTTGCCGTTTTACATCAGCGCTTATACAACATTAAATGAATTGTTTGCAGTTTTTTTTATATATAATTACAACTTGTTCTCAAAATGTCCGCCTCCAGCACGAGCGCAAGCGCGTAGACGTCGATGCCACTTGCCAACAGCAAGTTCAATAATTGCGTAACTCAGAGCGACCCACTAACTGTTGATGCGTCGTTTCAATTTGTCGATATGAGTAATGTTAAATAGGTAACAGATTTTCAACGATTTTGTGGTTTCAATGATTTTCTGAACAGACGCATTCGCATATAGATTAATTGTTGCAAACAGCCAAACTACGAGTTTACGACTTCTGTATTTCACATAGTAGTGTAGTAACAGCATCAAGGTGAAGTGGGCAGAACTACAGTCATTTTCGTCAAGTTACTTCACGATGTTCTATGCCAAAAATTATTAATATCGGCCAATGTTTCACGGAGTTAATCTAAAAATAAAAGTGGCACGTTGTTTTGAGACACGGGGCCATTACATTTGTTGAGTGCTATGAATTTGACAGCTTGATCCTGACCTGACACTTCGTCAATGTTGAATTCGCCGAATATGCTCCACCAGGCGTACTTGAGAATGTCGACAACCAGCTGAATGTTGAGGTCGGAGTTGGGATAAAGGATGATTTGTAAAGTGATGCCGTACGCGAAAATGAAGACGAACATAATGACCATAAAGTACAATAAGTCTCTGAACTACAGATACACAGAAAACATGAGATCGGAACATTGGTTGTTTGCGTCGATTTCTTACAACAACCAAACTTTCATGCTTTATTCGCATATAATACAAAAACAGAGTGAAACCCCGGAAAAGCAACGTGAACTTGGTTAAAGATTTGATAATGTCAAAGATGGTGTATTGCTCTATGGAAAAATTATGGTTAAGCTACGAAGCGTCACCTGCCATATGTGATCATATAGTATCGGACACAGGTAAACGCCCCCCCCCCGACAAGCCGGTACTCGATTTACCTACCTCATAGAGACGGACGGCTGAGTTGATCTTGGTGTTGGTTATATACCTCGGCGGTTTGCCTGTCCGCAGACTTACGTCACCCATCCAAGTAATGACCATTTGATAGCGACCGACCGGGAATCGAACCCAATACATCTTAATCGTAAGTTTGACGCCAATAAGCCAGCCACCAGTAGGTTTACCTACCATTCTGCCGATCATGATGAGCTTCGGGCCGAGCTGCGAGTAAACGGCGAACATGTTGAGGATGCGGAAGCTGAAGAGCATATGATTGAAAGCAAAGATGATGCATGCCGCATAGAAACACGTGCCGCAGGTGGATGTTGGAATAAAGCGCAGGACAAGACCCGGAATGTACGTCCCGATCGTGAGGACGTCGACGAAATTCCAATGATCAGACACGTAGCTGAAGAATTTCAGCCGGACATTTGGCGAATCGTCCATTGCGATCTGTGCGCAACAAATGCCATTTAGCCACATGTGCAAATATACTCCGAAAAGTTCCGTGAATCGTGCACTGTACCATGATTTATGACCATCGTATAGGCCTAATCCATATAGGCATATATACCACAAAATAACATTTGCACGACTTATCTTGAGTATTACTTACCAAAGTTATTGGTTTGTCTGATTTATTAAATTCTCCCCATGAAACTTCATTAGGCCTACTCTCTTTGTGTTTTTGCTATGCCACAGTGCCACTTTAACCTGTACAAGCGTTCATTTTACTGCAAAATTTATTTAACGATGCTTATTACAACTATGAGCACTAAGCTATTGTACAGTAACAAAAATATTAAAAATGCAACATTGTTTTTCGTTATTTTTCCGTTTCATTTGCTTGTAATTTTGGAAATTCTGTAATGTAATTTTTATGTATTGTTAACTGCTCGTGAGCGTTGAAAAATAAAGAATTACTTAATTATACTTACATTCGCTGCCTGATGAATGTGCACAGACACTTATGAAAGTTCAGATTTACCACAACATTTTCCGATAAACTTTAGATTTAAGCACACAATGTTGTCAATGTAACTATCATGCTATAAAGTTTACACAACTCAGTTTTTTAAATAGCAACATAAAAATATTAAAACCAAACAAATTGCAAAACGAACAAACCTGTCGGATTTCTTCAGTGATCAAACTCAAAATCCAAATGATGAGAATCATTTCTTTAATTCCAAGCGTTGGGTGAAAGTCGGTCAGCAAAATAATAGCGTAAAATAGCAAAAATGCTATACAGGAAAGCTGTAAACCATCACAAGCAAATAATGAAGTAAACTGCAATTATTGTAATTCACGACGAAAACGGCAACGAACAACAAGCTTTACAACAATTCACACACTTTGCCAAATAAAACTATCAAAAAAAATTATATTTGCTGCAAAAAAAACTGTAGAAAACTACATGAGTCCGCCACGCGGTGAAAGGGGGATATAAGTGGTTGAAATTCTCCTCACAGTAGTCACGTGGCCCGAACTCAAATGCATTAGCAAAATTTAGCATACACAGAAAGCGCATTGTCAACTTAGAATGCGTCAACATCCGCGTCTATAACTTTTTGTTAATGGACCAAAGTTTACCACATTTTTGCCGAACCCCGCATTCATCGCTGTCGCTCATTTTTTTCAATTTTTACGCGCACAGCACGTAACGCTTCGCGTCGAAATGTTTGTCTGTCCGATCTGTTCCTATGTCCGTCCATCACACCCTGCAGCTCTATCAAAGCGGTGCAAACTAAAATTATGAAATCTTCAGTGCGAGTTGCAACGACATGCAAGTCTTTTGTGACAAAATTTCGTGCCAATGGGTGGGGAGATTCCTCTCGAACAAGGGCGTCAAATAGAGGTCCCCCTAAAAAGTAGTTTTTTTACCGCTATCGGCTCATTTAGAGTAAAACAGTTGCAGGTAAGCGAAGACTTGCTGACAAACACTGACGCCCGGGTATTAACATCTATGACTTTAAACAACCTCGAACCCTCATAATACGGGGTTTCAGTAAATTTTGGCTATTTGGCGGCGCAAATTTCAAACGTGAATTGCTACGAAATTGGTAGAGATAGACAAAGGCAACCTTCGTATAATATTTTCAGCATTGAAAGTAGATTTCAGCGACAATTTTGGCCCTCTAGATGTAAGAAGTTTTCCGTATGGGAGCGTCAAATATGGGTACAACTTCGAGATGCGTGATTTCTGTTAATATCCACTTTTTGCGTAAAACGGTTGCAGATAAACATACGCTTGATGCTTACCGTAACAAGTACTGTTGACTAGGCTTTAAATGGTACCAACATTAATGTCTTACAACGACTTTGGTATCTAAAAAGAGGGTTTGTAGTAATTTTTCGTGATCTTATGCTGCGACGCACATTTTAACAGTGAATTGCGCCGAAATTACTTGAGATGGACCAGGACAACCTGCAAATGAAGTCTTTAGCACGGAACGACGACTTTAACCGTTTGAGATTTGACCTTCTAGGTTTAAGAAGTCCTACGTACAGAGGCCTCAAATTTTGGTGCTTTTTTAAAACACATTAAACTGATTTTCCAGGTGGCAGCATCGATGCTGTCGCGCGTCCCGTGAGCTTTGCTCAAATTACTTAGTCTTTCAGCTTTGGACATTTTTTTTATCTCGTCAACGATTGTTGTGCATTGTATATAACAGCTGTGCGTATTTTGATGTCAATAAAAATTAGGGTCTCATCATCATCATCATCAGCAGCAGCAGCAGCAAAGTCATGGCAACGCACGAATTATAATGACGTCAAATTTAACAGTGTTTTACCGGCATACATGTTTATAATAGCCGGTCGTTATTTTGTCTACGAGTTTATTATTTCGTAACGACTTCCTATTAATGATTAATAGTAACCTAGGCCCTATCTCGCACCGTTATTGAGATACAGCGACTTATTGGCTAAAAATCGCTAATTTTTCCACCCCTTCTCATTTAGCGCTCTTGTTCAGGGTGACCCTCTTCGAATTTATGGAAAAGCTTTACGGTTCCTAAAACTAGAGTCTTCCGCGCAGCCGACGGCGAAGATTTGGTGATCATAGCTTGCACCGTTTTTGACTGATCCACCCGTGTGACGAACGGAGGGACAAACAGACAGACAGAATTGCGATGGATAAGACGCGCTATAGCAGTACCTGCTGTCGTGCGTAAAAAGTATAGATAGGCCACTGTACAAACTGAATTGCAGTTTGTAACATTGATGAGCAATTGAGCAAACACAGTACTACAGTGATTCAGTGAATATATATATAGGCCCTATAGCTATTAGTTAATGCCCACATGTAGCATTAAAGGTCCCACGCGGCGATTTTTACGCGCGACAGCAAAATATAAGCCCCCCTAAAACTATCGGTTTCGGGCGAACTAGGGCCTAATAAGCATACGGAACAAAAAGTCAGAAAGTCAAAAGTTGTCCTGCAGCTAGCTGTATCTCAGCTATATCTATCTGCGCTGTGTCTGTTTTCTTTCTATTTGTGAGTCTCTGTTGTCAATGTCTCGCACTGTGTGCGAAATAAAGTGTATACGAATAGTAAACAGTTATCTAAAAGACTGACAACGTAATACGACAAACAACCAACGTACATTATTATTGTCCACGAAAAAGCTAAAAACGGAAACTTTGAGTATACACCGTGTCCCAAAATTAGAAACACCCCTGTTTCAAACACGCCTAATTCAGTTTGTAGTTCATGGATTTTAACAAAATATCGTACACTGCACTATATTGACATTAGTTACGGTCACACCCATTATGACATACGCACCTTACCGTGTGTGTTCACTGCTCAGTGTAACGTCGTTATTACGTCGGAGTTTGTTTGCATTGCGATACGTTCAATGCATTGTTATTGACAAAGGGATCAAGCAGCAGTGTACCCGTCTTAGACCAAGAGCTTGCGTCGAGGCTAAAGGTGGTCATTTTAAGCTAAAACTTTAAAAGCAAGTTCAGAATGATTGTCTCAATGACTGATTAAAATTTTGTAAAAAATCTGTCAGGTATTAACGATATTACACTAACTTATCTGTAGGGGTGCCGATAATTTTGGGACACGGTGTAATGGGGTGTATATACTAAAACACAAAAGTTGCAACGAACCACGTTGTACGAGAAGACAACAACAGGCGCCTGGAGAAACAGTTTCATGTTGGTGAAGTAGTTGGAGCAACGCGACTTTTTCTCACCAAGAGTCTCGACCGCTGCTTTATCACGCTTGCGCTTGGACAGTGTGGCCCAACTGACCACCAACATGCATGCAAATTCGATCAATTAAGCACACTTTTTTTATTTCACGCTGGCACTCGAGCAAACGTCGAGCAGACATCAAGCAGACCTGATGGAACCCCGCCCCTGGTTCAGATGTAGGCCTAGGCTTAGCCCACAGCTGATCACGTGTTATATAGACCTTCCAATTACAACCCGCCCGCCCTCCTAATTAGCATGCTAATTACCATAGCTCGTCGAGCTAGCTCGATGTTTGCTCGATCGTGTAAACGGGGTATAATCCACCGCTTCAATCATGCGTGACCAAACGACCAACAGCGCAGACCACACGACCGATCGTGGGCAAGCGTAGAATGAGTGTCTGTTAAACCAAGGTCTGAAGTGCATAAGTTCGTTTAACACTCACTTATTTCAAACTGTGGCTTAACAGTCTCATTACAACTAGCGTTGATTTGAAACTAGACCTACCTCAAATAGCCTATTATAGTTATCGTTTTAGAATGTCCAAACATTACATATTACAGTTTTTACAACAAGCACAACGGGTAAATATAGTAATTGCTAACGTCTTAAATAAATTAAATCGATTCAATAAAACCCTCCGAGTTACACTGTTTTCAGCATGATAATCAAAACCAGTACAAAAATGCAAAACTTTAGCTTTTTGGTACCGTGGCCCCAACACCATGTGCGATCGATTTATACTAATTTGAACTAAGAAACAAAAGTAAATAAAATGACAAAAACTATGATGACAAGTATGTTGCATGTCGTAACTCCATCTTGTCACATATATTTTGTACTAATTAAAATTTATCACAATTTTAATAATACCAAATAATTTGTTTTCGAAGACGCGATTCGTTTGAGTACCGGTATTTTCCCTAAAACAACTAGTAATTATACAGACTAAAATAAAGCCATTTTAAAATAATGCACATAAATGCTATGCAAAAAAAACAAAACAGTCAGATTTGTACTTACAAGGGCCTCGAAAACTCGTTATGTTCAGGCTGAATGTAAAAACACGAAGTAACAAAAACACAGCTAAGCAGTGTGAAAACATGTACGACTTCTAATAATGTATGATGTATCAATTAACATCTAAACACACTAAATGTGTACAAAAATATCTGGGCTCACACATGTTCACTACGCTTCCAGTAAATAAGTTAATATTATTTTTGTAGCAAGTACTATATACGCCGTAATCGTCCCTTCAGTAGGTCTGCAATAGCTGAATTTGAGTATGTCCAGCAACGACTTGCCACAAGCCATAAGCCTTGTAGGGCGTCGCTGATCTCCGTTTTTAGTCCTTAGCCAGACACCAGCTTACAATGCAAGACCATAGATGGGCTACGGCATACGGGGCTAGTGTATCACGCGATAGGCCCATTTACGCCAGAGCTTTAGCTAACACTCATTGCGCTTAGCCACAGAGGGATGGCCAGGCTGAGTTGACCTAGAACTTGATGTACATTGACACACTGCTAAGCTGAGTGGCTATCAATCAATTTCTGTGTAACCGAAACTATTGCCATCGATTTATGTGATCTCAGTGCTTTCAATGCTTTTTCAGATTAAATTTGTTCCACTGGATCTACAGGTAGAGAGTCATTCAAAGAATAGGGTTTGTGAAAGAGACACTTTGAAGAGCATGCTGCATTTTGTTGCATTAAGGCACTGTTTTGAAGAAAATTACCTTAAAGTCGGACACCTGATAATTGTCGTTCTTGGTCTCCTCAAGAGGCAAGAGTGCCACCAATGTTCCCTATGGCTACGCCAGTGACCTGTTTCCCAAAGTTTTCTTTGAAGCAAAATTTTTCACACGTTAAATGCTATAAAGTCTATACAAATTAACAAGTTTAAAGCACTAACAGATTTCTTGCCACAAGTACAATAAAAAGTAAAAAAATCCTGTGCATTCAACAGCGTACCACATCAGCGGATGTTAGAGAAACTCAAAGAATTCGGAATCAAGGAAAAACTCAGGGCATGGCTGGAAGACTTTCTAGTGTCAAGAACAATGGCAGTAGGAGTTAGAGGAGCATTTTCGCAGTTGCAGGCTGTTTGGAGTGGAGTTGCTCCAAGGCAGTGTGAATGGACCTCTTTTCCTCCTTCTCTATGTCAATAACCTCCCGGACTGGATTAAAAATGAGTTGAGGATGTTTGCGGACGACACAAAGTTCTGGTCCCAAATAAAAACAGTAGCAGACAGCACCATTCTCCAACATAATCTGGATACAGTGTGCTCTTGGTCGGACAAATGGCACCTGAGCTTTAACATAAACAGTTGCAAGCTCATGCACATTGGACATTCCTTGCCAACAGCTTATTACGTGACGGAGGGTATAAAGAAGATAGCATTAAAGACAGTTCAAAAGAAGACGAATTTGGGAGTAGTCATGAGATCAGACCTAAAATCGACCAGTCAGTGTAATAAATCGGCGGCAGCTGCAAGGGAAATTATAGCCAGGGTAAAAAGGCATTTCAGGAAGATAGACGTAGAAGACTTTTTTTTCTTATTTACAAGACATATCCGGCCGCGTCTTGAGTTCTGTATCTAGTCATGGTCCCCACATCTGAGCAAAGACATAGAAACACTTGAAAGAGTTCAAAGAACAGCAACAAAACTAATGCCTCGGCTTAGAAAGTGCAACTATAAAAAGCGTCTGTACGTATCGCGAAGTGAATTGAGGGTGCGCTAGAAGTTGCTCAGCCAAAGAGGTGTTCATGACTGGAACCGGCTTTCTCAGTCGGTCGTAAATGCTCCGTCTATCAACTCCTCCAAAAGCCGTCTGGACGCGTTTTGGACCAAAGATTTGGGCGTTTGAAGCTTTAGCTTGCCGGCCATCACACTACAAGAAAAAATGCCGTCCGTTTTTAATTAAAAACATCCGTCTCCAAAGTTTTTATTAAACCCTCAAAAATTTTGATGCAGTTTTTCTGTCGGCTTAAAAAATTTTAGTTTTAAAAAATTGTTTGCATTTAGTCTGTAATGTTGCAGTATTTTTGTTTTGATTCTCAAAAGCTAGTACACTGTTTAGTGCGTCAATTTATTTTATGAGTTGTTGTCCAATATCAATGTGACGGCATGTCATAAAATAAAATATAAAAAATATATTACTCGTCCCTCTTCCTACTTTTCAGCGACAGCAACCGGAAGCACAAGAATTTTTATTTTAGGCCTAACGCACGGTGATCAGTTAAAATTACCTGCTCTGTGTCCGAATGCCGCGCCTCTGCGTAATCACGATCGCGATATTTGAGAATAATCCCAGCCAGCGGTGGCAGGAATAAGCTGACAACAAGCTACCACACAAGCATAAACACTGCACTATGTGAGTTCATAATTCGTTGAGAAAAAAACGTTTGATTTTATTCTGATCTGTTTTTCTTGCATTGTGAATACACGAGGCAATCGCCGCCGCGACGATCGCCTCGTGTACTCATTACTTCTACTCCGACGCTCGCTCGGAACCGAGTCGGCGGTTAACTTTTTTTTATTATCCATTAGATTAGAAAAGTCGATTGACCATAAAACAACAGCAGGATTAAAATTAACATTTTACCGGCAACGTTAATTTAGCTGCTGCCCTCAAACGTGCAGATCTTTGGCCCTGATCTTGCGCAGCCTGAAGCCGTAGCCATTACCACGAGCAAAAACGTAAGTTTTTTTGTTGCGACAAGTTGCGCGTTTTCATCCAACAGCTTTGGGCTGCAAGATTAAGACCAAACAATCATGACTTACTTCTATCGATTGCATTCTGGTAATAATGAATTATCTATATTTTTCTCTTTAATGGTTTGCATGTGCAGGAATGGCATTCGTAGGATCATCTTATTTTTAAAATTCTGGCCCAACCACAAAGGTTATTATCATTAACATTGGCATTAACACTATAAAAAGCATGCAAATAATAACCAAGTTTATCAAACGAAATAAACATGCCAAGACATTACTTTTGAGACGCTGTACGAGTAATTATCCTTTCGCAGTCGACCAAACCAGATAGTGGTGAGTGCATCCTGACAGGCTGGGTGTGCTACGAATTCTTTGTTGTCGGCATAAACAGCGAGTTGTAGCGGCGTCGCACAGCCGTAGCTCCTCGTCTTGTGAACGATCAACAGCGTTGTCGTGTGCTGGTTAGTCGAGTAACATTCGTTCAGAACGCCAATCGCCAAGTTCTTGTAAAACCTACATATCGAAGCCAAATATTAATTGATTGACTAAGCATTAATCGCGAGTAACCATCATGACAGTTGACAAAACGTTCATAAAATGCAGAAAAACAAAAACGGCTGCAACGTTCTGCATCTTTACCTCCGCCAAGGACTAAGGAGGTAATGTTTTTGTCAGACTTTGTTTGTTTGTTTGTCTGTGTGTCAGCAAGATAACTCAAGAAGTTATGAACGGATCTTTCTGAAATTTTCTGGGAATGTCGGGAATGGCAAAAACTACCAGTGATTCAATTTTGGGGGTGATTCGGAAGGAATCCTAGATTCTGGATCACTTTGAAATTTTCGGTAACATTGCTTTCAATGGGGCATAAGGAAAACCGCTGCCAAACCGAATATGGTGCTGCCACCTGGCGAACAACATGGCGTTGGCGGAGGTCTGCGGTCTACGACTGCTTTCTAGTATTTTCTTTGATTTCAGACGCTTTTAAATACACGTAGTAAATTAACGAATTACTGTACAAAAACTTTTACTGCGACTGTTTGTTTCTTTCATATTTGTACGTTTCTGTATTTGTATAAACATTTGAAAATTTTAATTATTTTAACGTCTGATCTAATGTGTGTGTGTGCCGTACATTCTGACAATGGCCTTTGATAAACAATTGTCGTACTCTATTGTAAGAAAGTTGTCCCGAAAGGGCGTCTTGTTTTTGAAATACAACAGGCCTAACTAACATGGTGCGGTCATACTCAGCGTGACTCTGAAGTTCGGCAACGTCGTCGACGTCTTTCTCTCTCTTCAGTAAACGTTCTGTCAACAACTGCGCCACCAGTGCAGCCGCAATTCCTTCCTAGAACATCAGTTCGATTCAATTTATTCGTTTTATCTCCTTTACGCGAAAAAGTCATATTAAGTGAGTTCTTATCAGGATGTTCGTCAAAAGATTTTTTGTTGTTGGATGCTAAAGTGAGCTATAGCTCTGCTGGCTAAGAGCGCTCAAAAAGCTGGCTCGAGACAGCTTCCTCGTGTGAGCGGGGTATCTATTCGTGTTTATTTATCTCAAGCTAACAAAATGAGGCTACATGTTTTGTATAAAGTGTACGACAAAACAACTTTAAAAGGGTGTCTACATGTGTAACTGTTGCACAACTGCTGCAGTGCAACAGTAGGCACTCAGCGTCTAAGTGTGGGGAGATGGGGGGGTCGTTGTGACGTTGATGCGTACGTGCGCGTAGTCACGTAGTCGCCGACGCTGTTAAACGGTGCCTACGTTTGCGCAACAGTTCTGCAACAGTTGCACATGTAGACACCCTCTAAACGGATTTTCCATTTAACGCAGCAGACGCAACGTACGCAACAAAACGGACGTAATGCAAGTGACGTAACTGATGCGACAACCGCTTCTGTTCTTGCGTTCTGGCCGTTGTGACTGCAGCTACATCAGCTGCGTTTGTTACGTATTACTTATAGTTATTATATGCACACGCTTACAGTAAAACACACACACATCATAAAACAAAAACGCCCAGCTGTCGCTAAGGAAGACGCGCTACAGCCTACACAGCTGCTGTTGCAGAGCATTGATCTTCAAGGTCATCCAAAATCGACAACTTTTATGTCATTTGAACGCCAATATGCCACTTCCTATTAGTGATCAATAGCAACCTCAGCTCTATCTCGTACCGTTTAGCCACAATAGCGCTTCCCGGCCTTCAAGATTATCCAAGGTCAATGATTTCCATCTCATCTGACAGAGCGTATGCCACTTCCTGATTATTAGTAACACTGGCCCTATCTCTTACTGTTTCCAAGATACGGCCACTTATAGCTCGAAGCATTCCATTAAAAATTGCGGCCAAACCGCTGCAGATGAAGACATGGTTACTATTGACAGTCTATAGAAAGTCGACAGCGCCCTATTCGATGGTGTCATTGCCGACCGCCTATGACTTACCGTTTAACAAAACGCAGCACGATTGGCATAACATAGTGCATTATGACCTTTCAAAGTCATCCAAGGTCATCGATTTTCGTGTCATTTTAAAGCCAATATGTTACTTCCTATTAGTGATCAACAACAACCTAGGCCCTATCTAGCACCGTTTAGCCACAATACATCCGTAGCTGTAGCGCGTCAAAAAACCCACAAACAAGTAGACATGAACACAGCAAAGCAGTGAAATAATGTGTTGTAACATAAGCTAGATATAGCTATACAGAGCTCGAACAATAAAATTCTTCTTACGCTGCCTGCTTCCCAGAAGCACATGGCAAGATTCTTGCGACGCATCAGTACAGACCACAGGAACAGTTCTTGCTCAGGCTCAACTGCAAATGTTCAGAACAAATGATAACAACAAGTTCAGTTGTTTCAAAGCTCTCTTGCGATAAAAAAGCTAGAAACCGAATTATTGATATTCAAACTTTGGTTGTTAGTTACATTATATACGCTTTTGTAAAGACTAAACTAATATGTCGGTTCAGTGCCGACATAATCGTGCGGCCATCCGCCTCTTCCTCGCTTCATAGCCATTTTTTGACGAAGCGATCTATATATTATATATATAAAACTGCAAACAATTTATTTAATGTTGTATAGGCGATGATGTAAAACAGCAAAAATCAAAAAGTATAAGCTTAGACATTTAGTCTGTCTTCAGTAGCCAGATAAAAATGTTTAAGCTAATGCATAATGTTCGTGCTTATACTTTTTGATTTTTGCTGTTTTACATCATCGCTTATACAACATTAAATAAATTGTTTGCAGTTTTTTATATATAATATTTGCGGTTTCATTAAAATTTGGAAAGTTACTATAGCCTGTTAGTTTTTACTACAACTACAACAACTACTACATAGCTGGCATCTCGGATTTATTTTGCGCAAACACACACAATAGCAGCCATGTTATGAGCAATAAATAAAATTTAAAATGGCGTCCACCACAATCTTGAACTTATTACTGCTGTCGATTATGGTCACATAACCTATATCCAGTAGTTGCCGGCTACACGTCTGCAAAATTGCATCATTATATCTCAATCAGCAGTTAAGTTGTTAGAGCTTACGTATCGTGCAAAAATACAAAATGGCGGTCTTCGCCATATTGGATGTCATTTTTGTTTAATATTATGGTACAGATGAATATAGGATGTTAAATTTAGTCCACCTGCCAAATGTCGTGCAAATGCATCTAGTAGCAAGCGAGTTATAGGCGATAAACCGAATTCAAAATGGCGGCCGTCGCCATCTTGAATTTATTATCATCGCCAATTTTGGTCACATGGTTTATTTCTAGTAGTGACTGACTACTTTTCTGCAAAATTGCATTAATCTACCTTAATCGGCCGCTAAGTTATTACTTTCTGTGTAAAAATGCAAGATGGCGGCCGATGCAATCTAGGATTTTATTTTTGTTCAGTATTATGGTATTTTCGTACGTAGAACATAAAGTGAATTCACGTGCTAAATTTTGTGCGAATATACGCAATAGCAAGCGAGTTATGGGCAATAAACGAAATTCAAAATGGCGGCCGCTGCCATCTTGAATTTATTACTGTTGCCAATTTTGGTTCAGATCACTTTTATTTCCTGTAGTAGCTGGCTACACACCTGAAAAATTTCATTAATCTATCACAAACGGCAGGTGAGTTATTAGTGTTTATGCAAAAATCCGAGATGGCGGCGGCCGCCATCTTGGATTTCACTTTTGTTCAACGTTATGGTATATCCGTACGTAGGACCATAAAATGAATCTACGTGCCAAATTTCGTGCAAATATATGCAACGTCAAGCGAGTTATAAGCGATAAACAAAATTCAAAATGGCGGCCGTCGCCATCTTGAATTTATTACTATTGCCAATTTTAGTTACATTCCTATTTCCTGCAATGGCTGGCTACACTCCTGCAAAACTACCTTAATCTAACCCAAACGGCAGTTGAGTTATTAGTGTTTGTGCAAAAATCTAAGATGGCGGCCGCCGCCATCTTGAATCTTATTTTTGTTTAATATTATACTCAATTCGTACGTAGGACCATAAAGTCAGTCCACTTGCCAAATTTCGTGCAAATATACGCAACAATCGAGCTATGGGCGATAAACTGAATTCAAGATGGCGGCCGTCGCCATCTTGAATTTATTACTATTGCCACTTTTGGTTAAATGGCCTATTTCCTGTAGTAGCTGGCTACACTCCTGCAATATTTCATTAATCTAACTCAAACGCCAGTTGAGTTATTAGTGTTTGTGCAAAAATTTAAGATGGCGGCCGCCGCCATTTTGAATTATTATTTTTTAACGCCGGATCACCACGAAGCCCGTTTGCGGTCTTAAATTTGCCCTTCAAATTCTGCGTTGATCGAGTTTGTACTTTTCGAGATATCGCGATTTAAAAATTTCGCAAATTTGTCTCAAAATGCCTATTCAGGCCCCCAAAAATCATGTTTTGGTTGAGTTTTGACCCCTAAACTGTGCTTTTTATCATCGAGACCTTCCTTTCGCAGAAACACGCGTTTGGAGCCCTCATTGGTCGTGATCGGTCCTATGGTGTGATCTGGACGCGACGCGAAGAGTACAAAAAAAGAACCACAAGTAAGCTCAAATTCGCCATTTTTGCAGACCCCTTTTCCGTTTTCCCACATCAACCATATTTTGCATGCAGGGTCGTATCCCGGATATTTTTCTTGGTTTTGAGTTTCAGAAATATCGGTTGAAAAATGTGGGAGCAGTGGAGGGTCGAATTTTTGGCTTTCCCATTGACTTGGCACATCGCTCATACAACAGCTTGTTGCTACCGCACAAGCCGTGATTTTTTTCGGACACCGGAGCGTGCTGATTCATCAACGTCACCATGGCATTAAGTCAAGTAAGTCAAGATGTGTCATTGACGTCAAAAATGCAAGTAGTAGTATCCGTGAGCTGCTGTTTGTCCAATTTCTTTATTTGTCGTTTGTATTTTGCACCAAATTTTCTGTACTTTTTCAAATTAATTAGCCTAATAAACACTAAACATTAATTTATATCAGCGGTAGTTTCAGTTTAACGCAATTATTTGCGATGTTTTACGGGTCCACTTTTTATTGGGACACAATATTATGCGATTAATTTTGCCTCGTATACACAGTTATTACACTAAGCAAACCGTGCCTTGTTTGTTCGAGTCATCCTCACCAAGGTGATAAAATTGACCGACCAAACGTTTTATTATTGTGTGAACTTGTTTCATTTCCGTAGGCTGGACAAAAACAAACGAAACACATCATAACATTTTAGCCGACCGTACTTGAGTAACGGTCAAGCTATTGTCATGGTTGTCGTCCGTCCGTCTGTCTCTCTGTCTGTCTGTAACGAATGTAATATGGCTAACGGATAAAGCGCAACGGAAAACTTTTTAAACGAATAATTAGCCATAAGTCTTAAACTCAAGCATGCAAAATTCCAGCCTTTTAATCCAAAAGGAACATTAAGGAACATGAAGGGGGTAGAAAAAATGTTCGTGTTTTCAACGGAAAACTGGCCATATTTCAGAAACGGTGAAAGATACGGTCTAGGTTACTATTAATCACTAATACGAAGTGGCATACGCCCTGTCAGATTAAATGAAAATCATTGACCTTGGATGACCTTGAAGGTCACTGACAACCAGTACGGTTGGTTATTCTAGCGACAGCTGGGCTTATTGTTATTATTTATTATTCGTTCGTTACATAGGTCTATGGCGCTATCATAAATGTTGATTCTTTATTGTTTGATTAATGACTGATGTACATAATTTCAACTGCTTGTTATAATAAAAAATATTTTGTTCAGAAGGTTTATGCTTACATTTTTCATCCGTACAAAATATTCTGTCCTGTAAGCTTACTTAGATTTTCCGTAGGCTACCTGTGTTTTCCAATACTTGCAATTTCAGCGCATCCCGTGTTAAGTGGTTATTTTACACCAGCACACATTATATCACAAAATGGCCTGCTACTCTTAACCAGAAAGACTCATTGACATTTAAAAAAACCTATCTATCCGATCGACGAAGTTAATCTCAATAAATTAAAACTCCGAAGAATAAGCCTAGTTTTAATGCAACAAAATAAAGACCTTCATGTTCACTTTCCACGAACGTCTTATGTCTTCTGTCACAATTTTCTGGAAAAACACACACAATCATTGCGAACAGATTTAATCGAACGTGCATTATGTAGTTTATTTAAACAGTTAATAAGACAATGCGATACAATAAAGATAACGACGGTGAGTTATGCATGCGAAATATAAGCAAGAAAACGATGATTTAGTACAATAATAGCATTTCAATTTTGTCAACTTGCATTTTAAAAATCCTTATACCGGCAAGTCACCCTTAAAGAGAAAGACTGGGTGATCGTTTCTCTTCTAAATTCACTTGGTTTTATGTATACTAAAAAACTGGCGAAAACGCTCGTGTAACATTTTTGCAAACCAACTTGTTTATCTAGACACAGCAGTGCCAAAACAATGAAAACACGAGCGACTCGTGTTGCACTCGCTTGGATGATGGTGTTCTCGTTGGCCGTAATGTCCAGCCACTGTTTCAGATTAGTGAAATAGGCCTAGCGGGTTCTTGGTTTTCCTGGCCCATCAAACTTGCCGATCATAATTAAGTTTTCCACGTAGTTAAAAAATTGTCATAATTCATTCACTCACAAGCATGCACTTCAACGCATTAAACAACTTTATACTTTTAAAAGGTTTGTCTGCTAATAGAATCAATAAACTAAATTCCTTTTTAATTTGCGGTCGAAAATATTATAACATGCAAAACAGTTTTAATCTTACATGCTTGTACAGCTTCAATAATTTAGCATCGGTGTAAAGAGCGCGCAGACTGACGCCGTGTTCTAGTAAAAGCCGCACGAAATTTGGACAATTGTTTATGACAGCCGCGTGCATCATCTTGTGTAATTCTTTCTCCTAAAACACAAAAACTGACTAAACAAAAATCGACAATATAATGGAGTCGTGGCACGGTGGAGGCAGAAAGCAAAGGGGATTAAATTCTCTAAATTTTGGGTTGTCAAAAAATCTTTTTCATGTTTGAAATTTTTTGTCAAAAAATGCGAAACTTGGGGCTAAAATGCCCAATTTTGGGAAAACGTAAAAGCAAAGTCAATATTTTGAGCTTTATTATTTACTCTGTCGGAATGTCGAAATGTGTCGGTCTGTCGGAAAAATGCAACTTTTTTGTTTCACGCCGTCGCTGTAAGTATAACTGCTTACTGTTAGGAAATCCTTTGCGATCAATATCTTTTAATTGACAACCATGTCCCAACGCAGCGCATCACGTTGTCACAAACGCAGAAGGTAGCGTGCTATGTCTGCGAGTGATATATGGCATTTCATCATTTACCATTCACATACAACATTCAACTATGCTTCTATCGCACTGCTCTTCGTCGATAGAAAGATCAGCCTACTTTAACCACTTTTGCTTTCTTACTTGTAACAAGACTAAACCACATACTTGCAACCATACTTATTATACTTAAATTCCTATTAGTCCGCCCTGAAGCGATAGCTTGCGGAGCGGACTTAAGTTTTACTGCAGATGTTTTTTTTTTATTTTAACGCGAGATCTCCGAGATTCGTCGGCCGATTGGCGCGAAATTTTGCAAGCTGGTTAATACTAGGCCGAATTTTATAATGCCGGTCCAAAATTTCGGGGGGGCAGACCCCCCAAAAATTTTAAAGGTCAAAAACATGCAAAATTTGGCCCGATTTCGGACGACTTCGAAGTTCGGCGGCGAATATCTCCAAAACGGATGAAGATATTCAAAATCGGATAAATATTTTATCTACCGCGATTTCTCCCGCGTTAGGCGAAACAAGTCCGGTAAACTTTGATCCACTAATTACGGAGATCTCCATGTGGAATCATATCCACATAAAATCGACTTTTTCGGAAAACCATATTTCGGCTAAGGAGTGCTGCGCCCGCAAATTTTTACACGCGCGCCATAGAATGAATGACCTAGTCTTGCTAGCGCTTCCCGCACCGAGGGGCTGGGTTTTTTAAGAATTTTTTTTCAAAGCGGGGTCCAAAATTGGCTTAAAATGTAATAAAAGAGCGATTATAACTTCAAAGTTAGGGGGTGTAGCCAGACGAAACTTTGGCACTTGACGTGCCTCTAAGTTGGAGTACAGGTTGGGCCAAAAAACCGGACCTGTTTGAGCGTTAATAACTCAGCGACGGTTAGCGGTAGAAAAACAGTCCGGTTTTTTTGGCCCACCCTGTGCAACATTACTTTTGGGGGCACTGCCCCGCCAAAATTTGGGAGGGCAAAAACGTTTTAAAATCGGTGCGATTTACGACAACTTTCGAGTTTGAGCGCAAATATCTCTGGAACGGATGAAGATAGCGACAAAATGTAAACGGCGTTCGGCGTTGATCAAAAAACATTTTGTGAACTTCGGTCCACTACGAACAAAGTTATAAGCGCTCATGTTGACCTACCCTAAGTCAACAATGCGCGTTCTGCGAATGCCAATGCATCTGATTTCGGGCCATGTGACTTTGG
>Ga0209367_1005173_pt1 | contig 18093 bp, 17 predicted proteins | sample WorMetLIZISLAND2_FD_187412 | JGI IMG/M metagenome (GOLD analysis project Ga0209367, IMG submission 187412) | Marine gutless worms symbiont microbial communities from Max Planck institute for Marine Microbiology, Germany - Olavius geniculatus... ... | reverse complement strand
GATTTATGATATTGCAGAAGATCAGTAAGGTAAGGTGGGTGGCCAGTGTGCAGTGTCTTATAAGTTGAGGTGGCGAGTTTAAATCTTATTCGCCATTCAATTGGTAGCCAGTGGAGTTGTTTGAGAAGTTCAGTCGATGAAGAAGAACGATAGGCCTGCTGCATTACGACTCTGGCAAGTGCGCGCTGTACTCGCTGAAGGCGACATATGTGCTTACCCATTATATCTGACAAGTTCACTACATTATACATGTACTTGGCGGAGATACTCAAAAACTGAAAACTATTATATGGTTTCCAAAATAGAGCCTTGGAATCTGGTGCCCCTTCGGCACCCCCTTTGGCGCCCCTTCTGAGCCGGCGCCTGAAGACAGTGCCTCCGTTTGCCTCCCGTGGTTACGCAACTGAACCTTACTCGTAAAACAGAAAAAAACTAGAAGGTGCTCGTGAAAGTGCATATGTCAGCCAAGTGAAGTGATTTAAACATTACTACTACTACACGTACAAATACAACAACACCTACAACCACACGACACAACAAGGAAAAGGGAGGGAGAAGGAAAAGCCACTTCGTGGAGGGAGGGAAAAGTAACAGCTGGTGTTGCTGCTTGTGCTGTTGGTGCAATGACGTCACTGCTATTACGAGTCATCATGTACACAGAAAGAACGACGGATGGACAGAACGGCCAATCTCTTAATCTCCTGCTCCAACGTTCACTACGCTAACCTTGGCGGAAATAAAAAAGCTTTCTGTGGACCCTTGAAACTAGACATGGCAGAGAGACAAACTAACAGAGAGACAGGCAGACAGAGGAAGAAACATACGGAGAAAGCGGCTTTCATGGCGGCAATGCGGTCGCTCTGTGGGCCCTTGGAGCTGGACATGGCGTACGATGGTAAACTGGAACTGTTAGATGATGTGCCCTGCAAACATATCAAGCAAACGTACAGAACATGATAGAGCCTACAAACAATCTAACTCCTTATAACATAATTCTATATAAATTCGATTTGAAAATAAATGCAGACACAAAATAAAAGCAAAGCTGAAAATCACCGACACAATTACAGATAAAAAACCAGCAGCAATGCTCACATGCAACAAACTTCATGAGTTTCACTTCTAACAAACATCTAATGTCGATTTGCGATCATGCAGTTTAACGCTTGCAAAGTCACAAACTACTGCACATTCGTTGGTGTGTCACTAACTAAAGACTACAACATGGAGTAAAATGTAGAGTTCTAGCATCAAGACCAGGTTATAACATTGAAAGTATCATCACCATCATCATCATTTCTGGCAAGCAACACTAAGAGTGCATGGCGCCGAACGTAGACATCAATATCCAGAGTGAACGGTTCTGAGCCAGGTCAACTGCGTCGTCCATATTGAGGTCACTGGATTTCAGATCCTGCTGAATGGTTTTCATCCATGTAATACGAGGACGTCCCACTGGTCTCGTCCAGTTTCCTGTGGGGGAAGCTGTTAAGATCTGTTTTGCATCTGTTTCATCAGGCATTCATGTAATGTGTCCAAACTGGGCAGGTGCCTTGACTGGACTATGGCTGAGAGATTGGGTTGCTTGGTTAACCTTCTGACTTCTGACATATGATAAACTACAATGCGCACTTCAGTGCAATGTACATATCAGTAAAACATACACTTTTGGCACTCATTTCAGGTCAACAAAGACACCAGGGGAATGATGACAAAGTACAACATGGAGCTCAGTACAAAGTAGGCTGCAGCATAGTGCACAGTTTCAGCACACAGTCCAGAGACACGTTTCCCACTTTTTTTTCTGTGAGAGTCTCACTTCTACGACTCAGTAGTTCTCACTAGTTCTCACGAAAAGTGTGCAACGCGCAAGTAAGAATTCTACGAGAATTCTAACATAGAATTTCCGATGACATAACTGACAAGCAAGTGGGCGGAGCTAGCATAACGTAGCAAAGAAAAATCTTGCTCACGATTTCTCAGAGAAGCTCATGCAGAGAAAAGAAAGTGCGAAATGCGAATTCTAAGTTAGAATTTGCGAGATTCTCAGAGAAAAAAAGTGCAAAACGCGCCTCAGGTCAACACCAGCAGTACAATCTGACAGTACAACAAATGCAATAACATATGCATGAGTAAAAAAGCGGCGTACAGATTTAGCGCCAAGTCCGGGTCGTTCTCTCTGTCCGAGTCCTGCGCCCCCCACATTCAGCTTCTTTGCTTTCTGCTGCTGAAACCGATTCTTCTTGAACCACGCATTCTACAGCCAATTATCACCCATGTACATTATACATATAGCATTAGCAGTGAAGGCTAAATTACACAACAGATTATCGAGTTTAGTGAGTGAAAAATAACAGTAAAACATACACTTTTGGCACCCGACCCCCCACTGCTCCCACATTTTTCAACCGATCTTTCTGAAACTTAAAACCAAGAAAGATATCCAGGATACAATCCTGCATGCAAAATTTGGCTGACCACACTAAAGCACTGTTTGATTTGCTGACAATTCATGCTCTCTTAAAATTGTTGGAATTACCCCATGGACTACTCGATAATAGCTAGGGGACACGCAGCTCTAGCTGCAAGCCAAGTGCTGCCTTGCTGCTGGTGGCCTAGCTTATCGCTGCTATAGCCATGGCCAGCCAGCCGCTGAAGCCGTACAGCATCTCAGCCTGCTGCTAGCATTTCAGTGTATCTGGCCATGCATTTTGAAAGTATACATTGCGTACGTGCGTCCTTATACGTGTATAGTTTACTGCGATTCTTTCCTAATATCGTCGTAATATCGTTTATATACAGATGCTAATGTACAGAGTATAGTGTACGTAATAGTCTCTCTGTTTGCGTCGTGGCGTGCTTGTATACTCGTTGCGATCACAGTTGGATATATGTGAATATAGTGATCATCATGGAAAATGGATGCTCAGTGCTCACCTTCCTGTCTCAGGCCATAAGACCTGTAAGTGCATAGATCACCTAGTCTGCAATGCCTCTCCAGTGTGACATGATTTTCTCCAACAGAAATACCCAACCATCTGGTCAATTCCCTCATATTTTGCACGGCAAAACTTACTCGGAACTTATCTAGGACCTTCCTAAATTCATCGTAGGAGAGCAACTTGAGTAGTTCAAAACTTTCAAAGTTTCTTACCATTTTTCTTCTAAATCAGATTTTATCTCAACATCCTTGTAAGTCTGATATATCCTTACATCTTTCAACTTATCAACTTTTTCACCGAGGCTGCATCAGATTTTCCGGATTAATGATAACGTGAGATACACGTATGTTGCAATGTGAGACCTGCATAGCAATGTCCATGAGGTCTGGTGGTACGAACTGATTAGCTCCCTCCAGGTTGCGCACAAGATGCCCGGCAAAGTCCTTGTCCTTGTTGGTGACCAGCGTGTACGCGGTGCCCTTCTCGCCCGCGCGACCGGTCCGACCGATGCGATGAGTATGAGTGTCGATGTCACGTGCCACGTCGTAGTTTACCACCGTCCGAATGTGTGGTATGTCAAGACCACGCGCTACAGACAGACGGGCAGACCACTGTATGGCTGCAATAGCTGACATCACTCAGTTACCAATGCAAGTGACAAACCAACAGACCATGCTACAGTAAGCTAGCAAGATCACTCACTATTGAATTCAGTTTATCGCCCATAGCTCGCTTGTTATTCCGTATATTTGCACGAAATTTGGCACGTGGACTCATTTTATGGTCCTACAAATGAATTGACTATATTACTGAACAAAAATAATATCCAAGATGGCGGCCGCTGGTGTTTGAGTTAGGTTAATGTCATTTTGTAGAAGTGTACCCAACCATTACAGGAAATGGGCCATGTTACCAAAATTGGCAATAGTAATAAATTTGAGATGGCGACGACTGCCATTTTGAATTCTGTCTATCGCCCATAACTCGCTTGCTATTGCATACATTCGCACAAAATTTAGCACGTGGATTCACTTCATGGTCCTACGTTCGGAAATACCATAATATTGAACAAAATTAAAATCCAAGATTGCATCGACCGCCATCATAGATTTTTGCACAGAAAGTAATAACTCAGCAAACGATTGAGGTAATTAATGCAATTTTGCAGAAATGTAGCCAGTCACTACTGGAAATAGACCATATGACCAAAATTGGCGATGATAATAAATTCAAAATGGCGGTGGCTGCCATTTTGAATTCGGTTTATCGTCCATAACTCGCTTGCTGCTAGAAGTATTTGCAAAAATGGCAGGTGGACTAAATTTTACATCCTATATACAGCTGTACCATAATATTAAACAAAAATAACATCCAATATGGCGACAACCGCCATTTTGTATTTTTGCACGAAACTTAGGCCCTAATAACTTAGCTGCTGACTGAGATATAATTATGCAATTTTGCAGAAGTGTAGGTGGCAACTACTGAACTAGGGATTTCAAGTCTCAAATCTCCACTTCCTGTGTATGGACCAAAGCTCCTGTCTAATAGAATGTCACGTGAAAACCTGGAGGCCAATAAGTGTGCTGATCATATGGCATTTCATCCTGACCATCAGCTTAAGCAGAATGCATGACTGCAACAAACAGACAGACCGCAACATGGCAAAATCTGAAGAAACAGAAATGGCGAGCATCAGACCCGCGACGTCGGTGGCAGTCAATATCGGCATTGATTTGTGCTTAAACGCAGTGATGACTTCGTTACGTTCCATCTGACTCATGTCGCCGTGCAGAAGACCAACTGCACATGTATACAAAATGATCAATCAACGATCTTCATTTCCGCAAGCCTGATTAATAAAATGTCCCAGCAATTTTCCTAAGATCTTGCTAAGTCATAAATCGTGAGTTTTCGGTAGATATTGGTATTTGGCAAGTTATTCTTACATTTTCAGCATTTTGCCTTAAAATTTTTGAAAGATGGTTTTCGTAAGTGTGACTTATAAACTTCTGTAAATATGCCCTCTGGATAATCTGCAAAACTGCGGCTAATTTTGATTCATGCACTACAGAATTTTGCCTAAATCCAAAGAACTATGTGACACATCTGTATTTTAATTCCAAGAACCAGACGTGCTATGACCACAGTAAAATTACTTTATGGTCATCTATACATCACAAACATTTGTTAGTAAAATATTACCTCAGATTAACTTACTAAAAGCTAACAAAATGATATCATAAGATGCAGATTTCAAACTGTGGAGACAGAACCATTGACACAGTTAATTTCAATAAGTCTATAAGTATAAAGCAAAAAAGTTAAACTGGAAAAGATAAGAAAAAAGAAAGAACACAAAAGACAGACACTTGCCGTTGAAATCTTTGAGCCGGAGATTATTTGCAAGTTCTTCGCAGTTTGACTTCTTGGTTACAAAGATCAGCACACTGCCAACTACAAGCATACAACACACTGCCATTAAACCACAACAACACTGTGCCATCTCTGCTAATAAATACGATCAAATGACACAGTGCTGTGCAGTCAGTGACCAACAAAAGATAAGTAAAAAAAGGGTAAAGGTGTCAATTTGTATAGCGCATCTCGCGTACAACGCCTCTAATGCGCTTTTCGTCACTAACTCGAGCCGCCAGTCGCACGGCCACCACGTGCAGCCTGCAGACATAGGCTAACGCAGCAACCGGCTAGGCAGCCCCAGTCAGCTGTACTAAGGTCACCCCCTTCCGTAACCCATATAAATGAGTTACTACTCATTTTACCGTCCCACAGAGGGTAGAAGGCTGAGTCGACCTAGCTGGCAGGCTTCAACTGAGATGGTTTACCTGCCCATAGGCAGTCACCCATCGCAGTACTAACTGGGCCCGGCATAGAGTAACTTCGTTTCAGTCGAAACGCGTTACCAACCTTGCCACGCCCCCAACTGTAGGTAGACACACAACGACAGATCAGCAGACATGACGCATGACATGGAAACTAAAACTAAAATGAATGATCCGCATTACTGATAGACTGAGTCATCATTACTATCAGCGTGCGTGGATATAAGACACAGAGAGAGAGAGGTATGATTAATACATACCGGTGGTGAACTGCACAAGACTGGACATGAGCCACGACCATTTTAGCTGGTCATTGTGAAGCACCTTGACGATCTGTGTAATGTCCTCATTGGCCTTAAGACACACAGACACAACAGCAGCAGTGCACAGACAGACAGAAATACAGGCAGGACACGAGACAAGAGTATCTGAGCTGTTCACTGCAAAAAATTAAGACAATCTAAGTAACATCCTTATTCACCCAATACACAGAGCAGCTTTTTACCACCCACTTAGCTCCATTTGAAGAAGAAGAGTCTCAGTTTCATTGAGAAATAGTGAATACTGACAGTGAACCACACAATGTAAGGTAAAGGTAAAGGTGCCATACCCCAACTGGCGCGTAGGCGGGGTGCTCATCTCCCTTCCTTAGGCCTTTGAGCCTGTAGATGGATAAACCACTTAAGTCTGTGACGCATGGCCAGTACGACGCCAGACCTACGGTTACCTTCCCAGCCTTGAGGCATCACCGCCCTTTGACTGGTACCAAATTATACTGCTTGGTGACAGAGGCACATGTATGTGAACAACTTGCCTAAGGTCGTTACCCGGCAGTGTCCCAGTGCAGAGTCGAACCTGCGCCCCTGAGTGACCTCAGGATTACAAGTCCGGCACGTTACCGTTAGACTACCAAGCCACACAATGTGCATAGGAGAAATCAGTAAAAAATAAACTGTCAAGCACTGCATGAGGCTAAGCTGTTCGCAGTGGCCATCGCAGCATATTGCAATATTTACAGCAATGAGTGACTTCAGCATTGGCCAATAGCAATTGGCCAAGACCTAGCATGGTCCTATCCTGTAATAGTGAATTATCCAAAAATCCAATCCTGTGGCCTTGACCTTTGACCTATGACTTTGAAAACTAAAAAGCGCAAAGAAACTAAAATTGAAAAGTTAACTGATGTGCCAAATTCCAGCTGAAAGAGTCAAAGGTCACGGTCATGGTCAGGGTAAAGTCAGGCAATGCACCGAACAACTAAAGGCAAAAAAGGTAAAGATTGTCAATTTGTACAGCGCATCGTCATGTATACACACCTCTAATGCGCATTTCGTCACTAACCAGAGCCGTCGATCGCACAGCCGCCGCGTGCAGCCTGCAAACACAGGCTGGCGCACCGGCCGGCCAGGCAGCCCAGTCAGCTGTACAAAGATCCCCACCTTCCGTAACCCACATAATGGGTTACTACTCATTTAACCGACCCTGGAGAGATGGCAGGCTGAGTTGGCCTTGTTGGTTGACTGACAGTGGACGCCGTACCCACAAAGTGGTCAAGCAGCCATCCATCGGTCTAGCGTAGGATAAGGAAAGTCCGCTGGCCAGGACCGACGTTCTAAACACTATGTTACGCCACGCAACCAACAACAACTAACCAGACAGCTGCATAATACTACAGCAGCAAGCAGACACATGCCCCCTAGGCATAGTCACCATCACCATCACCATCATCATACCTCGCCAGCATCTCCCTGAACAACTCGAAGTGGGTCACTGAGAATATCTCGAGCAACTCTCTCGACTCTCTTGCGAAACGTTGCACTAAACATCAGTGCTGTAATAGCAGCAGCAACACAGCAGGTTATCAGCAGTTTCAACCGAAAGCTACAGTTATGCTAACAACATTAATATGAACTCCAACAAAAAAGGAGACTTTTAATTATTAGCACACTAAATAATCAGAAAAATATGCAAATGTTAGCGACAATCTCTTTTTTGCAGTCATTATACTGCGTAGCAAGTGACCCAACAAAATGAACAACTCCATAAATTTTTGTAGTGCCAATATCAGTGATTTGAGGTATAAAATTCGACAAACCATTGACAACAATTAAAAATCAATATATAGACCGACAAACAAAACAAAATCAAACAGAACACTCGCTGCATATCACGCTAATGAAACATTTAAAAATTCAGTTCAATGTAACATCTAATACAAATTAAATAAAAAAAAACAAGTTACATATTAACATTTAGCTAGCACATTAGAACATCAACTGAAACATGAAGATGAACAAACTCTCAACAGTGAGCCTTGCAGCAGATCTCTTGATTCAAAGGCCAAAATGTGCATATATCAAAAAAAGTAATGCAACAATAAGTGCAAGTAAGCAACTGACTTTGTCTCTTTGGTTGGACGTGGTCAGCAATTGATCTCACTTGAGGCTCTGCAGTCAGCGACAACAATGCAGCACAAATACAAGAAACTATAACAACAAGTACAAACTGTATAGCAGCCAACTTAGTTCAATTTACAGATCCCAGCCATGCGAGAAAGTAAATACGACAAATATTCTGACAAATAAACAGATTTAGCTGGTTTTCTTAAAATAGTACTAATGAAACGTAAGAGAAAGTCACTAAAAATGGTTCAACTATTTTTGTTTTTCAAGGAAAACCTAGCCAAATTCGAGACTTTTTCGTGACTTTTTCAGCACCTATGTCTAATTTCATGACTTTTCCGGTTCTGATTGATGAAACCTCCAAACTCCGAACTTTTCAAGTCATGAGAACCTTGACAGACAGACGGACTAATGAAGCCTCCAGCATGGTCCACAGTAACTGCCAAAATACAAAAGATGTGCATCTGGACAGTGGATATACCAGTTCATCTGCTTGAAATGCAATGCTCATCCTGATTCTCTCAAAACCGGCATTCTCTCTCTGTCTACTTTTGGTCGCCAGCTCAAACATTTCTACTTCTCGTTCTACCAGTACACCGAGTGCATTCGACGTTATATACAGTTAACGTGCTACATAAATTCCTTACTTACTTACTGACAAAAGGTGGTGGAAGCACAAATAGCATCGACACACTAAAATATGTGGAAGTTCGCTACTGACCGAAGCCCATGTCAAACATGCGATCAGCCTCATCGAACACCAAATACGTCACACGTGACAAATTCGTAGCTTTTTTCTTCACGAGATCAATCAGTCGACCCTAAAAAACGACCATTCCACAACTTTTAAACACTCTAGTAACCTCTACTGGCTTTCTACCGCCGGGCTTGCTTACGGAGGCAAATGCACAAATACCAGATGTGACAGTGAAATATGTGAGAAGTGAGTGTGAAAATCAATTAGTTGATACCCTTAAGCAGCATCACGGCAATTCCACCAAAAGTTGTGTACAAAGCGATGGAATTGAAGTAAAATGAAATGAACTGCACAGCACTGAAATATTTCAGCTCAGATAAATTCAACTCTGTCAATCAGTACACTCCTTAGATGCAAGTGAACTAAACCGAGATTTCATTCGGTTCAGTTCATTAACTGTTGCTTTGTACACGCCTTAATAAGTTAATAATAAGTAATAACAAGTTGTTCTTGTTGTTGTAATGATGAGCCTGTCAGATGGTGCCTATATGGAAGAGGCAGCCGATGCTCTGAAGAAATAAATTCCGCCAGGTTCTCACAGTCCTGGAATACACGTGTGATGTCAGTTGGGTCACCAAAGTAACTCTGGCGTTCTGGACAGAGTAGAAGTAGATGATGACAATGATGGACAAATCAACTATAGCGTGGCGTTAAGTCCTAAGACTACAAGGACACTTAACAATAAGCTTAAACAGTGAAGTCACGTAATAGTAGTCAGCGCAATGAGACGTTCTTAGTCATGTCTGTAAGACTGGGCAAAAAGTTCGGTTTTCAGTCTGCTGTGGAAAACTTGCAACGACAGAGACGACCGGACCGACTCCGGCAAACTGTTCTAGACCGATGCAGCAGTCGCTGGAAAGGTGCGGTCGCCAATGGTAGAATGCACCGTGCGTGGAGCGACCAGCGCTGATGCAGTCGAAGAGCGCAGTCGTCGACGTGCGTTGAGGTGTGACATGTGTGTGACGTTGAGTGTTCAGCCACTTCCTAACCAGTGCCGCAATGTGGACGGATTGGAGATATGATCTGGCCAATAAAGGCTTGGTCATAATGAAGCCATGAAACATGCTCAAATGTCAGCTTTGAGTGAAAAAAGTAAACTGACCATAACCAAAGCCCACATCAGACACAGCTTTTTACCATGCCGCTTTTGCAAATATTTTAATGTAGGAGAAAAAGCAGCTAAACATCTAATTCTGCAAAGCTGTATTAACAATAATTTTGGCTCCCTCTTCAAAAGCTTTGCATTGCTATACGATGTCCTCATAAAGCTTTACTCTGCTACATGATGGCTCAATAAACACTGACCGGAGTTGCAACAATAATTTCGGCCCCATCTTCGCAAGCTTTGCATTGCTCATACAAGCTTCCACCTCCATATGCACAGACCACGTGAATGTTGTAGACTTTACCAAACTTCTTTGCCTCGTGATAAATCTAACACAGAGTCATACACAGCAGGCACACTGTCAGGTAAAAGTATAGTGTATTGACCACATCAGGGCCACTGACATCCTAACTAAATATTGTGTATTACGTGAATACTTCGATAAAACACAGCATTTACAAAAAAAACTAGCAAACAATAGTCAAAATACTATCAATCAACGGATAGTTGTTAGGTTTCTTATAGATGTCAATTAGCTGCATTTCAAGTCAGTAAATATGCATGATGTCCCTATCACAAAAAAGTAAGCAAGCAACTTACACTTTTATGACAACTATGACATTTTGTGGTCCAATTCCAACATTTTTGCATTCACTGATAAACTTAAAAAAAGACACAAGCAAATGCTGTCAGACTATCACTACAATACCTTCTAAGTAATGCGATTTTAATTTAAAACTTTAAAATTGGTTTATTCTAATTTCACAATCATTAAATCACACGACTCATCGTTAATTTCCGCAGCTCTGCACAGAATCAACTAGAAAGTAGTCATAGCCCGCAGGTACCTCCGCCAAGGCAATGTTATTCGCCAGGTGGCGTCACCATATTCACTTTGCCAGCGGTTCCCTTATGCCCCCTTTAATGCAATGGTAACGAAAATTTCAAGGTGATCCAGAATCCAGGATTCCTTTCAAATCACCCCCAAAATTTAATCACTGGTAGTTTGTGCCATGCCCAACATACCCTCAAAATTTCAGAAAGATCCGTCCATAACTTTTTGAGTTATCTTGCACACACACACACAGACAGACAAACAAAGTCTGGCAAAAACATTACCTCCTTGGCGGAGGTAAAAAACATTCAGCTACAACAGCCTACTGCTCCCCCTAGCGGCTCAGCCAAGTGCCTCAGATTCGGCCACTGGCTGACATTGTGCACTTTAAATATGCACATACTTACTTACTTAACAAGACATACCGGAGATATACAAAAGAATGCACCTGTTGTGAGAGTTCTCTGGTTGGAGCGCAAATCAGCCCAATCGGTCCATCACCAGGCTCCAGCTGCCTCTGGTCCATAATGTGTATCAACAGAGGCCACAGATATGCCGCAGTTTTACCACTGCCGGTCTTGGCTATACCGATTATGTCACGACCGCTCAATGCTATAGGTATACCCTGCAACCATGATATCATAAACTTATATCACCATATAAAAGATTTAAAAGGTTAATTGGGTTAACGGTGCATATAACTCTGCATGAAAACCATTCTCACTTTATTACAAACAACGATGACAGCACCGCATGTCCTGCCAGCTGCCAAGTGTTGCAATGGCCTAGATCTCCTAGAAATTAGAAATGGGCACAATCAAAAATTCATGAAATCTACGCCAAATTACAAAGTTTCATTCAATCATTTCTAAATTTGATGAAGTTACGCCATATTATGCGCGTTCACCCAGAGAATTTTCCATTTTCACTTGAAAGCCCACTGTACAAACCTTATTGTAAAGTATGAATGATGATGATGATGATGATGATGAAGGACGAATCAACTTTAGCATGGCGTTAAGTCCTAAGACTACAAGGACACGTAACAATAAGCCGCCAAATTCACCAAACTTTAACCATTTGACATCTAATTTGCGTGATACAATGCTGCAGACATTTTACAAGCTCAACTTAAAGCCAAAGACCATTCTGGAGCTGAAAGCTGCGCTGCAGCAAATACAGGATGACTTGCCGCGCAGACTATCGCAACATCATCTGAATGCATGCATTTTGGTCAGTTGCAAACATCTTAAACATCAGATATAAACTCTTTTTCAAAAATATTTTATTGCGTATGCTTAGCTGTTTTTGTAACTGCAGTATCTCAGCAATTGTGCACTTTAACTATTTGTTTGTTGACAAATATCAAAAGCTTGAGTTTTGTGGTAAAAGCGTTGTAAAAATGAAAAATTCTCTGGGTAAGTGCACATAATATGGCATAACTTTGTCAAACTGAAGAATAATTGAATGAAACTTTGCTACTTGGCGTAGACTTGAATGCCAAATATGTGTGTGAAATACGGCTTTAAAATTTCCAGTTTTTGAAAAATAAAATTCCAAAAACTTTAGGGGACTAAAATTTTCCGACTCACTGCAGTTATCCAACACTAGCCCTGTGATTAGAAATGTAACCCAGCTGTCGTCATAGCTGTCACTTAGACATAACCATTAACGCCACGCTAAAGTTAATTCGTCCTTCATCATCATCATCATGTACCTGTGCTTGAATGGGAGTAGGTTGGCTGTATCCGGATTTACGAATGGACTTCATCAGTCGATCGTCAAAGTTGAAATGTGCAAAACTCGAAACCGGCTTTGGAGCAAGAATACCCGAAACCTGGCATCATAAACATGTCAGTCGATAATCTCCACTAATTCTCAGTCACAAATAATGAGCTAAATGAAAAAATGCCAGACCTGCAGCAAAATCTAGTACATCCGAATAAACTTACAATATAATTGTATAATTAAAATAACAAAATATGTTGATGTCACAATGTCTTCTGCAATATTTTTTAGATTCTATGAAAAAAGACAGATACAGAAAACGCAATAAAGCGTACGTTAATTCCGAGCTTCTTGCGAAGTTCAATCATTTGGTCCGGAGTCATGTTGGCAATTTCCTCGTGTTCTTCATAGAAGTTCTTTGTGAACTCTGGATACTCGATTTCGGAGTGGTCGATAGCAGGCAACGGATCTATTACCTACACAGTCAGAGCAAACTAATACTACTACTGCAAACTCTACCCTAGAATCAAATGGATGCAGAGATATAAACATCTGAATATTTCCCAGATGGCAGCTGGCTACCAACTTAGATTTGATCTGATGGAAGTTACCACCACTGAATATGCTGACCCCAATAATCCTAACTTATAACGTGACCCACTGCAGAGATATAAGTGTGTGAAATTCTCCAAGATACGAGGTTGGTTGGTCATTACACTGATGTCATATATTGAGCTTGGCTACGTTAGGAAAATAGTGCATGCTGCTGTTGTATTCTACCTTACGAGCAGGTGCACGTTCTCCATCGACTCCATCTTGTTTGCTCTTGTGCTAGCTCCTTGAGTTGTGAATAATGCATGTCCTCGAAGTTTGTCTCCAGTAGCCAACTCAGTAGCATTTCTTTTGGTCTTCCTCTTCCCTTCTTCCCTGGCAGTCGACCTTCCAACACTGTTCTCACCAAAGAACCATGATGCAGCACATGTCCCAACCACCTTTTCTGTCTACTCCTCAGTGTGTCCATGAGTTCCCTCCTTGTTTCCACTGTTCTTAGCACTTCATCATTCTTTTTGTGCTCCGTCCAAGATACATTCAACATGTGACGCCAAATCCACATTTCAAATGCTTCTTCAATCCTTTTTATGTCACTCTTTTGAATGTCCATGTCTTGCTTCCATACAATGCTATACTCCATACAAATGCTTTGACTATGCGTTTTTTTTCAGCTGGAAGCTAAGGGATCCACACATGAGATCTTTCTTCTTGTTAAAAGCTTTCTTTGCCAATGCGATGTGACGTCTTACTTCACATTCGCTTCTGCAGTGCTCGGTCACCATACTTCCATGAAGCATGAAAAGTAAAAAATATATAGCTGTGTTCTCAGCCATAATAATGCTATGAATGAGATGAAATGTTAGATGCCAAAACCAGCATAAAATTTAGGAGTAACTCAATGCACAATGTCTATAAGAAACGAACCAAAATTTGGCACGCTACTTCAAACAAAAGTTCACAAAATATACTACAAATAGGGGAAAACAACTGCCAATAATGCACCGAGTTCCTCATAAAAATGATACATATGACTGTAAATAATCTACAATGACAAGAAAAAAGTGATGATTCTGACCTTCTTATCAGGAATGATAGCATTTCCATCCTCATCGTATTCAATCTGATCGTCGTCATCGTTGATGACTCCAGCCATCGGATTCTCCTCCATGTATCGGAAGTACGACTCCTGGTCGTCCTCCTCTTCAATGTCATCACGCTTACCTCTGTCAGCACCACCAGACAGCAAGCAAGCAACCAATCAATCAATCATTAAAGTGGCATGTCAAGGTCATTCAAGGTCAAGAATTTAAAGATCATATCATCAAAAAAGCTGATAAGGTACTTCATGTCACAGTAATATATTTATGATACTGCAGGCTCCTAATAAGATATGTGGGACAAAATTGACTCAAAATTGCATTTTCGATAACCCTACTGTCACTAGAGGCCAGCTTGCCATGGAACCCCCTCAAAAATCTGCATGAACCTTACACCACCTAGAAGTAGTACCCACAGGCTACATATTTGACGCTAACAGTACTTAATTAATCAATCCATCAGACAATCAATCAGTCGTGAAAAACCATTCATAACTTTTTAGTAATACGACAGCCACACAAACAAACGGAAGCAAAATGTTCCCATTCTTCCCTCAATGAAGGTATTAAATCACAATAAAATAGCACAACACGTCACAGAATTAGTCACAAGTCACTTAATTACAGTAAATTAAATGTCATAAGCTAAAACCTGGCTGAAAATAGCGTAGTGAAAATAGTGGGGAAGAGAGGATACATACTTGGCTTCACTGTCTTCAAGAGCACCAGCAGCAATTTTATCCTTTACTTCCTGATCCTTCACTTCTTTCTGCAAACCAACACAGAAAAATAAAAACGTCCGTCACTGGAAAGAGATAATGTTCAATTCCACATACATTAGCCAACAAAATACCAACTGAATAACAAGTAGAATGCAAATCTTGACATAACTAGACGGCCAAAACTTGACGAAAACCATACATGTCAGTTTCTAGCACATTCGGTTATAAATGCTAATTTACCTTGACCATTACCTTATGAACCCTATAAAATCTTATGATGAACTGATCAAAACTATTTGTGGTAAATTCTGCAGTCCAAACAAGGTGTAAATTGCATTTTGGTGTCACTTAAAATTAGCTACAGACACAGGTAATGAAGAGTCAGTAAGTAAGTAAATTAGTACAGTGCACAACGTCTATAAGAAACCCACCAAATCGCAGGCATGAAAACACTGCAACTACTACTACTCTTACTACTACCACCATCACCACTGAATCATACCTCAATGTCAGCCATGAATGAGTCCAAGGGATCATCGCTCGAGTCACTTGATGAGCCATCTTGCTTCTCATTAGCTACCGCTGCATTCATCCGGTCCAGGGTCGGGCTGCCAGGTGCAGGCTGGTACTCGAGCTGAGACAGAGTCTTCTGATCATCGTCATCATCTTCGAAATATCTGCGATGGGAGCAGTTCATAAAATTCACACCGAGTCAAGCTTAACACAAACACATTTTAACTAAAATATTTCTATCACCTAACTAGAAAGCAGTCATAGACCGCAGGTACCTCTGCCAAGGCAATGCTATTCGCCAGGTGGCGTCACCGTCTTCGGTTTTGCAGCGGTTCCTTTATGCCCCCTTTAACACAATGGTAACGAAAATTTCACAGTGATCCGATCACAGTGGTATTTAGTGCAGTGTAGTGCTTGCTAACTCTATTTATTTTGCTGACTACATTAATATTTGGTTATATCTGAGCTGGTAAGTTAACTTAACCCGATGCACTTTACCAAAGTTAACATTGCCAATTACTTGGCCTTGACTCTTGTTAATTGCTCATGTTGTTTTGGTAGTTACTTTCAGCAATTAGCATGCTTACAGGTATTAGAAATGTTATGGCCTTCATCATTGTCTACAATTTGCCTTGAAAAGTCCGACAATTGCAGCCCCATAAATATTCACAAATATTAGAATGGATCACCAGGTTAAAATTGTAAATAGTTCTTTGACAGGCTGCTATAAAAATAACACATGTATTAAAAAACTCTAATCAAGGCCAATTACTGTCATCCACAAACTAACAGATAAAGGTAACACACTGGTTATCACAGATAGCATAGAATGGTGTAAAAATCTAATAAAAATAAAAAAATCCAGGATTCCTTCCGGATCATGCCCAAAATTGAATCACTTGTAGCTTATGCCATGCCCGACATACCCTCAAAATTTCAAAAAGATCCGTCCATAACTTTTCGAGATATCTTGGTCACACACAGACAGACAAACAAAAACGGCAAAAACATTACCTCCTTGGTGGAGGTAATTAACAAATATTCTGTACTTGCAATGTTACCTAAAACGGGCAACTGAGTTCGTACAAAAAAACCTGACAATTCCGAGATCTGATCAGTCGTTGTGCTTTTAACATATCAAAATGCTAACATTTATGGTTGAAGGATCAAAATACACCAAATAATTCACGATCAATTAACAGGGTTCATAGCAAACTGAAAGGACAAAATTCAAGGACTTTTCAAGGACTTTCAAGGACCTAAAATTGCATTTTTCAAGTACCAAAAGCACCGATAAAAATACATATCATATTCACGATAGATCAAAATTTAGAGTGAAATATATAGTTTAGTGTACTCACCAATACTGCATTAAGTTTTGTTAAGTAAGCAAGTGAACTATAACCAAGCAGAGGTGAAATGCCAAATTTTACAAGAATGCTTTCTTCAAATTTTTAATATGCAAAAATTTCAAAATATAGAACATTCAAATTCAAGGACATTTCAAAGACTTTCAAGGACCTACTCTGTTTTCAAGGACTTTCAAGGGCCTAGAATATTTTTCAAAATTCAAGAACTTTCAAGGACTTCTCAAGGACCCTATGAACCCTGAATTAAACACTAATGAGTGAAAACACAACAAATATTCAGTGATCCACCCAATCTAAACAAGATTTAGACAGTATCTCACTGAACACATAAGACTATCAAGTAAACATTAACATGAGTAGATCACACTCAAGCACTTCAGGTGTTCACCTGCTACAAATCAAACATTTTAAACTAGAAAAATTATAAAAAAAAATTCAAAGTATAAGTACAATAACTCAGTAGCCAAACTAACTCATCCTCGCTGCGAACTCGTTTCTTGCCGATGTGCAGAATACTTGACTGGCTGCGTCCCGACATACTGGGCAGCCCATAGCCCATCTGAGCCAGCTGAGTCTCCAGGCCAATGCCTTTAGGCTTGATTGCAAATCCACCGTAACCAAACCCTTTCTGCTTCTGCCCCGACATGACTGACACTCACTAATCAGCACACGACAATATCCAACAGTCATATACTGATACTACTATTAGAGGCCAAAGCAGGGTTGATGCAATTTAAATCAAATGATTTAAATCACTGATTTAAATCAATTTAAATCATGATTTAAATCAACAATAAAAATTACGATTTAAATCACTGAATATAAAACTACAAATTTTTGTGTAAATGTGATGGCTGTTTTGACTTTACAATTTATTACTGGTATTTAGTGCACTGTAGTGCTTGCTAACTCTATTTATTTTGCTGACTACATTAATATTTGGTTATATCTGAGCTGGTAAGTTAACTTAACCCGATGCACTTTACCAAAGTTGACATTGCCAATTACTTGGCCTTGACTCTTGTTAATTGCTCATGTTGTTTTGGTAGTTACTTTCAGCAATTAGCATGCTTACAGGTATTAGAAATGTTATGGCCTTCATCATTGTCTACAACTTGCCTTGAAAAGTCCGACAATTGCAGCCCCATAAATATTCACAAATATTAGAATGGATCACCAGGTTAAAATTGTAAATAGTTCTTTGACAGGCTGCTATAAAAATAACAC
>Ga0209367_1005172_pt1 | contig 18096 bp, 15 predicted proteins | sample WorMetLIZISLAND2_FD_187412 | JGI IMG/M metagenome (GOLD analysis project Ga0209367, IMG submission 187412) | Marine gutless worms symbiont microbial communities from Max Planck institute for Marine Microbiology, Germany - Olavius geniculatus... ... | reverse complement strand
TTTCTGAAGTTAGAAGCTATATAACAGAGTGGCCCCGTTTTTTTGGGCCACCCTGTATATAGCATATAGCTGACCCCTCTGTACATAATGTGACACTGTGTTAGAGGGGTTGAGAAAACAGTTGGGGGGGGGTTCAACCCTAACCCCCCCCCGGCAATTCAAACACTGCTTAATTAACACAAACCGAAACAAAGAACAAACACAACACAAAATAAACACATAAATTGAAGTCCTTCAACGCTATCACTGACTTCCCTATATCTGTCACTCTCGCCTTGTGTAGGCTAATAAACGACAATCAGTTCGCTTTGGAACTATTTTCACAACTTTCCACAGCAGTCGTGCGTCATAAAGCAATCGAAGGTGTAGTCTAAGCGATCTGAGCGTGGTTTAAGTACGACACCGCACTGTCTGGAGTGGTATAAGCTCGTACTGCGTGTTCGTTTACTCACTCAGCAGCGATGTATCTAATTCACACAAAACTGTCAAGAGCAGAACAGCACATCGCGTTTAACCATTGTGATCCTCTCTGGGGAAGTAAAATATTCTTTCCTTCTCCAGTGTTTGAATTGTGAAAAATAAACTGGGGGGTTGAACTTTTCGATGGTCGGAGATTGACCAAATTTGTGACGTAAATCGTATGTATATAGTATATAACTGACACCCCCTGTGTACATAATTTGACAGTGTGCTAGGGGGGTTGAGAAAACAGTTGGGTGAGTTCAACCCCCAAGCCCCCCCCGGCAATTCAAATACTGTCCTTCTCTCCCGTCAAACTTCAACAAGTCGACAAGTAATCTAAGCAAAGTTCAAGTGACGCGCGACAGCATCGGTCCTGCCACCTAGGCAATCAGTGTACAACAGCGAACAATAAAATAGTAATACGTCTTGAAGGAGTACCCAAATCGGAGGCCTCCATATGGAAGACTCTTTAAACTTAGGGAGGTCGAAACTCGGATGGTTAAAATGTACGTTCTATGCTAAAATATTCACACGCAGGTTGTTCAGATCTGTCTAGCAATTTCAACGCAATTTAGTCTTGAAATGTGCACCGCAGCCAAAAACAGCAAAAAGAACATTAAAACCTCTATTTTGGGAGTTCAAGGTCATTCAAAATCACCGGTGTTGACACCACTAAGGAGTTAGTCACTAGTGCTTGCTATGATAAGCAGCATGCCTGTAAGCCTACTTAGGCTATCTGCAACTGTTTTCACGCAGACAAACCAATAGCGGTATAATAACCACTTTCTAAGGGGTACCTCTCTTTGACACTTGCGTGCGCAGGTCTCCTTAAACTTAGGAAGCTGGGACATGGACTGCTATAATATACATTTATACATTTAATGCGAAAAATTTCATGTGCAAGTTGTCTTGGTCTATCTCCAGCCACTTTGGCGCAATTCATTCTCAAATTGTGTGTTGCAGCCCGAAATCACGAAAAATTCACTAAAACCCCTAATTAGGGGGTTCAAGATCGTTCAAGGTCATCGACGCTGATAGTCCTAAAAAGCTCGTCACCAGTGCTTCTCATGATAAGCAGCTATCAGAGACAAATAACATTGATGTCGACCTCAGACAACCAGAATCAGAAAAGCTATAGTGTAAAAAGCGTCTAGCAGCAGTAGCAAAGAGAATGAAGAACCTATTCAGCACATTTTCTGCCCATTAGTTGACTGATAATTCGGCCTACAGTGTGTCAGGTAGAACGTTAAACCATACTCACTCACTCACTCATTCATGGGTCATGTGACCCATGAATACTGTGTGGTTTCCTATAGGTAGTCCGTTACAACCATACCTCTATCTTGCCTAGATACAGAGATAATACATGCAGCTTCAAAGACACTTAAATCATGACCTTGACCTTTGGGGTCACATGACGTCATAAGTCACACAGTCAATGGAAACATTTAAAATTCTTTCAGGAAGTGAGGCTGGTCAGTCATTACACAGATGTCATATACTCCACTTCGCTACATTAGGAACGTAGCTGGGTGAAGTAAAAATCGTTAGCAGTCCAGACGTTCAAAAAATCAGTCCAAAAAGCACCAGATTCTATATGGGAAAGAATTTGAGAAAAAGATAGTTTAAGGTTTGAGAAAAAGGGTGAAAGAGTGATGGAAGGTAAAAGAACAGATAAGCAATAATCATTCACAGACAGTCAGTCAAACATTCAATCAAACAAACAGAAATACTCAACATGAATATCACAAACATTAACACTTCTCAGAACCACTGCAGCTCTGCGAGATAGTACATAACAACTAGCTCTGCCAAATTGGACACACACATTGCAGAATGGAACAAATTACCCGTGCAGTAAACAGACCTAATGTCAATAAACAGAACACAAGCTCTAACTCAGTAATTAATGTCAAATATCAATTGAAATAGGGCATTCTCCGAACTAAAAATGTCTCGTCCCCAGTGACTATCTGTGTATGTCAGCAGTACATATACATACAAACAGCAATGACCTTATTGCCCAATCACGCGAACATAACAGCTGTTTACGGCTTCCAACTATACGCATACACTACTGTAACTAATTCTGTGTTTCAACGTGACATGAACAGCTTCTGAACTGAGAATAATCTGCATTATTCTGAAATAACATTTGTAAAAAAAATAAGCCAGCAAAATACGCTTACGTTAGCGCCTTAGAGTAAGTCAAAATGTGTGGCACTAGACAATAAGGCACTGAATCTCACCGCATGGCAAAGCTCGTTTTATGATAATCATTATCAGGGATGTCAAGGCCTCGAGGCCTCTGTGGCCTCGAAGCCAAATTATTTGGCATCGGCCTCGACCTTGTAGTATCAGGCCTCGGCCTCATGGCATTTGGCCTCGGCCTCATAAACATTGGCCTCGTGGTCTCAAAAATTTGCAGCGTGCATGACATTAATTAGCTTGCTATGCTCGAAAAGTCAGGGAATTTTATTTGGTTTGAAATCTGGTCATTCTGTGACTGCTATAAACTTTCAAGTTTGAACTTAAGAAGCCAACAGAGTTGCAATACAGCTATATCAACATGCATCATCAGTGTAGACCACCAGATAAACAGGAATGACTTTATGACTTTATTGCCCCTTCACAGCTGTGCTATACCACCTGATGTGTCCGCACCAAAAGCCCCAATAATTTTCTGCTTTGCCCAGACCTTACTTTGAGCTTACAGTGCTTCACAAACCACCCCAGCTAGACTGGTAATGATAGGCAGCTTTAGAACCCAGCAGTCACTGGAGCCCATTCCCTCCGGAAAAGTCTGGCTCTCAGCCTGGGATCACCTTAGTTTACATGTCTCTAGTGTTTACAATGAGACACGAGTCACTGTCTCGATACTGACAAACATTATGATACCACGTCACAAGCCATGCAACCTTGCTAACATCAACGATTAAAAACCCCAAACTGTCATCAGTAATGGAAGACAAAATAGCACATGTGAACATACAAAAATATCAACCCCTAACAGAACTGCACAGTGATTGCAATGACCTTATCTGAACCTGAACAGAACACACACATACACCTCTCAACTGTTGGCATAACAGTACCTTTGCATAATTATGAAACATGCTACATAGACATTCGTTGTCCCAAACTGCAATTTGCACTTAGTATATTACAAACATGACAAATACATCAATAAGCCAACAAATCAGTCCTATTGTAAGAGACACTATTTCTTTCTCGTATTAGCCAACTTCCCTTCAGCGCTCCTATACTACTGGCAGTCTGGCAGAAAAACATCTGTCAGGTAAAAAGCACTCCTACAGTGCGTAAATATGCATTAACAGTAAACACAATCACTACAAACTCAAGTAACACGCATCATTTCAGTACAGACGATAAACCAGTAAAAACACAATTGTGTCTTTGCAACAACATGCAACAATTTTGTCTTCAACATGCTAGCATAAAAGCAAAAGAAAACACAATCGGTGCTCATCATTCACAATCACAGCAGAATCAGAATACATAAAAAACGTAAATAAGCACAACAAGAACGTTCATATGATGACACAAAACTGCAAATAAAATCAGTCCTGCAACATGGCATGAATGCTAGCAGCGTGAGTGATACACCAAACTGAAGACAAATACAAGACTATCAAGTAATGCGTGCATAAAACAAAGCAAAAACATCATCTGTTGCTAGCTCGCTTAACCCACCATAGCAACTTACAGCAACTTAGTGCAGACAGTAAAATCACAGAAACGAGAAAACTGTAATTTTCTGCAAATGCTGTGTTTTTGACAATATGCCGTGGTTGTACATATTTTCAAAACAATTTTTTTGTTTTCGATCAGCATAAATCAAACTTTATTGTCTGATTTTAACACAGAAATGTTTACCTTTGCCTCTGCTACAAAAGTCCATGTGCTATGTTAGTTACTGGCCCAGTATGTGACAGTGACCTCATCGCAGAAATATGTATTTTACCTAAAATTGGAGTGCAGAGTTAGCCAGTATACTTCAGTTAATGCTCTGTAGCGACAAAATTTTACGAAAATTTTGCAATCAATGTGTAATTTTGCACTGCATGTAATGACGGATCCTTTTTTCTTAAACGAAACGTAATTTGCAGAACACCTTTACAGGTAAGGATTCCCTTCCCGCGATGGGCCAGCGAATTTTCACTGTAGCCGGGGTGGAACGCAGTCCAAGGAAAAGAGATGTTGATAGATCCATGGCCCGAAATGGCAGAAGCGGTACAGTGGGTGGAGGTGGGTGTACTGCGGAGACGAAAGTAAGCGCGGTGCTGTCAGTTGGAGTAAGGTAGTAGTCAATCCGCGTGACACACCACGGTCCTACACGGACTGACTACAGTCGGCTCCACTTATATGCACGTCCGTTACAAGCACACTCCGCTTATTTGCACAACGTGCGTCTAGTCCCATTTGAGTTTATGCTATGTCAATGGCAGTCAACTTCGCTTATAAGCACCAGCCATATATGCACAATTCGACTATAAGCACACACTCTTTCGGCCCCAGCGCTATGACTTACTTCAATTATAAGCAACTTGGCTGACACAGTGCACGTAAGACCACCTGTAGTCAGCCACTTAACGCTCACTGCGATGCCGGTGACGACGTCTAAACCCTAGAATTATGCAGGTAGTCAGAGCTAGTAAGACCACGCATCATGTGGCCTACAGTGCATTGCTCCACCCCAGAAGCATGCAGCATCATAATGAACTTCAGACAGCAGTCTGCAGGTTAATAGTGCTAGGCCACCTGCTGTCTATGTGAGTGATTAAAACGACAGACGGACGGGCAGCGTGTAAACTGACACTACTGGAGTGACCATTATCAGCTGCTACATGCTGCACCTAATGTCCCCGAAAGAGATGCGTGAGGTGACTGTTTCCAGTGGCGTGAATGACCGCCTATTGTAACTACATGTTGTAAATGACTGCAATGGTCCCAGAGGCTAACTACAATTAAATGCACGCTCCCCTTACATGCACGTCAGCTTGCGGTCCCAAGGCCGTGCATATAAGCGGAATCAACTGTACTACCTTACTGTGACAGCACCGTGCTTACTTACTTTCATCTCGGAGGTACACCCACCTCCACCCACTGTACCGACGTTTCGGGCCGTGGACCTATCAACATCTCTTTTCCTTGGACTACGTTCCACCTCGGCTACAGCGGAAATTCGCTGGCCCATGGCGGGAGGGGAATCCTTACGTGTAGAGGTGTTCTGTAAACTACGTTTCGTTTAAGAAAAAGGATCTCCACCGTTCTATTCCGGCGACAATTTTGGTGCTGCTTAGCGGCTCAACAATAACGACCATCATGTTAATGTTGAGTTTCATATAACATTTAATGGTCTTCGAGCACATGATTTGATGCCGTGTCTGCTGTGATTTTTGCAACTTTCCCAAAATTTTTCTGCGTTTCTAACATTTTTGGCCATTAATTTTCTGCTGTCCCTACAACTTAGCAATAGTGACCTACTGCAGAACTTTTGTTATCTCAGTCAGCAGTGGCCGTGACTTTACACTGAACAAAAATACCCAAAGGTGCAAAGGTGAACATTACCAAAAACTTATTATCACCACTGCTTTCTGAAATGACAACTAAAATAATAGTATTGGCAGAAGTACGAGATATGCCAACGGGCAATATAGACCATGGCTTCACAGCTACCTATAATATTGTCCTTGCAACACTCTTGGACCCAAATGTAAAAAAATACAACTACAGTACCGAGCAATAATCCTGATTACCTACAAACCATCTTCAACATGCCGCTTCTTACACAAGTTATCACTGTGCTGCATGTCACGGGCCAATGTCACCACACAGCGAACAGTGAAAGCCAATGAGTAAACAATCAAAGATATCAGCGAAAGCATAATGCCAGCATACATGCAGCCATCCATCCAACTACCGAGGATCAAGCCTACTTTGCCGACAACACTGGAGCCAGCCAATAAACTTCAGCCAGCCGGCACGCCATCTGGAACCAATCAATAAACAGTACACGTGTGCTGGTCATGCTTCATTTCTTGACGTTTTTGACATATGACCCTGACATACGATATTTAAACTGACCTGAGAAATGTTCACACAAATTTTGGCTTTACTACACCTTTTCATTTTCAAGTTAAAAGCCATGTGGGACAGATGAAAAGACAGATGGGAAAGACATGTAACTCGGTCTATTAAGAACGGCTGCATAGTAATGCTAATGCTGAGAGCTATTGAGCATCATCCGCAGCATTTGCCCTCGGCCAATGCCACCAATGTGTCGCTGAGTAGAATCAGCTTCAGTGCTATCACTGGGACTAGCTGGACTTGCGCTGTCATGCTGGCCGATGCTGAGACTCACGGCTGCCTGGCCCGGGTACACAGCCATAAAGATATCGCAGTCGTCAGCCGGTGAGGTTGGACCAAAATGATCGGCTGACGTCGATACAATGTCAAATTCCGACTGGAGACTGGCAGTGCTTGAACTTTTCTGACTTGCCGCAATCTCAGTCTGATCATCACTGGCAACGGACTGACTATGACACGGCTGGCTGAGATTGCCATTAACCTGATGATGATCTCCGATGTTGTTTGAATCAGTTTGGTCAACCAGGCCGGGTTCGTCTCGCCCGGAAGTGGCCACAGGGCCACTGCTCAGACACAGCTGTGTCTGCTGGCTCTGTCTATCAGATGTAGAATCATTCTGGTTTGCGAATCCGGCGGCGGATTTAGGCCGCTGCTTGTCTGTCTGCTGCTTGCTTCGTTTGTCTTCCTTGGACTGCCTCTTCTGCTGCACCATCGTCATCTCGTGACCAGCAGGAGTAAACGTGTGCTCACCGTATCGAGTGGCAGCAGACGCGACACCACTCAGCACAGGCAAACTGTCTGACAACTGCTGAAATAAACCTGACATTAGTGGATTATCACATCCACCGGAAGGTTTCTGCATTTTCCCGCCATCCTGGTGCGTAGATTCTAAACTATAGGAAAACATTCCGGGATCAGCTACGCCGTTAGAAAGTTTTGCTGAGTTCTTGCGACTGGCCGTGGCTGACTGAGCCTGTGATGCTGCTGCAATGCTGACATGACTGTTAGCAGTATCACAGCTTCCATTCATCTGACGTGATGCAGCAGATCGAGTGCTGGCAGTCTGTGGCTGGTTGCTGACTAACACTGTGATGGGCAGCGGCTCCGGCGGTTTTGTGAACAGTGACTCCGTACGTTTACGACACTCAGCTGCATTGGTTGACAACTGCAGGAACTCCTTTGGAACTGAATGCACCTGAGTCTACACACACATGATTATCATTGTTTTCTTTTGAATTTTAGCCTGTATTTAATTACCTCCGCCAAGGAGGTAATGTTTTTGCCAGACTTTGTTTGTTTGTCTGTCGTGTTAGCAAGATAACTCAAAAAGTTATGGACGGATCTTTCTGAAATTTTGAGGGTATGTCGGGAATGGCACAAACTACCAGTGATTCAATTTTGGGGGTGATCCAGAAAGAATCCTGGATTCCAGATCACTTTGAAATTTTCGTTACCATTGCTTTTAATGGGGCATAAGGGAAACCGCTGCAAAACCGAAGATGGTGCTGCCACCTAGCGAACAACATTGCCTTGGCAGAGATGTGCAGGCTCTCATTGCTTTCTAGTTTTATAATCCAGCTGTTGGCCACAAGGCACAATAAATACATTAGATTCATCCATTTATATGTTCATTACCATCATCATCATCACACACATGTTCAGATACCGGTATGCAGTTACAAACAAATGCACAGTGAAAAAATTCTAAATAATTTTAAACAATCAGTTGAAAACCAAATTTGAAAAGTGCAGCTTCAGATGTTATTCAACAGTTGCTGTGTTGGTTCAGAAAGTTGGTTCCACACACGTAGATTGCGGACACTGACACAGTGCATCATGCTGCCAGACATCTTACTGTAGACTAAATTAATTATGAAGAGTCAAAAAACTTTGGTTTAGTTCGGAGATGAGTTCCCATAAGGAGCTATACACAGGGTTAAAGTATTTAACCTTAAAAATAATAAAATACAATATAACACCTCACACGATAGTATGAGTGTTGTAAGGACGACCTTCAAAGTCTATGGGAAAATGCAAAATTTGACCCTCAGCCAACCCAAAACCCCTGACCCGATCATCACCAAATTTAAATGGTGTGATTACGTCGGGGACATCTACCACCAAAAAAATTGGGCTCAATCTGCATAAGGGTTTTTGCTCCCCATATAGGTGAAATATACACCTCTCCCATGTACATGGCGTCCTTACAAGCTGACTCTAGTTGGTAATCATTAACACAGTCTAAAGCCTTTTTCATTTTATGTTATTTGTCGTATTACTTGCCCAATGGTTACTGATTAGGCCTAACAGCTTAACATGCACACCGTATTTATGACAGTAAACAACTGAATATATAATACTAACTATTGCAAAACTTCGTGCAATGATAATGTGGTGATCTCATATGGCTGCTTCGATAGCCCAAGATATTATGAGTGCATTAGCAGCGAATGGAATTTGACGCCAATAAACAATTGACAGCAACCGGTGACTGGTCACGTGCCAATCAGTGCCGATGATGTCACGAACCAAGACAACAGCCGGATTCATGCACAGAGTTATGAATGGCAAGCACACTGATAACTTCACGTTCTTAATAAACATCAGCAATGTCTCATCATTTTATTAGCCAATTATCATAATAAGAGCTATGCCTGTGCATCCGTATGTGCATTCAGTACGCGTTCCTAACTTGGGCAACAAAGTATATGAAAACCCAAGATTGGTACAAAAGTTTCCCAGGGCAAAGTAGCTGCTTCACCATTTTTAGCTTCAAAATGTCTAATGTCAGGGTTAGGGCTGTGTTGCGCAGTTGGTCAGTTCGAAACTATATAGATGGGCGGGTAGCTGAATACCATGTCGGCGCTAGGTCATATATTCGCTTGCTTGTTACCATTAGCTAAGCCATAACACTAATCTATGCTAATCAGTAACCATCGGGCAAGTAAGGCGACAATTAACATCAAACAAAAAAGGCTTTAGACTACGTTAGTGATTGCCAACTAAAGTCAGCTTGTCCTTACATATACATAGCCCCATCTAGAGTCACCAAAATGATTTTTGCTGTTTTAGAGGATTAATATCATCACATAGTCGTTACACATATTTTTAAGCTGGTAAGTTTTTTATATATATTCAGTAAAAGCAAAGATTACACTTCACAAAACAAAGCCTTCTGACCAGCCATGAGTTTGACTTGATATGATACAGCAATCTGTAGTTTACCAAATGAAGCCAAGTAACAACATTTAATCTTTAAAACCATCAATGTCAAGTTAACTAAATTCAACGTGACCAAGTTTAATCGATTCACTGACCTGGAGTTGAGCGAGGGTAGTGGAGTTGGCATCACGGTGCAGACTCAGGTAAACATCAACTCCATCGATCAGGTCTGTCAGCATCTTCTCCAGTAGCCGGACCCGCAGCTCCAGCAGATACATCACTCTCACGACGGCCATGTGATGCAGCCATGGACGTGACGGACGCTCAGCCCATACCTCATCACTGCTCTACAATCCATTCCAGCACATTCATAATTTACACCACATTGATTCACTGTTTGTGTGGCCATGCCAATAAACAAGCTGCACAATGAGTTCTGCCCACCCAACCCATACAGACTTCTTGCTCAAAAAAGCACAAAACTGAAATCAGCGTCAACGTTCCCAAAAACAGGAATAACCGGTCTGCCAATTTTCAGCTTCAGAGGTCAAGCAGACGGCTGCACATTGTTGGAGCTGGGTCGACAGTTTTCCAGTTGCCCAGCTATTCAACAGCTTCACGATAAATGGCCAGTTTCTTCAAGTTTCATCTCTATGCTGCAGCTGCCCAGAGAGAGAATCGCTGCTCATATTAGGTCCAAATCTGACATCTTTCAGACAGGTCGAAGCTGATAATATGATAATAGATAGGTTAAAAATGATAAGCAACTAGTTTAGTCTACCACATGTGGCTAAAAATTGACAAAAAAACAACTAGTAAAGAAATCGAACGTTTTGTCACTAATGGTACTCCATTTAGTATTTCAGTAACCAGAAAACGAAATAATATTAGTCCACTTGATGACTGTACTGAAGTAGACATTGAGTTACAATACATCATGACTAAAACTACAGCTTACGAGTCTCTTCTGTTCATATGCAGTTTGACAGTAGGTCTGCTCAATAGACACATCAAGATGATTCATTAGACACGTTGTCTGGGAACACACTTTTGATGGAAATCGTCCATGGTTGAACACTCGATACACAATAATGTCAGCAACCTACACAAAGTTGAATCAACACGAGCTGTATACAACAGAATATATTACCATCTACAATGTCAAGCGCTATTGTCAAACATTTCTAGGCAAATCAGAAAAATCGACAACCAAACAAGAAGCCCAGCTGTTGCTAGGGTGGGCCGACCGTACTGGTTGTGACTGACCTCAAAGATCATCCAAGGTAGATGATTTCTGTCATCTGAAAGGCTGTGACATGCCACAGTCCTACGTGGATTGACTACTACCTTACTCCGACCAACAGCACCATGCTTACTTACTTTCATCTCTGCGGTACACCCGCCTCCACCCACTGTACCGCTTCTACCGTTTTGGGCCATGGACCTATCAACATCTCTTTTTACTTGGACCACGTTCCACCCCGGCTACAGCAGAAATTCGCTGGCTGGTGATTAATAGTAACCTAGGACCTATGTTGAACCGTTTGGCCACAATAGCATGCACTGGCCTTCAAGATCATCCAAGGTCGATGATTTGCAGGTAATTTAAAAGCCAATATACGACTTCCTATTAGTGATCAATAGCAACTTAGGCCCTATCTTGCACTGTTTAGCCACAGTACATCCGTGACAGACAGATGGATGAATGACAACCACGACAAAGGGCGGACCTTAAGCTTACAGCTTAACGGTTGGCCCAAAAACCATGTAAAACGATCACGCAAACATGATATTTCAATACCATAGCTAATTTGAAGACACAACTGAGTAATGAGCTAGTTGGCCTTCTTGACTCTCAATCCTCACTAATCTTTAGCCCAAGAAACCTCATGAAATATGCAAGAACTCCTGTTTATCTTCATCCTATTTCCTTCGTTCTCCATCAGTCTTCGTCAACACAACATGAACATGCCCAACCCTCTTATGCTGTCCCTCCTAACCACTACACTGTCTGCGTGGTTCAATTCAATCGCGATTATTCTCTGTGCTTTGTACATTTCTTCACTCTTTCAATGTACATCCATCCAATTATACTCAATTAAATTACTGCATCATATCTGCACCCAACCACAAAGTGCTTTTCAAAAGCCAACTCAAAACGATTTATTTCAAAGCTGACAGCAGACCTGAGTATCAAATACGTTAACGATGGAACTGTTGAAACGATGATACAGCAAATCGGCGATCGGCCGGCAGTCATGGATCACCTTCGATCATTGACAACAATACAGGATGTCACAACAGCACAGAAGATCAACAATCATACTGCTTCACTGCAGAAATATCCATAATCATTACTAAGTGGTGTATGTTGGTGTGTCAGACTAGTAATCAACAGACCGCAGGTTCAAATTACGGTCATGTCACTCCCACGTAACAATTCTATGCAATTTGTTCACACATGCATTATTGCCTCTATTACCATTACCACATGTGCAGTGTAACTAATTATTAGCGATGCAATGTATGTTACTTTTCAATGCAGGAACCTTCACAAAAAGTAGGGTTAGAACGATACTAGCATTGGGGTATTGTCCAATATTTGCTAGTACTGGGTTGTATTGGGTACTGGGCAATACTTTTCTGGGCTGTGGTATCCAATACCAATACCGCCCAATTAGTTCCGAGTAGTGCAATGCACAAAGTTTTTCATAGGTAAAAACTGGTAGGAAAGTATTTTAAAATTTATTTTTTTGTATTTTAGTCAGTAAGTGTATGCACGTAGTTTATCTTGAAGCTCCAGTGAATTCATCAACTAACCAGGATTTTTATTTTCCAGGACTTTCCAGGAGGCGTGGGAACCCTGTGTAAGCTATATAATTAGTTGATCAATGAACAGTCACACGCATCGACCACCCCCCTTGTAGCCAACCACTGTGCTCTCTGGTGGATGTCAATACTGGCTCACTAGCATGTGAAACGGACAGTAGGCACCTGTGCTGCATGATGTAATTTGACACCACATTGCTACTGCCACTGCCACTGCCCTGTAGTGAGGATCAAACATGGCTGTCTCTTATTCTTGGTACAGCACGGCCACAGGCTGAGAGGCAATGGACAGAAAGTGAAAGGACATTGCACCCTGAAATGGTGGACTAAGTGTAGGTACTGGCAAAGCAGATCAAATGGATCCTAATAATGCTTAGTTAACACCGTTTGGCTAGCACGGTTAGCACAACACACTTCACTTCTCATGTCTAGCTCTAGCAGGAAACGTGGCAGGAAGCTGATATTGGTATTGCCATTTGTATCAGCAGGACCCAATAGTATTGGATATTGGATAATGGGTGACTTTTTTGGTATCGTTCTAACCCTACAAACAACAAATTTGAGCTAATGCTCACGAGACGCGCGAAAGCCTATAGCAGTTCCGGTTCAGTAGTTAAGCTGAAAATTGGGGTGTTCACGCTAAGTTAATATACAAATACCAAATTCTCTATCTGGATTGCATAACGATAGTAGCGTGGCACCACCTTGTGAATGATATAGACTTGTGTCACAGCCCAAAATCGCCAAAAAAATCCATAAAACCCCCTATTTTGGCATTCAAGATCATTCAAGGTCATCGAATTCGGCGCCAATCGAGAGCCAGTGTACGACTTCCTATTAGTGATTAATAGTAACCTAGGCCCTATCTTGCACCAATACTGAGATACAGCGACTTATTGGCCCAAAATCGCAAATTTTGCCCACCCCCCTCTCATTTAGCGCTCTCGTTCAGGGTGACCCCCTTCGAATTTATGGAAAAGCTTAACGGTTCCTGAAATTAGCGTCTTCCAGGCAGCCGACGGGAAAGACTTAGTAATTCTAGCTTGCACCGCTTTTGACTGATCCACCCGTGTGACAGATGGACAGACAGACAGACGGACAGAATTGCGATGGCTAAAACGCGCTGAAAGCAGTAGCTGCTTTCGCGCGTAAAAAGCTTTAATGACGACACTGTAAGTTTGTTAAGAGCACTGATTTCAGATTAACTGCAACACTAATTCAGCCTAAATGACAGATTTAACGACACAAAAAATCAATCTGGTCTAAAGAGTTACTAATTCTATGCATCCATATTTCAGCATTTAACCAACAGCTAATTCACATGAAGCACTATGTTGTCAGAAACTCACTAACTGACAATCACTTTACGTGCAGATAAGATAAGAAAAACAAAAAGGCACAAAGGCATTTTTTAATCCTTCACAAACAGGCAAAACATCCAAATGTTCAGAGGTTTGAACCTTAGCTGCATGAGCAACAATGCAAACCTTTTGTACTTTTGTGGATTCCATTAACTCTCGAAGCCCAGCATCAAACGCCACGTGATCGCCAATGGAGAGAATGTCGAACAGAAACACGCGTTCTGTGGTTGCAATCTAACAGTACACAACACACTAAAACAGCACGTAATCACGCATATTGCACTGAAAGGCACTACAATGAACATACAACAGCAACAAAAGCATGGGAGACATTGGACAAATGAAAACATGCACAAGGCAGAAAGTGACATCAACTGTGGGTGCTAACCATCCCAAGACAGTCAACAAAAAACAAGATTCCCATTCAAATAACATGATTAAAATTCAGAACTTTTTCAGCCCCTATTTCACAACCTATTCTATTAATGAAATACAACCGTGTAATAAGAAAACATGGCACATCAACTGTAACATATCACTCAAGCACATATTTACAATTAAACACCACACATAACTCAGAACTTAGTGCTACAATGTAATGCAAATTGTCAGTGATATAAATGTAAAATTTAAGGAAAACTAAAGTTAAAAAATAATGATTCAATTTGATTTTTGTGAGAAAAACGAGCCCAATTCAAAACTATTTCATGGCATTTTCAGCACCTATTTCCAATTTCAAAACTTCTCAGATCCTGATTAATGAAATCCCCAAATTCAGGACTTTCCAGAACTTAAAACAACCAGCTGGAACACAAAGCAAATAAATGTACAATAAATGACAAGATGATATGTACTTCAAATAGGAACAGAAAGAGAAAATGACATAGGCTATGGATTACTAAATAGTTGGTTATCAAATAAATACGCAACAAATAATACGACAAAATAACATGTACTATATGCAGGCACAAAAGGCATCCATACAGCATAGGAAAATGACAGAAACTTGTAAGCAAGCATGAGGTTTGATAAAGTACGTAGACCGCAGTTCAAACCTGAACCCAGCATAGCTGACCATTCCGACCCAAGTTGACGCCTTCCATTGCTACACCGACACAACTCTGCTGCAGAATACCATTCACCTGCATCAGCAGCCAATACACATAGCTCTCTGCATACACAACTACATCGGCTCAGCATCGATAAGGATATATCAACATCATTCATTAAAAAACATTGCAAATGATGGCATTTGTCCATCCATCACACTAAGATCTAAACAAATAAGCTACGACAAGTGAAGGCACGTCCCACGCTATATGATTTCTAATATTCCCAACATCTAGCTGCAGCCAGAAATAGCAGCAACATGCCTCGATATTTTAAACTAACTTTCCCAGCACCTCTTTAAGTTCACATCTGTAGCTGCCACAGTGGTAAACACTGAACAGCAGTTTTCCATCCACAATTGAAATGACAATCAATGCAATGATTGATGGTAGCAATACGTAAACTGTAGTGCAGTATTTACACTGATAAAAGTTCAATAATGTATATAAAACAGCAAATCAGAGGCAACAGAAATTTTTGAAGTGTAACAGTAGTATAATGAATGAAGAACAAAAAGAAATCTGAGCTAATGCTCATGAGACGTGCGAGAGCCTATAGCAGTTCCTGTTCACAGGTAATCTTGGTCTATCTTCATCCATTTCTTGCAATTCACTTTTTTTGCAGCCAAAAAATCACTAAAAAACCCCTATTTGTAGGGCTTAAGGTCATTTAAGGTTATCAATGTTGACATTCCTAAGAAGCTCGTCGCCAGTGCTTGTTATGATAAGCAGCATGTCTGTGCCTACCTGCAACTATTTTCACACTAGACAAGCCAAAAATAGATAAATAACAACTTTTAAGAAGGGTACCTCTCTTTGATACAAGATTGCGCAACCCTCCGTGTACCTAGAGGGTTCGGACTTGAACTGCTAAAATCTACATTCAATGCTGAAAATTTCGTGTACAGGTTGTTTTGGTCTAGCAATTTTGGCGAAATTCACTCTTGAAATGTGTGTCGCAGTCCGAAATAGCAAAAAATTCACTAAAACCCCCTATTTTGGGGGTTCAAGGTCATTCAAGGTCATCGACGTTGACATTCCTAAGTAGCTCGTTGCCAGCGCTTGTTACGATAAGCAGCATGTCTGTGCATATCTGCAACCATTTTCACGCTAGACAAGCCAATACCGGCAAAATAACATCTTTTCAAAAAGGGTGCCCCTCTTTCGCCCTCTCTTTCATGAGGACCCCCTTGACCCAGCGGCATGAAATTTTGTCACGAAATACTAGAGACTCTAGGCTACCATATGGTGAAAACCAGAACTCTCTATCTCACCTGGCTCCAATCGGTACCAGGTCGTGACGGACGAACAGACGGACAGAATTACCGTAGCTAATACGCGCTATAGCTACAGTATGCTAGCTCTTGTGCGTAAAAAATGTATGAGACTATCCAGTCCACAAGTCGCATGGGTCTTAACAGCTATAAACAGAGAACAACATGGTTTAACATTCTAATGAGCGAATGCTAGACATTAAATAGCATACAGCCAAAAGTATCACCAAACTGTGAAACAGAATGTTATGATCTGTGCAAAATTTACACAGCCGAAATCAAAGTTGGCACACAAGAAACTGCAAATGATATGGTAAAGAAGAAACAACTACTTACAGCTCTCTCAAACAGTTCCGACAGCTCGGTAATCACAACATAGTCGATGGGCAGTGAATTATCACGCATCACCAACGACTCAGCAGCAGCAGCAGCAGCCGCATCAACAATCTCACCCTCCTCATCTCTCATCACTCCACCGAACGCTGTACACCGATTATCAGGCACCTTGTAGTAGCTGAGTCCCGTACTCTCTGCATCTGCACTGCTCTTTTTCACATCATGCTCTGACACTGTCACCAACAGCCAAACAGACAGCAGCATAATTAGCAAGATATGATTAAGAATATTAGTAAAACAAGAACAGTTACAACAATAACAATTTCACAAGTTTCACACACACTACTCGGTGGTATGTGGTTATCATTACTCGGTGGTGGCCAACGCATTCAACAACGTGAAGCAAAATCAGATCGACTTAAAAATGATATGGCATGCATATTATAAAAATAGAAAAAGTGCCAAACTCCAAATACAACACTTCATGTCTGAAGCTCTGTGCGGCTGGTGTCTTGTAAAATAAGGTTGCAGACCGAACTATAAAAAATATGCTAAAACAGGTCAAATAGCAAAGTAGCTAGCTCGAAACCAGATAACAGTCAACAAAGTGACTGTGTGAGAGTGTGTCCCTCACTGCCAAGAACCTTTAACTTGACTGGTGACATTGTTTGACAAAGAAGGTAAACAAGAAATTTGAGCGAAGCTCATGAGATGCGCGAAAGCCTATAGCAGTACCTGTTCGCATGTAATCTTAAGTCTATCTCCATCTATTTCGTCGTAATTCACTCCTTTGCAGCCAAAAATCACGTTAAATCAATATTTTAGGGTTCAAGGTGATTCAAGGTTATTGATGTTGACATTCATAAAAAGCTCCTCATCAGTGCTTGTTATGATAAGTAGCATGGCTGTGCCTATCTGCAACCATTTAATGCTAGACAAGCCAACAGAGTATAAATAACCACTTTTTACAGGGGTACTTCTCGTTGACACCCACGTGCACAGGCCTGTTTGAATCTAGAGAGTCCGGACCTGGAGTGCTAAAATCTACATTCATGCTGAAAATTTCATACGCAGGTTCTCTTGGTCTATCTCCAGCCATTTTGGCGAAATTCACTCTTGAAATGCGTGTCGCAGCGCAAAATTGTGCAAAAAATTCACTAAAAACCCCTTTTGGGAAGGTTCAAGGTCGTTCAAGGTCATCAATGTTGATAAATTTAAAAAGCCTGTCGCCAGTGCTTGTTATGATAAGCAGCATGTCTGTGCCTATCTGCAACCGTGTTCACCATACACGAGATAATTGCGGTAAAATAACCACTTTTTAGGGGGGTAGCTGTCTTTGACGCCCGCCTGCGCCGGCCTCCTTGAACCTAGGGGGTCGGGACTTGGACTGCTAAAATCTACGTTGAATGCTGAAAATTTCATACGCAGGTTGTCTTGGTCTATCTCCAGCCA
>Ga0209367_1005171_pt1 | contig 18096 bp, 9 predicted proteins | sample WorMetLIZISLAND2_FD_187412 | JGI IMG/M metagenome (GOLD analysis project Ga0209367, IMG submission 187412) | Marine gutless worms symbiont microbial communities from Max Planck institute for Marine Microbiology, Germany - Olavius geniculatus... ... | reverse complement strand
GCCCAGTTCCCCTCGACAATCCCCAAACAAGACATAAGTATACGTTTAAACTGCACTAAATGTGTCAAGTTTGTAAGTTAATTCTCAGTAAAATAATTAACATCGTTGATACACAAACACCACTGGTGAAGCTCCCCCATGCAGACTTTCTAGCAGGATCTTAAGGGTACTACTTCCAAGCGGAGGAAAAAGACGAAAAAGAAAGGAAGAGGAGGGGTAAGGAGGGAGAAAAGGAAGGAGATAGGACAAAGCCCCCTTCCCAATTCACATTCTGGGTTTCTGTCTACGCCACTGCTTTTTTTAAACAGGAGAAGCATTAACAAACAATTAATTTGACGAATCAAGACCAAAAAAGCACGCCATCACTAAAGTAATGCACTAGCTAAACATGCGATCTTGAGGACCTACAGTCTACATCCTGTTCTAGTTTTATAGTTACAGCTTCAGTGTCTAAATGATTCTACTTCTGTGCACTAATTTAATCGAGCTATTGTTCAGGTCTCATAGTTTTTCCATTTAACATCATTGCTGCTCCAAAATTGTTCCACATTATCACAAACAACATGCAAATAATAAAATGCCATCATAAATGGATCTCAAAAACTCCACCCAGATCTTAACTTGAAAGATTTTATATTAATTTAATTCCCACCAATATCTCGCTTTTACAGTGGCGAAACATACACAATATGCTATGAATGAAATCACTGCGACAGATACTCAACAATCATGTATATACAATCTATACAGATTTCAGCAACAAATGTCTATGACAAAAACTAAAAAAATTCTTAATTCAAAAATCACAACGCAATTTCCACTGTAACATAAGTTTTGACATTTTCTTTACCAAAAAAACTTAGGCGGCTGAGAACGTACTTAAAACAGAATAATGCCCAAATTGTATTACACAAGACAATGGGCGCATTATAACATCGGTAGCCTTAAAATAATAACAGCAAGTGACCTTGTAAACATCCGAAGCTTTTAGAACAGGGTAGCCACCCTATAGCACTGTGAAATTCCCTGGCATTTGCAGTTTTTCTAAAGCGTGGCCTGAATGTTACTTGTTGCCTTATAAATGCACTTTTGGTCATTTGCTGTTCCCTGCAATTTGTGCCTCCACAACTGCATGGACACAAATACAGCACTGGTTAGGGCTTACTTTTCTTTGCGGTGACAATGTCAGATTTTATTTTAACGATACCAGTATCAAACAAAAGAACAAGAAGGCGCTCGTGTCTGTGCCAAGTTCAGTAATTTAAATATTACCACTACTACTATTAGTACTAACTAATACGCAAAGATCTCGGAAATACCTCTTGTACAAGCCGAGTTATAGCCACTTTTGTATCAAATTTTGCTGCCATGGCAACAGGGGTCGTTCAAGAGTAAATTCGAGGAAAGTGGAGGGAGAAAGGAAGAGCTGCTTCGCAACAGGAGAAAGGGAAGTAGAAATAATAATAGTAGATGCCAGCGTTGCTGCTTGTGCTGTTGATGCAATGACGTCATTACTATTATGACGTCAAACCAGCACACTTATGAGTCATCATGCCCACAGACAGACGAACGGACAGAATCATTCGATCACTTAATCCCCACCAATGTTCGCTACGTTCACCGTGGCGGATATACTCAAGAGATAACAATGTCCACAAAGTTCACACATGCAACATTGATGCTGAGATACACAGGCACATGGTGTGCCAAAAATCACAATTTATGATATAACATTGTCTGTGTAAGCATGTGAAAATCATCCCACATTATACGTACAACATACACATGTTGTGCATTTAAACAATGAACACGGCATAGTGCTAAAATACCTACAAGATTTTGCACATTTTAAACAAAATAAAACAAAAACTTAGCCAAATGCATGCAGAACACGTTGGTTTTTTGATAACAATTGTCAAATTTGTTAAGATGTGATGTGCACAATATTCACACACCAACAATAACACAGTGCTGTTATATCGATAAATCATGATTTTATTCAATTATTTACATTATTTCTTATTAATCCGCTTTTTGCGTTATTTTGATGCTATGTCGTGCCAAAAATATGCTCAATGCACCATTATCATGCAACAACAAAACATCAGTCTGCAACAAACTATGAAATATAATCTACAAAATTGGCCAACCAAAATATGTTGTGTGACGTGCAAAAATCACACGTGGTACTCCTCACTGTAAAATCAGCCAATTTTTTTCTACAGCATTTGTTCATGTTACCATAGCATTATGTTGGTTTACAAGTAGAAGATAAATATTCCTTTCAAGATATTTATTTATCTAATTAATTATATTAGTTAACTATTATATATTACTGATTTTAGTTCACTAGATGCAAAAAATAAAGCAGCTATCATTTTCACAGTCTGCTGTAGTGTATTCACAAAGCTGATATCATAAGAAATTACTAACGATAACATCAACCATGTGCCATGGTTCAGTGATTATATCAGCAAAAGTTAGTCAATTTTATTAATTGTGTACCATCCCCTTTAGACATACAGTCACCGTACAAAACCTATTCTAGAATAAACTCACTCCTATAAACAATTTCCCATGCAGTGCAGACAAAATCAGATAATATAAATGAAAACTGCTGATAAAATGTTAACACTTTTCCAGAAAAAAATCTCCATATATCCTCTGACCTCAGAACAGCTATTCCAAGATTTACCCTCAGTTGCACAAAAAAACAGTAACTGTCGATATCTACAAAATCGGACTGTCAGTCAAACGTGTAATAGATCAACTCATTAAAAAATTTAATGTACAGATATACTGTGCATAGCAGGAACTTAAAAGCGAACCAAAACCGCACAAAAATAAATTGCATTTATTTATCTATGACTGCCTACTCTAATTTTGCAACTCGCAAATGCCAGTTCATTTAAACCCACTATTATTCATTAAAATCTCTGCAAACGTGATTAAAGAATCAATGGTGTAGTCAACAAAATTAGCAGGATTTAACAGCCTTACAACTACAATGCAGGCATCAGTGTTTGAACAGTAGAAAAGGAGAGTTTCTTGACCCAAGATACAGTCATATTATGCAGTGGAGAATAACTATAGCAGTTATACCACAAATTTGATAAACGTAAAAATTCAGAATCACAGGCTGAACAGTAGTTCAAGCCCTGTGTTAACGGCGACTTCTCTTTCCTATGGGGAAACCAAAAATTCGACCCCACCACAGAATCAAAACCCCTGATCAGATTGAGATAAAATTTGGCACGGTTGATTACGTCGGCAAGGGGACCTATCTTGCAAAATTCTATGCAAATCCCTCCAAGGGGGATTCTCGGCAAATGGGTGAAATATACCGTAAAATTTTTGTTTATATATACGTTTTTTTTCTTCCACGCACCCACAGGTCAGACAACTTAAGGGATTTTTACGCTTAATACGTCAAATGGCACGGTTCTGCACAAGGAAGTGCCTTTTTGGGGTTAAAAAATTAAAATATAATATTTAGCATACTTATTCGCAAAAATCACCAAAAAATTACAATGGTGCCTATGGGGAAAATTAAACAATTCTTTTAAATGATCATAATTTTGGCAGTGTATAAGCAAAAATCACAAAAAGTTGATATTATTCAGCAGCACACTGAAACACAGTCAGTGTGATGCGGGCAATATCATCTTTTGTGATTTTTGCTGTTACGATGTATGAGTTCTTTAATATTGCCATCAACAAGTGTATAAACTGACGTTTTGTGCATTTACAATATCCAGCAGTCAAAAATCAAAACTTAGCCATTTTCCCCATAATTCAAATCCTGACCTGCATGCACGCATAAGGTAGACGGAATAACTACAGAAATATGCTATGTACAGATACTATGCAATGTTGCAACGATTCAGACAAGCTGTGAAACATTAACAGATGCCAGTAGCCAACCAAATAACAAGAAATACATCACGGAGCTGCTGTTAACATTGGTAGTAAGTTCTCGTACAATGGCAAGCAAACCGGAGAAAATGCTCAGTTCGACTAACTATAAACAATTCCATTTCTTGTCGTGTCTGAAATAAAGCAAACACAAATTAAAATTAAAAACAAGTTCAGAAATTAAAAGCAACAATGTAACCAATTAACAACAACCGAGATAATTCCATGAAACCTTCTAAGAATTAACTAATTTTAGTTAGCAAATGTTCCCCTTCTTAATAACGCAGCATGATTTCAGCATTGCTGCCCCCCTGACCTCTAGATTGGAACTCACTCATTTCCGGCATTCACATTTGTTTATCATCGCACACCTTTTGTGGTTCTCTGAAAACCAACATTTTTCACCAGCAGACCTTCAGTTCACTTTATCCAAGATCCAGGATTAAGAAATTTGCCATCCTGCGATCCTCTTTTCAGGATTAGGATCACAAATTGGTTGTTATTAAGTATCACAAAATCATAGACTTACTTCATGCATAAGATGCAGTAAGCCCCAACTGGCAGGTGAAGGGTGTAACTGACTGTCAAAATGCAACTTACAGTACATAGATAGCACTCTTGCATATACCAAAAAATTCACGCCATGGCTAATATTGTTAATGTATCATCGAAGACTCAAAAAATAGAATTCTAGAGATTTGTTCTAATCCCAAAATCCTGGAATTAAAACGCTGCCAATGCCAAAGTCGGATGATGCTGCATAATACTTACTTACAACATTTACATTACACAATCGACAATAAGTGTTAACATACGTCAAAACATCAAGTTGTCTGTTGTCCAATCAAAAGAGAGTAAATCCTCCATCCGAGCCGCTGTCCCAGAATCCACTTGGGCGCTGAGTGACGACAACATTGTGACCTTGCACCGCAGCCATCTGTGCCATGGTGGGAGCACAGCCGGGTGGCGGTGGCTAAACACATTATGCACATTAGTAGTATAGCACAGGGTGACCACTCTTTTTTTAAAAATAATTTTCCACGAGTTGACATGGGACGTTGTTTATATACCGAGGTGGTTTATCACGTAGTAACCACTGGATAGAACCTGACCGAGAGTTGAACCTATGACCTCTTGATCACAAGTCCAATGCTTCGCAGTGATTCCACTAAGCCAGACTACACAGTATCTCAAGCAAAAAAGCGTCTTTACTTATTTGTCACAACTTTTATGACTTTGCTAAACTGTTTGCACAAAACTGCTTAGAGTATTAAATAAAACTACGGGCATCAGGTATGTGAAATGATCGTTAGCAGCCTTTGTTCAACGGTGCTCACTTAATCGCTATTCTTAACTCTTTTTGTGAACACAGTGTTTCTGTCAATGTTGACAAATAAACATACTTCAAACTGAAAAGTTTTAAATTTAGACATGGCACACACACAAATATTAAATATTATCACATTCAGCACTGCGAGTGATTAAGAAAAAACAGAACTCACTGGGATCGAGGGTTTAGAGATGCCATCGAATCTTGCCCCAGCATCGAATCCACCCTGAACCACGTATGTAGTGGGCAGTTGCTGCTGCTCAGTGGGCGCTGGTGCAGGAGCATACATACCACCTCCTGGTGGCATGGCACCATACTGAGCACCAGCTGGGGGAGGCATGTAGCCCTGGGGACCAGCTGCTGGGTAGCCGGTGTAGCCGTACGGTTGAGCACCAGGCTGTAGATAACATCATCATCAACAACAACCCTGAAGAGCTGCGAAAATTAACGGTTAATCAGTAACGAGATTAACGAATTAATAAAACTAAAATTGTTCATTTTTTGGACTAATGCATAAACTTGAACTTCTTTGCCTACCATCTCTGCAACTTCTCTAAAAAATGGTGAAAAAGTGGTTTATAGCTCTTGATAAAAAAACCAACCACAGAGCTATGGAGCATCAGCTGCCATATGGGATCACAGTTTTAGCTGCCAGCTGACACGGGTGAACGTGCCCCACCTTAACCCCAGATAGGCCAGTACTTGATTTACCTACCCCAGAGGGATGGAAGGCTGAGCTGACCTTCGTGGTTGGCTATATAATTAGATGGTTTACCTATGCACAGAGTCACCCATCCAAATAGTAGCCATTTGATAGCAACCCAACCAGAAGTCATACCCACAACCTCTTGACCGTAAGTCCAACAAACTACTAAAGCTAGTATCCAGTATCATGACTATGAGCTAGCTAGTCTGTCTGTCCCTAATGCAGTAGGTAATCAATGGATGTTCTATTAGTACCGTCTCAAGTAAATTAAAAACTCTCACCTGGCCATACATCGGAGGTCCACCTGGTGCTGCAGCTGCTAGTACAACAGTACACCACATTATATACTTTATAAATATATGCATGTTATCACACATTATACTACTAAAGATGTGAACAATAATGACGAATTCCACAATTATTAAGTGCTAAAAAGTCAGAAATTAATACAAGTTTATTTGTTAAAACTTCAATCATTCACACCAATGTAACATTATAACATAGAATACCATGACATTGTATATGAAGAAGCATTTGAAATCATTTCAAACATGTGCATTTATGAAAAACTGAATTGGAACTGAAAACATAGGCAGGGCCCATCATAATGTGACAGAATAAGTTAAAATTATGGAAGTTGTCATTTCAGACGTAAATTTTAAGGCAAATGGTGTAGATGCCTATGTCCAATATCTCAATACACTATGATACAATAAGCAATGTAACAAACCATAGCTGTATGGCGGCGGAGCACCAGGGGGCGCTGCTGGGGCACATGCTTGCTGTGTGGGGTAACCAGCCACAGCTTGTGTAGGATAGCCTGGTCCACCTGCAGGACCTTTCACACATACATTGATCACTCAATCAATCAAATAAACAATCAATATACCAACGAATTAAGCAGTGAACTGATCGATAGATCGAACAGTTGCCTAAATACTGTAAATAGCAAGCCTAATTAAAGTTGATAGATCACAACGTCCAGCATGGTTCCTTCTACTCTGCAGAATTCATTTTCGCTGACTTTTCTCCGACTTTCCAGGACAAAATAAACCGATTTCCTTCACTAATTTGTTCACGCAAAATACCAATAAAACAACAGTAGTCGTTTTAAGCCAGGTATAGTTAATCACCAGATTACACCAAAATCACCAAGTCAGAATGTAAAAAGCATAATAAAATTTTTTTGATAAGTTAACAAGTAAACTAATGCAAGTCTTTGTCGCTTTGAATAAGTTTTTGTACATCTTTGTTAACTTTTGCACCCTGGTACTTTCACATTTCCTGACTTTCCCTGACCGTAAAAACCATGGTCCAGGTAAGATTTTCTAAAAACCAAGTTCTGCAATGGAAAAAAGTCAAAAGTGACTGAGATGTTGTTATGTCCTCTGCAGTCTGCAGAGTGTCCTAGACATGAAGTCAAGCAACCATAATAACCTGATTGGTTACCAACTGTTGATAGCCTGACAGGTGGCACCAGCAAATGATTGGTTCCAGCATACGAAAGGGGCTGACACTGATATTACCACTTTGTAGCCAACACAGCAAAGTTCAGAAAAATGTCATGATGTTCCAACGTAAGCAAATGTTAACTGCACTGCCACTCCACGACTAAATGACCTGTTCATTGAGTAAGGTTAAAGTTAGAAACGATATTTAGGACTAAGGCTGGGGTAAAGATTAGACTCAAGTAGGTCTGCTTAAACACGGCAACTGAATGTGATTATTCTAATAATGTGACACTAAGTCTCCACTGATATTGGCTTTATGGGTTCAATTCGCATCTCTCGCCACTAGTTACAACTTATTCGCCAAACAGAAATTATAAATTTGGACCAAAAACGAAACTACACCGCATCAATTACTACTAGACGACAAAATACAGAAAGACACTAACTGGATCGGCCCTTCTCGTTCTTGCTCTTCTTAAACATTTTCTTCTTTTTCTTCACAAAACTGAATAAACCTCAACCGAGTGATCACAATATATACCAAAATAATTCGATTAATACGCAGATGACGATGAGTAAACAAGTAAACAACAAGCGTGGAAAGAATATTTAATCACGCACCTGCAAACTTGCTCTAAATAAGTAATATCGGCAAATTTTTCCCGAACAGCGTACTCATCAGCGTCACCACTCATAAGGAATTCAAGGATTCGCAGTAGTAAAGTTGTCTCAAAAATGTAAAGTCAAAATTGTCAACATTAGTTGGCTAGTAATTATTGGACCGACAGTCTGTTAAGTTGACAGTCTGTCTTATATGGCACGGCCTGTCCATCGTTTAATGTATTGTGGCTAAACGGTAGGTCGAAACGGTAGGTCGGCGACGGTACTGTTGGATAGAGCGATTGCAACTTCCTATAAGCTGTCAATAGTAACCATCATCTGCAGCGGTTTGGCCGCAATTTTCAATGCAAGATTTCAAACTATTAATCGCCGTATCGGTGGCATATATGCCTACTAGCTTTTTCAGATAAGACGCCATCTCGGTATAGAACCAACAACAAAGTCAACTCAGTCTTTCATCCCACTGGAGTAGGTAAATCGAGTAGGCCTACCGACCGGACTGTCTGACTGGCGCGTTAAAACGGGACGCGTACACTTAGTTATGTCGGGTGGCAGGTAGGCCTAGGCTTAACACTGTGTGATCCCATAGTGACGTTCCGTAGCTCCGAGATGAGTTTCCCGCGAAAAACTACAGGCCTACCATTTAACCATTAAACATTTAACTTGTTGTATCGATTTGTAGCCTATGTTGACTACTTTCCGTCTATTACGTATCGTAATAAAAATTTTACGTTTCATAAGTATATGATGAATATCATAGGCCTACGAGCATAATATAATCCGCAGTATGATTATAGAACAGCCAAGTTATAGAACAGCATGCAGCATCGTTTCTATGCCATTAAGGAGCATACAGAGCGACGTAACTTAACTGAACTGAACTATTTGACGAATTGGCCAATGGGCAAGCAGGGAGAGTCCATTGGCCATTGCTTGACGCGTACGTGATCGTAGTCACGTAGGCCACCGACGCCGTTAGACGATGCCTACTGTAATGCATCACTGCTTGACCAGTTCGTCAAAAACTAGGCATATAGGGCCTAAACCATGCCAGTTCTGTTCAGTTACGTCGCTGTGTACGGGCGTTAATTAAGTCGTCGCCATGCACTTCGTGTAAGAATATCAGCATGACTTATATACGATGATGATTGTAATATAATAAATAATATGCCTAACTGCACGTGAATATGTGGCGAATGTGATACGCCATACCGCTGCCGGACAACAAGCAATTTTATCATCATCGTTTGGCATCGCATATTATTTTAACCCACGGATATCAATAGTTATAGATCGAGCTAATTTATATTACTTACTTGTCGAATTATTGCACGCCAGCGGCAACCGCTATTTATTCGCGTGTGAGCCAGTTTAAATGATACAATATTTAGAATTAGAAACGCAGTAAAGTTGCTGAGAAAGCCTGCTTCGATTCCGTAGATTTTTCCCAGGGATCGTTTTTAATGCAAATGAATATCAATAAACAAGTCATGTTTATAATACACGTTTATAAACATTTTTTTATAAAAACGCATTTCTGACGTTTTTCTCTCTAACTTTTTAACTTATTTTTTGTTATTTTCAGTAATGTTTACATTCTTTGGATTAGATAAAAATAACAGTAATTTTAAACAGGCCTATTCGTAAATAAAAATACAATTGTTACTAAGAGAATAACGTCATATATATCTTGTATTTAAATTAAAAGTAACTTAGGCCTACTAAGATTTAACTAAAATTATGTATGATGTCAAAATTTGCTAAGTATAAAAAATATCATTAAAATGATAAAAAGTCAAAATGTTAACTAAGAAAGAGTCACGTTTTTTCTTCAACGTTAACTAACTTTTTAAATTTCAAATATGAAAACGTCAAGTTAACGTTTTCTAAAATTTTATATCTTAACCTTTCCTACGTTTCTGTAACAAAAAAAGAGATTGGTCATTATATTTCAGCGAAACAGTTCAACAACGAAATAACTAAACAGATAACAATATTATACAGGCATACATGTACGCACAATTAAAATTCACATCAGTTTCAACCTATGTCAGCCTAATATTAGATAAGCGATGACGTATGACTAACATAATCGAGGCCGTGGTTGCATGCATGCAAATTAGAACGCTAAACGATATTGCAACAAAAATATTGCAATTTTTATGTTTCACATGTGACCGGAGCCAATTACTCTAAATGTTATTTACGTAACCAAGAAAGTATCTTTAGTTGCGCTATGAAATAAAATGGCCTATAACGGTCGCAGATAGCCTACAGCGCCGGTTGCAAAAATTGTCTTATACGAGAGCCATCCTAAAAGTTTCCGGCCTCGACATATTAGACAGCAATATTTTGTACAATCTATGCATCGGTGAAACGTAAATCCTTCACGAACTCTAATGAGTTGGTTGCAGATATGACGTCATTGTAATTTATGACGTCACAGAGCATTAGCATCAGAGTATTAGAGAATCTCCGGAATCTGTTCAACTTTTTTGACGCAAACCAACAAAAGTGCGACAGTTTTAGAGGAAAAACTCAGGGCTCAATCACTCCCCCTATCTCTTTGCCAGCACCTTCAGTTATCACAAGCATATTTACCCCGCTAGTTAGCGTCAATCCCCAATTTCATGCGTCCCTCCAAAAGCGGAAACCGACGCCCTCAGTATATACTCTCGCGTAGGCCTATCGCCCATCGTATTCTGCAGTAAGTGCGGTAAGTAATCAGTTAAACATCAACAAAATCAACAACGTCATGGGCGGAAAAATTTGGAAAAACCAGAAGTTGGAATTTTTTGACTGACAGCTGCAATGTTCCGACAGGAAAAAGATTATAGGTGCTCGAAATGTCAATTTTGCGCTTGAATTTGTCCCAAAATGCTAGACTGTCAGCCACAAAATTTGTATTTATGGAAGATTTTCCAACAAGAAAAAACTTTTAAAACAGACTGAAACTTCAGGGGAAGGGTTTTCCCCTGCCACGCTCACGACGCGACTTAACAAAATGTACAAAAAACGAACACTCCATAATTATATAGCACATTATAGACCTAACATACAAAACGTGAATATGCCCAGAACAAGCACAAAGTGCCTAAGAGATAAGGTAAGATCAGAAAACCAACAGTCACTGTCTCAAACAAACACCAAGCTATAAAAATGGTTTTCATCTGTATATTGACATATGGACCTATTATTATTAGGCCTACTATAGAAGCGCTCCGTCCTATGGGGCGGAAGTTTTCCGCCATGAAGCACTACACCGTGCGCTAAGCTGACGGGTTTGGCAGAATCAGCGGGAAAAGAAGACCCCGCAACTCAACCCCCGCTCCCTCAGGCTGCCCATGGGGGCAAGGTGGGGGCAAGATGGGGGGGCACGTATACCTAAAACCCAAGGACTCAAACGCCGCGGTCGGGGTCCTTGACCGTGCAACAGGGAAGGCGCTAGAGGAGCTGACAGACAGACAGACAAACAGACAAACAAACAGACTTTTCGCGCATTATAGTAAGATTATTATGCTGCCAAAACGTAAGTAAAATACAGCTGCCTTGTACTAATGTTCCGGTCGAAGTCTAATAGGCTTTGAGTTGTACGAAATTGACGTATAACAAAAATAAATATGAAACACACTGGATAATAAAATTAATTGACCTAAGAAGAAAAATAATGCACAATGTCGTCTTAAATTTTTGAGTGACAAAGTCTATTTACATATAAGCAAGGCAACGACTTGTAGATTTGCAGCCGATTTATGGACTTCTATAGAGTGGGCCAAAAATTGGAGAATGACTATATTTGGGCGTCGATAAATTTGTGGTTGAAAGGCGTAGACTGTGTCAACAGTTTAAGAACTTTGTCTGGAGAAAGTGTAAAACTTGCACATTAGTGCGTTTAAATATTTACTGCTAAATTTTCCTTAATCCTCGCCAGCTGTAAAAGGGTGCTAAATTTCACACTAACTACGCATGCATATAGCTTGACTTTCGTTCACCATTGTCCAGTTTTTGATCCACCCTGTATAGCTTTCTTGTTAAACAACATGTCATACAAAAAAATTAAACTCTCAACAAATTAAAAAAAATAGAATTTGGAGCAACCAGCGGCGTCGTGGTTTAAAAAATACGTAGGACAAAAGTTTGGAATTTTTCGACAGAATTCCGACAGAAACAGCTGCAAATTTTACGACAGAAAAGAATACGGGAGTTCAGCAAACATTTCAAATTTGCCCCGTCTCAAATTCCTCAAAATGGGTAGAGGTTTCTCAGCTTTGCATTTCTGGATGAAAACTATCCAACAACAAGAGGAAGACTTTTACGACAACGTACAATTTTCTGACAGTGTGAGAAAATTTTCCAACAATTTTTCCACAACTCGAAATTTAGTTGGAACATTTGTCCCTCTGCTTTCCCCCCTGGCCACGACCCCGCTAAAGGGCGACGGTCTAGAAGAAAAACGAAGCTAAAAGAAAACGATGCGAGAGTCCATAGCAGCGGTCCTGTTAGCAGTTGTTTTCAGCAGTTTGACAGTCTCCAGCAAGGCCGAAAGTCGCTCTGCTAGTGCCGCAGCTTTTCTGGACGCTTCCGTAGACGTGGCATGCTGGGCAGGTAGACCCACTGCAGGCCCAGCCGCTGTAACGAATTCACTGTACGACCTGGCGACCTGAAACAGCCAGATTACAAATGTGACAACAAGCCCAGCTGTCGCTAAGATAGCCGACCGTACTGGTTGTCAGTAACCTTCATCTAAGGTCGATGATTTTCATCTCAGCCAAAAGGCCGTACGCCTCTTCCATTCATTAAACAATAGTAACCTTGGTCCTCTTATCTCTCACCGTTTCCGAAATATGAACACTTATAGCTTGAAACTTTCCACTGAAAATTGCGGCCAAACTGCTGCAGACGGTAACAGAAGCAGCCACCGCCCTATCCGACGGTACGATCGCCGGCCCTCTATAACTTACCGTTTAGCCACAATACTGCAAGATTGGCATACCATAATGCGTTATGACCTTTCAAGATCACCCAATTCAAGGTGGATAATTTATATATTATTTGAAAGGGCGTATGCCACTTTTTGTTAGTGGTTAATAGTATCTTTGGCCCTATCTCTCACCGTTTCCGAGATATGGCCAGTTTTTCATTAAATTTCCTACCCCCTTTCATTTAACTTCCAATTTGAAAATGAAATTTGAATGAAATTTGAATGAAATTTGAAAATTTGAAAATTTGAAAATGTTTTCCTTGCACTAGACAGATGCCATTTTGCATGCCCGAGTTTAACACACATGACTAATTATTTGTTTATCTGTTTACTACTAGGTCTATCTCCTGAGCAAATAAATGAATTGATTTGATTAAGTTTGTAGTCGTATACGTTTGCTTATGTTTTCTGCTACCATTTGTGATAGAAAATAAAGACTGACCTCTAGGAGTGCTTCAGCTAACTGCCCGGACTCTCGCGGTCCGTACCCAGCGCGTCTGCTGACGGCCAAGACAACGACCCAGGCGTGCAGACTGTCTGTCAGTAGACCGGGAAACTCGGCCACTCGCTCGGCCACTGTCGATGCTAGCGACATCTGGTGACAGATCTGGATGAATCGACGAACGACCGGCGTTAACTCGGCACGACGAAAACTGCTCTCGATCACCGCCCTGAACACACAGTCCAAGGCTAACTCAGCCTTCCATCCCTCCGGGGTAGGTAAGTCGAGTACCAGCTGCTCTAGCTGGGGTTGAGCATTGCGTCCGTGCAGCAACATTTTGTTCCGTGTAGAAGACTTTTCGGCTGGATCCATTATGAACAAAAATGATTATCCCTTTCTCCAGAAAAAGAAAACATTGTATTGCCTGTAACGTAAAAAGTGAAAATGATGTATAAAATACGAATTCTAACGTATAGTCCACACGCGCGTTAACGTGCACACAGAGCGACGTAACTGAACTGAACTGGCATGTGACCAACTGACCAATGGGCAAGCAGCAATGCATTACAGTAGGCAGCGTCTAACGGCGTCGGTGGCTTACGTGAATACGCTCACGTACGCGTCAACCACTGACCGATGGGCTCGCCCTGCTTGCACATTGGGCAGTTCGTCAAAAACTAAACCGTGTCAGTTCAGTTCAGTTCAGTTACGTCGCTATGTGCATGCCTTAAAGTACAATCTAAAATACTGTATAAAATTCTAGCGTACTGTCTACACGCACGTTGGATAAATATGTTTATGGATTTTGCGCAAAACTCGAGAATACAGCGACAACCACAGTATGCCAGCACAGGACCCACCTTGGTCGCATCTTGACACTTCCGGTATGATCCGGACTCAAACTTCCGGCGCCGCGAACCAGGTCGGTGTCGGAAGCCGAAACGACGACGCGCGCACCGGAACCGGAAGTGGTGGGCGTGGCGGTCACGTGACCAGACGACGCGAATGACGTCATTAGCTGGTCTATGTCGGCGACGGCTTGTTTGACGTCCGATGGGAAAAGATAGCGTTTGGCGACGATTTCCTGCTCAATAGTGTGTAGCCGTATCCTCAGCTGCTGGGCTGGTCCACCTATATACAATACGAATATTTTTATTGCAGGCAAAAAAGCGTCACGGAAGAGACGGGGGGGAATTTTTCCTCAAATTTTAACATGTCAAAAAAAGTTCTTCCGTAAATACAAACTTTGATATTTAAAATTTACTATTTTAGAGAAATTAAAAGACAAAATTAAACCTTTACGTGCCATTAATCATTCTCATCGGTCGGAAATTCCCAACAGTCTGCCGAAAAACTGCTGCCATTTCCTGCTTCTTCCTAGACTACTTTTTACCCCAAAGCGACACTGACTGCAATTGTAGACAAGAGATGTTTACGACGCCACACAATAACGCAGAAAACAGTGAACTACCATGCATTATAATAATTATTATAATGCGACCACTATGTGCGGGAAAAATACAACGGTTCTTACAAGCTTAGACTGTAATTACGCCAATAGTAGGTCGGCTGGTAGCACGGAAAAGTGAAATGTACGATTGTTTAATAAAAAATATTAAAATAAAATGCGTCTGTGATATACTGACTAATCAAATAAGCAATGACTGTTTTCAAATTGCATTTTAATTAGAACGTTTTTGTTCGTTAAAGTCCAAGTTCCATTTCGCCGATTTCCGCGTGACGTCTGCGACATAACCGCGACAAGACCTTCCACGATATGGCAGTCCGTTGTGTCGTGCTCGTTCCCAAATTTATTGAAGGTGGTGATATAGCTCTTTATGAGAAGCGCATCTCAGAGATACGGAGTGTCACCTGCCGTATGAGATTACACAGTGTTACCTGCCACCCGACACAGCTGAACGCGCCCCGCCTTGACCGCAGCCAGATAGGCTGGAACTCGATTTACCAACCTTTGTCACGGGCTTTTTCAAACTATCCTGACAGATCGGGATGGCTTGAATCTCCGAAACTTCTAGGTGTCAAGTAGGTCAGGCTTGCCGTGGATATGGAATGGACATATCTATGTGTGGATAACAGAGTTAAGTTAAGCCATTCTGTGCCAGGATGGCTTAAGTCTGATATTCACACATAGATATATCATGGGTATAGCAATGGATATCCATACCCACGGGAAGCCAGCCCCCACCCCTCCTGAAGCTAACACATTATTTTAAACAGTTGGCTAACGGTAGAACAAAAAGTTGCAATAAAATTGTGCAAGTTTTTACAAAAAGTTGGAAAGTACTTAACTGAACCCATATTTTATTACAAATGTTTGTGTATTTTTTACTTTTACTTATTTCTTAACGCTTTCAAGAGAAAATAACTGCGCCATGTTGGGGGGAGTAGACGCTCGTGCACTGCAGTGATTTGTAAAAATTTGGGGGCTACAGATACGCAGGATAAACGTCTGTGGATATGGATATGGATATGAATGGGAAATTTCATATCTACGGCAAGCCTGTCGCTCCCTGGTCCCCTGACCAGGGGCTCTGCCCCTAGACCCCCGCTACAACTTTTCGATGCACACAACTATATGAAGTCGACATTTAGCCCGCACACAAAATACTTCTTACCCCCTGTGCTCTGGCCCTTGCCCCCCATTGCCTCCTTAGCTTCAGATTCTTATCCCCGGCCATAGGCTCAGGAAAGGTTTTGCGTTTTTACGTTACGTACCTGTGTTTGGTGCGGCGATATTTGCCTCACTCTCCACAGAGGCAGCTGCAGCAACAACGGCATCGGTTTTCACCGGAGTCGATGGAGTTATAACCGGAGACAACTTTCCCTCGTCGCCAGAAATTTGCTTCTCCAGACCCGGCAGACTGGAGGACGTCGATGGCGTCGACGGAATGGAACGAAATTCGCTCTTCGCCGGCGAAGATGTCGACGAATTGTCATCAATGGAGATTTGCCTAGTCAGGTGCTGCCGTCGTTTGCCAGCTGTTGTATCAATAGCAACAGGAATTAATACACCGTGTCTCAAAAAACATGCCCAACATTTTCGACTGCAACTTAAAGAAAAATTATCCGATTTTAATACTTTCAGTGCAAATATTCCAGACACAGTTTGCCATCAAATGACCATACAGTTTCCCGCCTCACCCAGTGTTTGCTTTTGCACTAACTGGGGAAAGCAGACCAAGCGAAATATGCGTTAAAATATACAAAAACGTGAGAAACATCCCAATATTATCAATCGTAGGTTTAAAAAAATTAACAGATTTTACTAATTTTTGCACAAACATTTATGACACAACTGGCTATTAGATACTTGTTTAAATTCTCACTTCATCCAATTTCTGTTTCTGCACTAACTGGCAAAATCTGACCAAGCAAAATACGCATTAAAATAAAAGATAGAATTTATCAACGTTTTTTTTCAATCCACATCTGTGGCCCCAACAATGAGTTAATTACAAGGTTTGACTGTCATGCAGCAGTGTGTCAACCACATGGCGTTCAGGAATGTTTATGAATTCAAGAAGCGACTGGCGAAGTCTGGGTTAGTCTGGAGCAGAACATTATTGACACTGCTGTCATTGCGTGGAGAAATCGTCTCGAACGAGTCCAAAGGAGAGCTACAAAATTGGTAGGAACTTTGAGAAAGAAGCCGTATGAAGAGAGACTGAGAGTTCTAAAGCTCACCACACTTGAGAAAAGACGACTGAGAGGAGATCTAATCGAAGCGTATAAGATAATCACAAAGAAAGAGAACATTAATCTAACTCAGTTCTTCCAATTCGCAGAAACTGGCCATGACCTAAGAGGGCACAGTCTGAAACTGTCTCAGGCAAGGAACACAAGTCGTATTCGTCGATGTTCTTCAGCCAAAGAGTCGTGAGGGACTGGAATCAACTTCCTCAGCATGTCGTTGAAGCACCGTCCACTAATGCTTTCAAGAACAGACTCGACAAGCTTTGGCAACAAGATATGAGCATTTAAAGCATCTGCTTCTCCGCTCATTAACATACAAGTATAAGTACAAGTAAGTAAGTAGTGCCTGCATTTTCACAATGGGCTGACATTTCGAGCAATTTTACTGCAGGCAGCTGAAAAAGAAAACAGTTAAATGAAACGTCAGGCAGCGTGTCAAAAAATGTAAACAAAATGTGTTTTTGTGCAATATTTAGATTAAGTTATGATACCACACTGAATAAAAATGTAATATTTCGTTGGTTCTGCATTCCCCAGGTAGGCCTAGTGCAAAAACAAACGTTGGGTGAAGTGGAAAACTGAATGGTTATTTGTTGGCCAGTTGTCTCAGAAGTATTCGTACCAAAAAACTATTAAAATCTGATAATTCTTGTTCAAGTTACAGTTGAAAATGTTTGGGATGTTTTTTCGAGTCACAGTGTAGTCTGATGACATTATAACAGTCGCACATTGTGTACAACGAAAAAAAAACAACATAGCCAGCAAAATATACATACAAAATTTTATCCAATAGCAGACCGTAAAAAAATTCCTGGGTTTTTCAATTGCCGTTCGATGCAAAAATATTATTAGATCCTCAAAAATGTTTGATTTATTATGAGTACTATTCACTGTGTTGCTTTGTTATTATCAGCTGTATATATTACACAGGGTGTT
>Ga0209367_1005169_pt1 | contig 18099 bp, 15 predicted proteins | sample WorMetLIZISLAND2_FD_187412 | JGI IMG/M metagenome (GOLD analysis project Ga0209367, IMG submission 187412) | Marine gutless worms symbiont microbial communities from Max Planck institute for Marine Microbiology, Germany - Olavius geniculatus... ... | reverse complement strand
GGTCTGGGAAGGGGGCAGTGCCCCCTCCCTGGGAAAATAAAAATGTGATGAATTGTTTCACTAGAACATAACAACTTGATTCGGAAAGTGCACTTCAGTAATAAATTATTCGAAACAGCACAGCCCTAATGTGGCGAACTACTTCAGTGCACATGAGATATCATTGCGCTTCGCTACAGTGAATGATGGCGGATTTTAACAATTTTCAATCTAAAACTTCACTCGTTTAATCGTTGTATGATAAATTTGACTGAAAAACGAGCGGAATATGTCTCTTGCAGGTTTGTTCATCACAGTGCCGTATTCTGTCAGTTATTTAGCGTTCGCAATCACTGGAAAAGCTGATCGCAAACTACCCATAGTAATGAATAGTTCCCGTCATCTTCATACGTCTGATGTACATAATGTTTGATGTTACTAGGCTTAGACCAATACCATTACTCAGTATCGGTATCGGGCCGATACCACTGGTATCGGTTTGGTATCAGTATCGCCGATATTGAAGCCAATACCCCCGACGGCTGTTATTGCTTTGTAATGAAAGCAGACATTGTGGGCGCGACAGATCTGCATCTCTCCATATACACTGAAGCTGCGCGGCGGTCGCGTCCTACCACTACAGCCCTCTCTCCCTCCCCCTGGACCATCCGACATAACTACAACAGCAACCTACTGTGGCCTTTGATCAAGCACGAGGACATGAAGGCAGCTGTGGCAGCGGCTAGCGAGAGTGGCGTCCACGGGGCGATTGTACGGTCAGCACCAGAGATGTGTGGACTATAGATGCATCAGTCCGCAGACGGCAGATTCGCAGGATTTTGTGCGGACACGAACTGACGCCGATCCTGTTCCGTGACAACTGACAAGTGTATTTTTTCTAATAACCTCTATACGATTTTGGAGAGCATGTCTAATTTCTGTCTTGTTTAGCAAAATGCATTACCAAACCTGCTACTGCTGCTATTTTATTTAGTTATATTGTAATCTGCTATAAGCCTTATGTACTACACAATAGGCCTATTCAGTGCGAACATGGACTGACAGCGAATCCAATATTTCTCGCCAGCTGCGTACGTGGACACAGATCCTTGGTCAAAACTGCAGACCGAGGTGGACTCAAAATTTTAGGATCCGCACATCTCTGGTCAGCACTGCTGCAGCAGCTAACATTCAAGCACACCAGGCGGCCGGGCCCTGTGCAGGGATATCTGCTTGCTAGGTATGCCCTGGGGCTGTCTTCCCCCTCCTTAGTTCCTACCACACAGTGTAAGAGACAGTGCCAGGTGGGCATTAATTGGTCTAACATGTGTGCAGGGAAGTACAAGCATTCCAGTTTATTGCACTTGACGTGATCGAATTATTAGAATCAACTGTTTGAATTATTAGAGTGTCCGAATGAATGGAGGAAATGCGGTAGTATCTTGTGCAATACACATACACGCACAACACAGGCCTGCTCATTGCTCCTGCGTAACAGCTGAAACCACTATTGTCGTGCCCGCTGAGACGTCACTACCGGTATCGGTATCGGTACTCGGTATCGGTATCTGCACAGGTCTGAAGTATCGGTATCAGTTGGTGTCGGTAAATTTTGGTATCGGTCTAAGCCTAGATGTTACGTTACGTTATACTACCGAATGTTTACGACTGCCGTGACAGTGCAGTCCAATGTTTACGTTGATTTTGGGGTAGCACTAATTGCTGAATCAGCTGAATCGGCTGAATTGGCCTGAATTGACGCCAATGGATGTAACTGAATAAGCGATAGTTTTAAGTAATAAATCTAAAACTGAATAAGCGAATCGGCCTGAATCGGCGCCGAAGGATGTAACTGAATAAGCAATAGTTTTAAGTAATAAATCTAAACTTTAAAACCCAAAAAGAAACCAAAACCTGAACCAGCAACGGGCCGATTCAATAATTACTGTTAATCCATCGGCGTCATGAACGCAGCAGTGGGCCGATTCAGCTGACTGAGCAATTAGTGCTACCGTTGATTTTGTGCGAAGTTATGTTGAAGTTGTTAAAAGTCTGTCTTACTGTTCCAGAAAGTTTGTCTTCAACTCAAACGAAACCTCTGACGACAAAGATTCATGAAATGTGTAATAAGGTGTCATTACTACAACATTTACGAGGAAATAATCATGTTATTGCGTCAAGTTTTTTGTAAGTAAAGAATCGTTCATGCAAAAAACGTCACTGTCACTTACCGCCGATACAGCAATAAAAAGACTGGCCGATCGCACAATGTGCAAAAAACTGTCTAAACCAATAGTAACATTAAGTAATTGTGACGTTACATTTAAAAACAAATGTAAATTTGAAAAACTATAAATAATACGGAATTTGAAAGTAAAAAAATCAACACCAAAAATAACATAGAATAGATATGAAAACCACTCCCAATGGCGCGACTAATTTCTGGAAAGGACCGCGATGTGAATCAATCAGTAATCCGTAGCAAGTTCTCTATAGAAGATGAATCGACAAGACGTTGCATTGAAGTTGCAGCTTGCTGAAGTTTGCTATAGCTATATTATCTATATCGCATGTTTTTAAACTTCTTTTATTAGGTGCCTATAGCAGACAAGTACTTTATAATCATTTTGCAAAAATTAACGTGGCAAATATTACCCAAATATTGATTGCATTGCTTAGATCATAAAAATTCTCACTCCCTTCATCCAACCTGTTGACTAAATGAAAGTAATTTTTCACGTACTAAATTATAAACCTATGTATATTCAGACATGTTCGTGTAATTGAGCGTATTTTTTGCCACAATTACCTTACATAATGCCTATCTATCTATTACACACAATACAAGAAGTTCATAAAAATCTACTTATCTAAGCGGTAAAAGTTGTCTGTCTGTCATACTGCTCTGGCGACTTCTGTGTTGCACGATCGCAGACCCCGACCGTGGCGTGTGAGTCCTTGGGTCTTACGTACGCGAGCTCCCACCTTGTTCACCACCTCCCCATGGGCAGCCCGAGAGGGTTGAGTTGCCCGGTAACAGACTGGACCTGTCAGCAGGGCGGGAACTTTGCTAGTCTAATAAAATGGCGTCCTAATTAAATATGATGTACCATACACTGAGTGGCTTTCATACCCCAAACCCGGAATCAAAATCAAGCGCAACTCCCCCCCCCCAGTTTTGGGTTCAGGTTCCCACCCAAGTTCTGACTAAAGTTTCTGGTAAAGTTTTCCCCTCTATTATGGGCTTATTTCCCCTCTAGGGAGAGTTTTGTTATAGATGTAGTTTGCCTAGTGAAAAATAGACAGGAGATTTTAATTTACAACCTTATCAAAACTTCCCCCTAGCTCCTATTTTACACTGAGCGCAAGCTGCGCCACCAGGTATACAGATAAAAGCCACTGCATACACGACCCAATGCCTTGTAAATGAATGTAATCCAAAATTCAAAAAAGAACGATTGTTAGTTGATTATAACTTCACTGATTGTGCATTATAAAAATAAGAAACAAAAGAACGCTGTTAACAAAAATTCAAATGTCAAACAGTCAACCACGATACAGAATAAAACATTTCTTTCTGCCACAGACACGAGACGCGATAGCACAACGTTCACGACACCATGAAATAATACTACGAGTAAATATCATGATATATATAACAGTACTAATAAAAACAAACGCTATAATTACACAATATGTACATTACATTACAATTGCCACGCTTGTTGCCCTGCAATAGCAGTGAAGCGGCTCTAGAGCAGCTATAACGTATTACTACGCTATATTCATATTATTAGCATCAACAATATACCTTGCAGCATGTTGCATTCTTATGAATTCAATTTTGTTATAAATGGGTCTGGGGTGTATACCGTATCAGGGCTATAAATGATCTTCAACAATGCCAACAAGAAATTTGAGCCAATGCTCACGAGATGCGCGAAAGCCTATAGCAGTTACTGGCCAACAACGGTAAAATTACGACTTTTACAGGGGTACCACTCTTTGACGCCCTCGTGCGCAGGTTTCCTGGAACCTAGAAAATCGAGACTTGGACTGTCAAAATCTACGTTTAATGCTGAAAATTTCATATGCAGCTTGTCCATGTATATTTCAATTGGTTTCGGCGCAATTCACTCTTGAAATGTGTCTCGTAGCCCAAAATCACGGAAAAAATCCATCAAAACCCTTATTTTAGCGTTCAAGGTCATCCAAGGTCATTGAATTCGGTGGCAATCGAGAGCCAGTGTACGACTTCCTATTAGTGATTAATAATAACCTAGGCCCTATCTCGCACCATTATTGAGATACAGCGACTTACTGGCCAAAAATAGCAAATTTTTCCCACCCCCTCTCATTTAGCGCCTTCATTCGGGGTGACCCCCTTTGAATCTATGGAAAAGCTTTATGGTTCCTAAAATTAGAGTCCTCCAGGCAGCCGATGGTGAAGATTTGTTGATTCTAGCTTGTACCGTTTTTGACTGATCCACCCATGTGACAGACAGACAGACAGAATTGCGACGGCTAAAACGTGCTGAAAGCAGTAGCTGCTTTCGCACGTAAAAATGCATAGCCTGAGCATACGTGTCCCCAAGAAGCACATTTATGTAGATCTACACAAACCAAAAAATGGTGTACCCTTGTACCACCTGAGAAAGCACTGGCTATGCATCAGAATAAGAAAAGTGACCAAATGATAATTCTCCATTTTCGAATAAACAAGCAACAATGTTCTTTTCAAAAGAATCAAAGTAGACCACAAAACACACGGTATGACTAAAGCACAATTCAGCCATCAATTTGTTACAGGAAGCGTCCAGCTAAAAACTGCAACCTAAATGGCTCAGTGTGTTGACAATGTTAATCCTACCAATTCAACAGTGCACGTCACAACATCGATTCGTTTCTGTTGCATAACACCACTTCTACACCGTGTCTCAAAAAAGATTAAACAAAAACGTTTTCATCACAACCTCGTCAAATTTCCACAAGCTGTAATAATTTTCAAAAAGATGGCCAAGACGATAAATTTATGCAATGTGCACTCATTTTCCACCTCAACTAATTTGTGTCAACGCACTACCGTGTTAAATGCAGAGACACGGTGCAGATTGTACATGATAGGTAAGACATTATATTTGAATGCAGACACGCAGTCACTAGATAACACCATAATCACATCACCATACACTCCACAGAGAAGCTCTCGCACATTACTATCACCATACAGCCAACCAAGTGGACCACAGAAAAGATTAAGCCCTTAACTTTCATACACTAATAACTTTCTGATTTTCACGATAGTTTCACTAGCCAAACCAGCAGTAAACTTGACAATATTGTTAAAAAATATGTAATCACATCCTAAATGATATATGAAATACAGTCAGATTCAAAATACTAAAGTTACAGTTACACTGCAATTCAGTTATTCTAGACGTGAATATCGGTATATTTCACAAGGTAGTGTAGCAATGCATTTGCGATGTGATGGGATTTTTAATGATCATTAAACTTAGGACCTTAATTTTTATTGCACCAATCTGTACACTACTAACATCTATCTGACCACAAGCAAGCTTATGTTTGTTTACACAGAGCAGCTTCGTGCTATAACGTCACGTTCTGAAATAATTGGCAACAAATCTCTATGTTACTATGAGTGAGTCTATGCAATCACAACATGAACAAGTCTCTATGTTAACATTTGGTCAACTTCACTCTATATAACGCCAATGCTGAGTAATCATGGAGGTCTACTAAGTTTATAAACTACTCAAAAACTGGTGTTAACCTTTTGCAAGATAGTGAGTAATGTGTTTGAAGTGTGCAGTGGTATCTGTTATGACCTATTATTCGAAATGTGCAGTTTGTCATGCAAAGAATTATTTTCAAATTATAAATTGACGTGGGAAAATATTTTTTTTTAATCATCTTTCAGATTAAAGGTCTGGAATTCACACACTAGCGACAATTTCATTATATCTCTGCTCTATGCAACAATAACCAGAAGACAACTCACAAACTGTCACAGCTATAACTCATTATAACTAATCACTGTCTAAAAATAAACAAAATATTACCAGCAGGTGTTACATTTTTATTATCATTATTATAAACTTATAAAAAGCATGCAAGAAAAGGACAATGGACACATAGAGTGAGAAAACCTGCAGCTATATATACAAAGTGTCTCTCTCGATGATTACGCACACAAACAGTGTATCAACCAAAATGCTATATTTAACAATCTTTTTGGTATCAACTCAGAACAATGGCCAGGTCCACAGATCATGAATGTCAGCACATGCATTAACTTATGCTATAGAGATATGTCACCGACACTATCTACCACCGAGTTGGAAACGGGGCAGGTCATCGAATCGGACTATCAATATAGGTCGGGTCAGAGCGTCAGACACTGTGTGCGACTGTTTATCACAACAGTGTTTGCAGTCGGGCTAGAAAATAAAGAAAAAACATTAACTCTGGCCACATAATAACCAAGACCAGAAAGTTAGCCATTTCAAAAAATAAAACTGTATGAGCTAAAGTTGGGCCTAAAACAAACAGTAACGAAACTCCAGCTAGTGTGATTACATCAAAATGAGCAAAAAACGTTTTCAGTGAACTAAAATTTCTGGCCCTCTATAGGCAGATTCCTATAGCATTTAAAACGGATTACAGCTCAGCTCCAACTCTGTGAACCATCATAGATATCAAATAATAAATAATAAAATACTGACAACAACACAAAGAGTTGTCACACCAATGACAGACAAAACAGATACTGAGATTGCATCATCGAAAAACCACAATACACGACTACAGTGAAGCACAGATACACTGACAACACCATAGATATCTACAAACACAGATATTGACAACGACAACACAGATACCTGTGTCACAACTAGCGATGCACTAATCCTCACATTGATAACAATGTACAGTTCTCACTTCATGGCTGTAAAACAGAAGACAACGTAATAACTTATGCTGCCACTTACACATGCTTTCAAATCACGTGCAGTTTAATTCTAATAAATACTTAACAGGTTGTTATTTCCTGGAACATTCAAAAGTGTCCATCTCCACACAGTTTGTTTAATATAAGTGTAAAGACATTCACATCGTCACAGTTGCAAGTGGCACATTACAATTCCCATATACACTAACAATTACGACAATAACAGTAAATCAAACTCCTAAATAGCTGACTTTTGTTTCGGCACAGCTCGCTTGGCTTTGAAATAATAGAATTTAGAAAAAAACAGAATTTTAAAAAGAACTCCAAAACAGCAGTTTTACAGGTTTTCCAAAAAAGCTTCTCAAATCCATGTTTTATTTATGGTTAACAGAGTTGATGGGTTAATATTAAAACGGAACTAGTGACATATAAATCGAACTATGGACTGCATCACTAACAGTATCATTATTGATCACTCATTCTTCAGAAGGAAATCCGTCAGACTTTCTCCAGCGTTGGGTCCAACCACCATTCCATGCCCTGGCAAGCTGTACGAAGCTGCCCCAGGCATCATGGCTGAACCAGGCTGCATATATCCAGCTGCTCCAGTCGCTGGATACAACCCAGCAGGTCCAGGCATCCCGGCGGGTGGATAGTGCATTGGAAAGTATCCGGCAGATGGTGGCAGTGCAAACCCGGACCCTGGTAAGTTACAGAACTGTGCGTTGGCCTGGGGAGTGGGTGGGTAGTAGTGACTTTTCTGCACTGGGTGGGGGTTGCTGTATGGCATCGGATAGGGATGATAGGGGTGATAACCAGACATCATCGCGGGTGGTCCCGGGTATGATGGCATGTACCCAGAGTTGCGACTGCTGGCTCCATTTCTTCGGCTGAAGTTCACATCAAACCCGGGAGGTTCGCTGTCAGCCAGCAGGGAAGTAAGAGACCGATTCACATCACTGCCAAGTGGCTCAAAACTCGCCCCGTCTCCAAAGTCAAAGTTGTCCGAATGTAGAAAACTGTCACTACTGGCAGTGCTGCGATTGGTCGCGGTTGACCCGCCCACCTGGCCTACCATTGGCTGACTACTGCCGACAGGCTGGCCTCCCACTGGTTGCTGCATCCACAGTGGGTTCACGTTCATGGTTGGTGGCATCCACGGGTATGTGGGAGGTGGCGGTGGTGCCATTCCATAGGGAAGATAAGGGCTCTGCATCGGGATCGGATGGTGAAACTGTCGGTCTATCCCAGAGTATCCATAGCCCAATGGAATGTCTGTAGCTCCGCCCCTCACGTCGCTGGATCCACCCCTCATTGGGCCGGCTATGTCACTAGGCCCACCCCTCATCAGGCCAGCTGCAGCAACTGGTCGAGAGAAATCATCTAGGACGGAATGTCCACCAAGGTCATCGAGGTCTTCGAGGGCGCTGGTTAGCAAGCCATCGAACTCACCCAGTCTGTCAGCAGATTGAGCACCACCTGCCTGTGGTAGTTCAACACCTGGCACTGAACTCTTAGCCACCATGTCAGCTCGAGCCACAGTTGCCTCACCAAGAGGTCGAGGATTCATCATGCCGGTAGACTGGATGGTCTGTGATGGTGTCGAGCTCGCCATGGTTGACGGCTTCACTGGCTCAACCATTGCCACCGTTGTCTTGGCAACCTCCGGTGGAACTGCTGCCACCTTCTGACTCGGTACAACCTTCTGACCTTGGACCTTTTGTGCATCAGTGGTGGGTCGGACCTGTATCAGGCTGACTGCTGAGCCGCGGCCGGTGACTAGTTTGGAGTTGCTCTGAACGCGGGTGACTGTGGCGGTCTTGGGCTGGCGGCTAACACTCATCAGATGCGATGCAGATGCTGCTGCTGATGACGATGAAGCTGCCGCCCGGCTGGATATGATCGACACCGCAGGTATAATGTGTCTAGTCGCCTTCGTCATGTTGCCACCACCGGTTCCACCACGTGACAGAGTCGTTCGTATAATGGAGGACTGGACTCGCGACCTTGCAGCGCTCGATGCTATCAAAGGTCGCACGACTGGCACACGAGATGTGCCTCCCCCGCGACTGATCACCAATGGTCCGGAGGTCGACGTACGAATAATTGCTTCTCCCGGTTTACTGGTCAGACTGCTGCTCATCTTACCACCTAAACACACATACAGTTATAACAGTGGGTGACTTTACTTTTTGACTTAGACTTTTGGTGAGCCAATTCACTGAGCCAATTAGCTGAGCGGAAGTTTGGTCAAAGTCCGAAACTTCCGCTCAGCAAAACGGCTAAGTGAAAGTTAAGTCAAAAAGTTTACTTAAGCTTGGATCTTGGTATAAATTTTAGCAGTCAGCTTTAGTTTTCAGCAGAAAACTGGCTCAGTTAAAGCCTAATTCAAAAAGTGAAGTCACCAAGTGCTAGCCGTGTTAACATATTGACTGGTAAAACACTTTTGCTGAAACCAGTTGACAGTATAAGGCAGAGAAAAGGAAGATCTATGAAGAAAAAGATTGACAATATCACTGACTGGACAGAACTGATGCAGCATGGCACTGTTAGACTGTCACAAGATCATAAAACGTAAAAAAGTAAAAAAAAAACACCTAACCTGCGACAGCAGTGGTAACACCAGACGAGACAGAGCTGTTGGTGAGGACAGTGACGGAAGCTTGGCTGTTCTTAGCAACAGTTGTTGTCAGTGACGATGCTGTCGTTGACGACACACTGGTAGATGACGCCATGCTCTTGGCCGTTGTTCTCACTGCAAAGATCTTGCCCTGGTTCGTCCGGATGTACACACCCTTCGGCGTCTTGATGACAAGCACTTTCTCGCCAGCAGGAATCTTGTTTGGTCCTGAGTCCGTCGACGTGTTTGTTCCTGGAATTATGATATCTAACAAACAAAAAGCAGTTTAACAAATATTTCACAGTTAAACCTAGGTTAAACAATTTCCCCCTGATTCTGAGTCTCCTAGTTATGCATATCCTAAGCTGGAATCTTGTTTTGTCCCAAGTCGGTTGATGTGTTGATATCTAAAACAGAAATAGCAGATTAGCAAACTTTTCACAGGAAAATCTAGGTTAGATGGTTTTCCCGCGATTTTTAGTCTGCAAAGGTTCATATCCCAAACACCCTCATGGAATAGGCCAAAACTCCCATGTTTGTTTCAATACAATCCCCGTCCCTCTGTCGAGTTCACTCAATGTCTGTTATTCAGTCACTTATGCAGTCTCAACAATCAGACAATGACATATTATCACGTTGGGACTGGGCATCTACAATTATTTTAATTAGCAACAAAGAGAAATAATCAGACTGAAGTTATGCAAAAAAACTATAAAAAAAACTATGAACTAAGTTAAAATTATAAAAATTTTCTATTTAACCCCCCCAAAAGCTTACATTTATAAAAACCAATTCCACATCCCACAACAAACTTATATTGTGAAATATGATTTAGCTGTATTTGTGATTATATCACCCGAGATACCGGTAGTGGTCTGCACCAGTTGCACTGATATGCTAGGTTTGACAGCGTTTATTTTATCACTGTACGATATTGCAACCTATATTATGTTCTCTATTACACAAACTGACATAGAGACCTGTAGTGGTCTGAATCTGTTGTAGTGACACACCAGGCTTGAGTCCTGAGCCTGCTCTACCGGTGGGTATCAAAAGTCGAGTATGACCAGCTGCTGATGAGGACCTAACAGCAAGAGGAGTTGACATCATGGGCCGAACACTCGCCACTGGCCGACCTCCAATTGTCTGACCATACCTGAATCAAATACACGCAAACTCATTGTACTGAATGCATTCAGTACTGTACTCTTTACTGCATTAAAGTATAGCGTGTACTGTAACAATCTAGCAGCAAGAGAAGTTGACACATCAGACGTACACTCACCACTGACTGACCTCCGACTGTCTGACCGTACCTTAGTAACATACACACGTGTATTCGTGTACTCACTGCACTACTATTGTGGCTAAACTGTACATACCAACATACGGTTTAGCCACAATAAATGCACACACGAGAAAGTAGAGATCATACAGTAGCCAAATTTGCAGCATTTGTTCACGTTGTCTGTGGCACTACGTGTAGAAAATTTCGTAGCAAACAGACCACGTCTGACAAAATTATAGTAAAAAACCAAAACTATCGATGGACCCAAGTTCGCAGAAGCAAGCACGGCTGCCGTCAGTCCTTATTTTAAGAGGTCTATGTCTGACCATACCTGAGTCAAACACACGTGCACTCGTTGTATAGTGTAGTGTGTATGGTACTATGGAGTTACCCAGTACATAACATAAGAAAAAAATGTTGGCACTGATCATTGACATAATATCCCGAACATGAACATCAAACTTATTCAAACATATAACAAATCACTAATGAAAATCCTAGAATAAAATTTCGGTAGCCTAACGTTTCAAACTGAAAACTGCAACCTGGTTATGCATGCCTTCTAGGTTAAGCAAAAGGTAACCTCTTGTGAAATGTCATGGTAGAACTCTTGCAGGTCATTAATACTAGGGATTGCAAACCCTGAGCCTTTTGCCAAACCCAGTTTCGACTCTGGAAAGCGATCAAACCCAGGTTTCGAGTATAGTTTGGGTTTGGCAAGACGGAGAACATAATGTATACAAGTAAAACTGCGAATGACACTCGCCATCTGTAGTCGATACGTTCTCATATAGTGGACGAACTTATACTTGCTATGTTGTAAAATAACAGAAAGACAAGAGTGTTTAATTGCAAAGAAAAGCAACCTTTAATAACTAAAAACACTCGTTAAAGCAAACTTGGCACATTTACATAAGTCCCCCAGCTATAGGCCTAGATCAACTTTAAATGAACTCAATCAAATGGCTAGGCCAAGGCTACACGCACCGATTTCCTCAAACAAGATTTTTTGCCCGTCGGCCAAAAGGTGTCCATCAGAACCTCAGATGAAGAAATCGGACGTGTCATCCGACGTGTCCGATTTCCTCATCCGAGAAGCTCGGAGCCTCGGAGAGCACGTACATCAGACGAGAACAGAAACGTCGAGAGCCACAGCGGTGCTTGGGTAAAACATTATTGCAGGGCCCTTCTGGTACAAAAATTTTAGAATTTTGCTCTTTAAAATGGTGCATTCTGGTGTAATTTATATTATTGAGCTATGGTGGGGCCCCAAGAAGTCGTCAGGCTTGGGGAGAACTTCCCAGGCATTCCTCCCACAACAGGCTGGATGAGGAAATCGCTGCATGTAGCCATGGCTTTACGAACATCATAGCCTCGTTGCCTCTAGCGTCTACGACAAAATGAACGCATCGTCTTCAAGGTGAAAGAGGATTCTCATGCACAAAGTTCCCGCCGCAAAAAAGACCTGCTCAGCAGGTGAGAGAGATATACAAGAGGTTTTAAAGATGGCAATAATCTAACTGCCACATGCAGGGGCTGGAAGAGCTAGAGGTGATTAGTATGTTATGAATAACTAGTCAAAAAAGTGTTTGGTGTTACCTAATATTGTATAATACTCCATCAAACGTAGCACTTTTGTGCAAAAACGCAAATCCGAAACCCGAGGGTTTTGCGGACTGCCCAAATCCGGCTTTCGAGTTTGGCAAAATGTCCGGGTCTCCCCGGACCCCGGGTTTTTGTAAACCTGGGTTTCAATCCCTAGTTAATACCCACCCTGTCATTCATTCAACATCATCAAACCAACAAGAAATAAATGACAAGCAAATAAAGATCACAAAAACAATGCTGATAAAATATTCAATCAACACTCCAGGACCGAAGTGAACTGCGACAAGTTTCAAACTACTTCGAGTCAAATTTCAAGTCTTAACTCAAACGTAACCTGAAACCTAACCCTAACACTGTACACTGACACTGACCCAAAGTCTAACCGCAATTCAGCTTTTTTATAATTCAAGTAACAGTACCAATGTTCAATGCACTTTAGAGTTTTGCAACTCAATGATGCATCGAACATTAAGTTCCTGTAATTCAAAAGTACACAGTCAATGATTCTGAAGCCTCGATTCAGAATGACCTGACACCGATGGGCATGCGTGACATGTCAAGCGTCGTGCCGGTGGGGAAAGGTCGTGGGTAGTACGTCGGACGCAGACTCATCTTCTTGTCATTCTCGTAGCCTAGCTGAGCGAGTCGCTTCTCCCGCTTTGTCAGCTTCTGGTCCTGTTGGTCCAGCAGCAGAGACTCATGTGTGAATGGCTCCTGGGTACAACAACATCGATGACACCAATCAAGCAAGCAATCCAAGAAATAATCACTTGCAAGAATATATCATGTGCGTAAAATCTAAGATTTAAAAATAAAGATAATGTGCAAATTTGTTAAACTAAATCAGAAATAAACACTGTATGAAATAGTAGTAATTTCAACATCAATAACTACAATAACAATCTGATTCAACAACAACTACAACTGCAATACATACTACTACTACCACGACCACGACACAACAACTAAAGCCACACATACTACAACGATATATGCTATTGCTTTAGGCATTTCATATTTCTGTTTGAAAGAAATGGTTATACACATACAGATTGATGCAGACATACCTAGAAATACACAATCTATCTACTACCACTACCACTAAGTAAAACTACTACTACTATAATAATTCATGTGCAAATGGCTGCAACAACTACTATAATGAAAACAACTACAACACAGCCAATACAATAGATGCTTTGCATGACAAACTAGTCAATTCTAACAAAGTATAAGCCCTATGCAACGACTAATACAGGTACCTTTGTAATCCATCCGTGATGCTTTTTCACAATGCTGACAAGCACGGAATCGCTGCACTTTTCCTCACAGCCATCAGGACTTATTGTCGGCATCTCTGTATCCTACACATGTAACAGCTAGTCCTCTCGTGCACTGTGTTAAATCTAAGGCCACACAAAAAATGACATGGAGGAAAATGATAATTTTTGCCCTGAACTGAGTGCCAATCAATTCTATTTCACACAAGTTTGCTAGAATAATCAATGAAAAACACAACACCAATTCAACTAACTAAGAATGAATTGGCCACCTTAAGTATGGACTTAAAGAAACTGGGTTTGCTAAAACATAGAGTTACTTTGCAGCATAACTAAGTTTACTTTTATTGACCCAGATCACCATAACTGTTTCTTTATCGCCTCATGTATACAGGCCCATCTCCACCACAGTAATTCATTTTAAACACTATGATCTACAGCACAGGCTAATGTAGACACTTTACCTCATAACGCAGTAGCATGTCAACTTGCTTTCGCTCCAGCAGATTCTGAGGATTAAGTTCGTCAACAATACGATCCGAGATCCCTTGCTTATTTATCTGTCGGTCGTAGATATTCTTCTCCATTGTGTTGTCAGTGACAAGCCGGTAGACAAAGCAACATCGTCCCTGGCCATAGCGGTAAACTCGGCAGACGGCCTGACAGTCATGACACGGATTCCACGAAGCATCAAACACCACGACACGACTTGCTCCGACCAGGTTTATACCAAGACACCCAGCCCTGCAAAACAATTACACAAATACATGGCTTGGTAAGCCATGGCATAATGGTAAAGTGTCGATCCACAGTCAGACTCCCGGGCGGGTTGCAATCAAGTGATCACTTCTTGGGAAGGCGACTGTCAGGAAAGCAGATCGGTAAAACATCAATATGGATCCAACAACAAGATCAACTCAACCTTCCATCCAATCAAAGTGGGCAAACTGAGCGCTGGCCTGTCTGCCTGGGGTTAAGGTGGGGCACGTTGACCTGCGTCGAATGGCAGGTAACCCTGTCTGATCCCATATGGCAGGTGATGCTCTGTAGCTCTCCCCTTAACCTTTACATTGTGTCATAGGTGAAAAAAGCCACTACCATTTCTACAATAACTATGGCAAATACGGTCCTATTTCAATAATTCTTTCACATAGTGATAAACTGTGAAAGAGCTGAGAGCAAAGAAGTCTACCTCAACTCATATCTGTTACCACACTACCTTGTGAAATTGGAATGTAGTGCAGCACACAGCATCATTACCTGGTTGAGAGGAGAAAGAGGCGAATCTGATCATTATCTTCAGCATTGAACAAGTTTATCAGTCGTTCGCGCTCCAAGCCCGACGTACTGCCATCAAGACCTATGCAGTAACACAAAAACATGCTCAGTTTTTACTTTTGAGTGGCAGTATGGCATGGCAAACAGTCATGAGTTCGACTCTCAATCGGGTCGGTATCAAGTGGTTAACTATAACATGGATGGGCAATCTGCAGACTGGCAAACCATCTCACCTACAGGGTGCAGCAAAAAAAGTAGCCCCCTAAAGTTTCTCGCTGTTTTCTTAGCAACCATTTAAAATTTTAATTTAAAATTTTACAGTTTTATTTACTAAAATTTTTTACATTTAACTGCCAAATAAAATGCAAGTCTTTTGAAAAACGACAAAGTTATAGACTTTTTAACCTGACCATCTACCAATTTTTAAGCATTAAAGATGTTCAAGCTACAACAACAATTTAATAGCATCGTTGAAACAACACAGTTAACTTACGATCAGATGCTAAAATTTCATTGTCACTGTGAATGTTCAAAGTGTCCACCGCCAGCTCCAAGCTCCATCACACACCTTCAGTCGCTTAATTTGAGAAGTCTTTCACAGCCTTGTCGATCGGTCCTTGTGGCAGGTTGCCCTAGATAACCTAAAGCGCATCCTTGACTTCGGCGATCGTTTTCAGCTTTTTTAAAACTTGCAGTAAGTCTCCAACATTGCACCCCACACGTGATAGTCCACTGGGCTTATATTCGGCAAATTTGGAGGCCACTGGCTTTTGTGATAAAATCTGGACAGCTGGCCCGCATTTTTAGCTTTAACATTTTTTAATGCTAGAAAATCGGTAAGTGGTCATGATAAAGTCTATAACTTCATCGTTTTTTTAACAAAATCATATTTTCCCTGCCAGATAAATGTAAAAGATTTTAGTAAATAAAGCTGTAAAATTTCAAAAATTTCGAACGATTGCTGAGAAAACAGCAAAAAACTTTGGGGGCTACCTTTTTGCCACACCCTGTAGGCCAACTCAGCCTTTCATCTTTCTTAAGTCACCAGCCTGTCTGGCTTGGGTTATGGCAGAGTGCATTCACCCATGTGAAGTGGCAGTAATGCACATATAACAAACAGTGCACAGTGCACACACTATTGACATACATTTGTTGGCTTATTCTCAATTCACAAAACAACTCACGAAAGTAGTTCTTGTTTTTCATCCACATTTCCTCCATGCCAGGAACATTTCGCTTGGACAGATACTCCTCAATGAGTCCCAACGTAAACAGGCTTTGACTGTACACAGAAAACACACGGTGGGAATAAGCCATGAAACCACATACAAAAACACAATGTAAAACTTACAAAGACTTACTGAAGCATTAAGATTACAAAATTGAATCTGAGCTAGTGGGGCAGGTAACACGAAAAACACCAGTAACATACAGCATCATGTGAGGTGCTAAAATCCAAACTTATTCAGTTCACATATGTCAAAGCTACGCAGAAAGACAGAGTTGACTTTTTTGAGATGCAGTGTTCTTTCTAGACTGGATCGTTTCTCTCTTCTGCCACTGGACCAACAGAAACTCATTGCCCAAAGACCATCCACCTCTGTGTTTTCAAGGTAGTTACGGAGTGTCATTAAAGGCATTTTTTAACTAGATGGCGCTTGTGAGAGTGCATATCTCCGCCAAGTGAAGCGATTTAAACAAAAAGAAAAGGGAGGGAGAAGGAAGAGCCGAACCAGTGTAGACTGGCAAAAACTTGGTACTCGAAAGTGCTCATTGCATGAATTTTCATAGCGTAAGTAGATTAGCATGTAAATTATAACATTTCAGAAGTAAAATTCACCATTCATAACAGTATTGCAACTGTGATACATAATGACTGTAAACAAATTTAACACGAAGTGATAAAAGCAAAAGAACCGTAATGTTTTGCATAAAAATGCATTTTAAAAAGTTCAAACCACCTTTGGCAGAAACCTACCAACTCCGGATATCTGACATTCATAGATAGAGACAAATTCAAACAAATAACGACAAAAACCTAAAGATGAGAATTTTCTCATGGAGCAGTGTGCACTGTTCAATGATTTCCATCAGAATGACCATCTTGCCACTGTGTTCAATCACTCCGGATACATAGTCCTTCATCAGCTCAAACGACTACGACACAAAAACGCCAAACTTCACATCAATGTTGTAAAATGCAAAAGAAAGCTCTTTCCAAGCCACAAGGCCTATGTGGCGGTGGTGCCGATCTCTATTCCCTTAGATCTCAGGCAAACACCAGGATTTAGCCATAGATACAGGGACAGTCCATCATGCAATGCACCTGTTTACACCCCAGTTTTTACTGGTACTCACTGCGGTACCGGCTGGCTATTCCGAAGGTCCACTATTCCAAAAGTCCATTGTGCAGATATGCTCCACAGTGCTAATATTTAGGTTAAGGTCAGGGTTCGGGTCAGCCTTAGGGTTAATAGGAACAGTAGACTTTCAGTATAGCGGACCTTCGGAATAGTGGACCTTCAGGATAGCACTGCACCTACCCGCAGATGGTGCCAGATGACCAGATGACCTGGGTGGCTCGTTACATACCAAGATGGTTTACTCTACGGATAGGTAAACTAGTGCTAACTGGGACCAGCATTGAATAACTTCATTGAGGTGACCATACACATTACCAACTAAGCCAAATCATCATCATCTATGTCTATAGTAATAATCACAGGCTGTGCAGTAGCGCCAGCCTTGTTGTAAAGGTGACCAGCCATTTCAATAGGAAACTCCAAAATTTGACCCCTCGTATTTCCCAAACCCCTTAATTTTTCCACACCAAAATTTGTGCAGATGATTACGTCCAGCATATCTCCTGATCTGCAAAATTTGGTGAAAATCCATTTACGGGGGCTTCTCCACGAATAGGTGAAATATAACGCTTGCGTGACTTTTTGTGCCTTCCCTTCCCTTCCCTTTTTTTTCTTGCCGTCCTCTACAGGAAAAACGACTGAACTGATTTTAATGCACGATGGCTCATATGACGTGGTTTCGCGCAAGGAAGTGCCTTTTGGGGGTTACAAAA
>Ga0209367_1005168_pt1 | contig 18100 bp, 11 predicted proteins | sample WorMetLIZISLAND2_FD_187412 | JGI IMG/M metagenome (GOLD analysis project Ga0209367, IMG submission 187412) | Marine gutless worms symbiont microbial communities from Max Planck institute for Marine Microbiology, Germany - Olavius geniculatus... ... | reverse complement strand
CGCGGGGCCGCGGACTTACCCCCTACCCCTCCCCCTCTCTCGTCGAGCCTGCCAGTAGATCGCTAAGCCGCCGCTAAGGCTTAGCGGTCCAAACAGCAGCTAGCTTAGCGGTTTAAACCGCTAAGCCAGCCGCTAAGGCTTCAGACCAGCCGTTAAGGCCTTAGCTTAACGGTTCCGGGGACTAACAGTATTGAAGCGCTAAGTGCAATAAAAACGCAGACATTCATGGCGACAGTCTAAGATTTACGGGTATTGACAAAACCTCGTTTTCCTAGGCCCATATAATGTTCATGAACTTGCGAAGACACCACTTAGATATAAGCCTAAGTAATAGATAGACCTAGAGTAGGGCCTACGGAACGAAGACGGCGTTAGAGCATGCGTAATACGTACGGACAAGACAGCGTGAAGAGCCCGGTGCTCTCGTCCAACCAGCGCAGCAATGACGATTTGCACGACTTCCACACACGTTAGGTCTACAGACAAGAAAACCAGCAATGAGATCAGACACACGTAGTCGGGGCTTGTGCCGGTACCGTCCGGCACGGCGCACTGGCAATTAGCCTACCTTAGATGCGGTACGCTGTATCAGCAGTTCTTGACGTGACAACGGTGACGCTGTGCATTCATGAGGCTTAAAATGTCACGAAAACACCAAATTGTACGCACCAAATGCGTTTATCAAGCTCATAATGCACCAAAACATATTTTTGGTTTGAGCTAAGCTTCGGAGCCCGATGGGGGGAGGAATTTTCGACGTTTGGAATCGAAACACCTCTGTCGCAGGGAGCGACCACAGACTAACAGACAAACAGACGACGCCAGTTAAACTACACTGGATTATGCAATGTCACGTAGTGTATAGCCTTCGTGTTCGTGTTGGCCTACCCGTAAAGACGTGTGTAGAACTGTTGTACGGTAGGTCGAGTGCGGGTAATTGCTCCGTTGTGAGCGCGTTGAATGCGCACTCTGCTGCTGCCGGTGCCACCGCCGCCGTGTCGTCTGCTGTAGCGCGGCACGACGACCAACTGAGAGTACGTAGTGGTCAGACACACGGACAACGCCAGCAGAACCGTCACATAGACCGAGACCAGACTGGGCGAAGATGTCCTAGTGACGCCACTCGCCGACATCATGACTGTCGTCAGTTCGTCTCATATACAACAGACGTAGGACGTACGGCAGACAAACATCACATCAATTCGCTGTTACACTACACTGTAGAGCGTCGTTTGTCGTGGCTACACGCACCGATTTTTTCGTTCACGGTTCTGATGGGCATATTTTCGTTGACAATCAAAAACCCTCGTTCGAAAAAGCGGTCCGCGCATGTAGCCACGGCATAACGCAACGCACGCATCGAAGGCAGCTGACGTAACGGTCGAGACGCAAGGGTAGAAGCGGTCATTGCGTTCCTTGCGTTGCGTACGTTGCGCGGAAAGGAAACCGCGCTCAAGTCATAGATTGAGAATTTTAATTTCTCGAATGTTAGTCTCGATAAACAAAAAATTCACGAATTTTCGCAAATTTTAAAAATTCTGATTACTGCAGAGATGCGCAAAGAAAATTTTTTCGGTGAATTTTAAACATTAAGTAAAATTTGTGAACTCTACGAATTTTGAAATGGTAAGTTACGAATTTTTAATCTATGCTGTAAGTTACGGCGTAAGTAAGTGTATCTGCGACTAACTGACTTACTAACTGACTGGAGGCATCAATTGAGTCGGTGACGTAACTACGCTACCTCTGCTGCAACAGCGCGCGCCAAAGCTCTGAAAAAGTAAGACAGTCGATGCGCGCTGAGAAGAGGGGTCTGAAAAGTTATGGGTTCGGGGATGCCATCCACAAAAACGTAAAAATATAGGAGCAAATAAGTGCAGATTGCTGCATTTTAGGGTTGAAATACGCAATGTACAACTTAGTGTTTAGTTTGAATTTCGAAATATAAATTATATGTCGTCACCACTGCTGCTACTGCTGCTACTATATGTTCAGCGGCGTCGTGGTTTTAAAAAAGTCACCGGACAGAAAATTGCAATTTTTCGACAAACATGCAAATTTTCTACAGAATTTCGACATACAGCTGCAGATCTCTAACAGGATGCTTAAATTTTAATTTTGCTTCTGAATTTCCTCTAAATGTCGTCTTTAGCCCGAAATTTTGCATTTTTGGAGCGAAAATTATCCAACAAGAAGATGTTTCTCCGACAATATTCCGACAACCCGAAATTAAGCATGGGGGATAGTTACCCTTTGTTTTTTCCCGGCCACGACGTCATTACTATTGCAGTAGTGCTACTAAGACCGCAGCCGCTAGGAGCTGTTATACCCAATTCACACTGCCGACGTTTAGTGTGAATTGGACATTAATTTGTTGTGGACTGTGCAGAAGACACTGATGGAGGTCTGTCCAGAAAACTAATTCTATGGGTCTGTCAGTGTGCGACGACCTTCAGTGCTCAACGCCCAGCGCTTAGCTGCTCGTTTACCGCGCGCGTGTCCGTCAATCGTGAAGAAGCAATAACTCATTTCACTGAGCTGGGAGCGCTCCATGGAATGTGGGGCGTAGGCTCTCACTCCATGGTTTTGCACAACAACAACGCAGTCATCACTCGTACCGACCAAGTTACGACCGCAGCAGCCTGTCTTGCAAAAGTTCTCTTTGGAACATTCAACACAAACGTCCAGATGTCCCGTTATCCTGTTAAATTGAGCAAGCAATACAACGTTGTGGTTGACCATAGAAACAGGGACGACATTGGACTGCTTTTCATGTTATATGCAGTTATGCCGATTTGATCTGCGGACAGGTGGACTGTCCCCGGAATATGACGTCAACACAACTTGCAATATGAAGGTCATAATGACGACATGCTAATCGCTATAAGCATGACAAACAACTAAACAACCCGTTCACAAAAATATTAAAGCAAAGTCAAATGTAGACCTAGGTAATTTGAAATAATATCGGGTTTTACGTTTATTAATATAAGTTCTAATTTTATAAATACTAAACAGGCCTATATGTGCTATACACTGTGTCCCTAAAATACATCCCCGACATTTTCGACTGTAACTTGAAAACCAATTATCAGATTTTAATAATTTTTGGGACAAATATTCCCGACACAACTTGCCATCAAATGATTGTTTAGTTTCCCACCTCACTTAATGTATGCTTCTGCACTACCTAGGGAAAGCAGATTAAGCGAAATATGCCTTAAAAGAAACAGAAAACCTGAAAAAACATCCCCAACATTATTGATCGTATCTTGAATAAAGATTAGCAGATTTTAATAATATTTGGCAGAAATATTTACTACATAATTGGCTATTAAATGAGTGTTTTAGTTTTCACCTCACCCAACGTCTGCTTTTGCACTACTTGAAGAAAGCAGACCAGGCATAATACGTGTTAAAGTGAATGGGAAAATGTCAATAAATTCCATCTGTCCTAATTTGTGGGCCTCAACATTAGGTCTATTACAAGGTTTGACTCACTTGCAGCAGTGTGTCCACCAGATGCAGTTTAGGAATGTTTGTAAAGTCAGAAGTGACTGGTAGAGCCTGTATTGGTCTGGAGCAGAACATTATCGATACTGCTGTCAAGTGAATAGAGAAAGCGTCTCCTTGCTTGTGTTCGCATAGTGGGCCAACACTTCAAGCAATTTTACTGTAGGCAGTTGAAAATGGACAACTGAATAAAATGTCAGCCACAGTGTCAGAAATGTGGACAAAATATGTTTTTACGCGTTATGTTAATTACGCAATCATATCGCATTGGATAAAAAGGTGATATTTCGCTGGTTGTGCTTTCCCCAGGTAGTGCAGAAACAAACGTTTGGTGAGGTGAAAAACTAAATGGTCAATTAATGTCAAGTTGTGTCAAAAATATCTGTACCAAAAATTATCAAAATCTGATGAGCAGTTTTCAAGTTACAATCAAAAATGTCGGGGATGTTTTTTGGGACACAGTGTAGTTCTCATAAACGTCTTTCCTCTCGGAACAACTCGTCCTCGCTCCAAACTACTCGTTTTTGGAACAGAAAAGGGATTTTAGGGCCTGGCTGACCTTGAATAATCTTGAAAGTTTAGTCTCGTCGATGTTTTTCTTCATCACTCACCAGATACATGTATATAATAACGCCGAGTTCTGTTACACAATGTACACAACAAAAATCCATAAATAATGTGACTACGAAGCATGGACAACGCAGAATGGAGAGTGCAATTGACTGAGATAGAGATCAAAGAAAGGCAAACAGACTAACGGCCGCACCAAGAGTAGCAGCAGCAACAACAGCCAAGAACGGCGGCGCGCTTTAAAAATGCTGTGAGCATGATTGTGACCTGCATGCATTTAGCAAGGAGCGGGCATCTGCTCCATGGTCCAGGGGCCAAATTTTCGAAACTTTCCTAAGACATTTTTTTAAAAAAGTCTTCCAAAAATCTTTCTAAGACGTTTCGAAAATTTGACCCCAGGTGCAAAATTCGGTGGGGTCTGCGCACTTTTTGCTGCATTTTGCTGCACTTCTTTCGCAGTTACAAGAAAGCGGTCTTCTGGACAAGTTATTCAAAATCGCAACAAAACACGATTTTTAAACCGCAAGCATAGAATAATTATTGCACATTTAATGCTAAAATTGCTGTGATCAAACCGTTAAAGGCCACAGTAGCACCATTAAAGGTTCTGTGACCTCATCAGTTCCAGTATTGGCCAGATTGCTGCATGTGGCGCCGTCCACGACAGCAGCAACGGCGTTAGAAAGATGCGGCGGGCGGTTAGCAGCGTCGGTCAAGTCAAACAGGTGACTGGTAGTAGATGTAATGAGCGCAGACGGCGAGAAAACGACCAACGTGCTGTCTGTCGGTCTCTGATGGAACCGACTGATGGACGCAGCAGGAAAAAAATAGCAGCAGCAGCAGCTCTGGTATTAGAACAACACGCACAGACGTGGTGGCGTCGATACGCACCGTCGATATTTGGGAGGGGAGTCGAAGGTCGAGCACGAGACACTCCATTCGCGTCAAGTAGGGTGGGGAACGGGGAGAGGGTACCTTCCTCACAAAGGGCTCTGGAGGAGCGTTGAAAGTTCCTCCAAACTCCAAAGTGCCAGTGGTCCCCTGGCCGAAATATCCTTTTTAGCCCTTTTTAGTCTCACAGCAGAACACTTCTAGTGAAACGATAGCCTATAGCAAGCAATTAAGCGTCAAAATTTCTGGCCTTTTACCGCTGATATGATTTTCAGTGAAGGGATTCGAACAGTCATCCTGGCTATCTTGGCTACACTACAGGACATACATGTCCAAATATCCGGGTGTCCCGTTTCCCGACCCCCCAGGATGAACGCACTAGCTGTGTGGGCGTGAGAACCAGTCAGCCGTGCAATCAGCCGGCCGGTCGTCGGCTGGCAACGCTCTTTGACGACGGAAGCACTCTCATGGGCGCATCCAGCATACGCATAAACTGTCACTGGCATCATGCATGAAGGAAAAGAAGTATGATATGGACAATTCTCTCCCCTAACTTTTAGTTTGTTGGAAAATTGTATTCTTCCAACAAGACCAATTCTGTGGCTGAAAATCCCCCATTTTGGAAAAACTTAGAAACAAAATTGACAAAAAGGGAAAACCCCCACAATCACAGGAGGGGAGGGCAAAAGTGGGAAAAATTGTTTTACCTAAATTTGCGGCCGTCAAAAATTTGTCGGAAAATCTTTATCTTGTCGGGAAATTGTTGTCCAAAAATACAAAATTGGATGTTAAAGCCCCCGATTTGGGAAAATTTAGGGGAAAATTAAAAGTTTGATCACCCCTAATTTTTTTCTGTCGACAGTTTGAGGCTGTCTGTCGAAATACTATCAGAAATTTGCAGTTGTCTGTTGTGAAGACAAGCAAAAGCAAGATTTTCCCCGAAAAGTTAGGGGGAAGTTACGTTGGGGGATTGCTCTCGTAACACTAGTTCAACAAAGTCATTCAAACGAGTAAAAACGTTGCCACGAGACAGGCTTTGAAAGCCTAAAATGCGTTTGCGACAGGGGTCCGCCCAGATACTCGCTAGAGAACTTCCCTAAACTACGTAGGGAAAGGAAATGATTGGGAAAGCGAAGAAAATAAATGAAAGGGAAAGAGTTTGTTGCGACTTAGAGAAAAATTGCTTCCTGGGTGACGCTGAGCAGCGGAAGCACCGGTATTTTGACATATGGGCCTACCTATCGTCTGGCAACGAAAATTCTATTGAGCCCTACGAGGAAGTTTGTCATTGGTATCCACGGTTCAAAATCCGAGGAATTAGCAACGTAATGACGACCTAAATTAAGATGTCACAGTTTTCAGACTGCTACAACACGTTTTGAGAAATTCCATATACACGTTAAATTACAGAAACAATGATCAGAATTATGTTTGACAACGATTGACCGAAGTCTAGGGTTGCATCCTCTCCATTCCCCTTGTGGGTACGCCATTGCGCACGCTTCGTGTAGTCCACGCTACAGATGCTGCCAGTTGTTTGGGCGCGTTGAAAGGCGGCCGTCAGCAAGACTGCAAGACCGCGCAGAATTGATTAACGCGCTAGCTGCATAGACCTGTGTGTGTCGCCTATACGCGTTCAGCCGCTCGCTCAATTCACTTGAGTGACTGACACGGAATTCGCGCCGAGAAGGCTAAAAGTCGTCGCCGCCGCACCGCACGTTCCCAAAACACATTCCTACAACGCCGTAGGTTTTTTTCACACAAGTATAGTAAGCCTACAGGCTAAAAATAATTCGTTTGTGTGCCGTATTGACCTAGTTGAAAGAAAGTCGCTTTGTCACGAGCCTACGAGTACAATTTCGTCAGTCATTATTTTTACAGTCTTGCATTTTCCGGTCCTGCATTTTGCAGCGCTCTTGTCCAAAACAACAAATCACTAGTTTAACCAGTCATTCAGTTACATATCACTGTTTCTGCGTCGCATGCGAAACGCACTGCAAAGCCGTAGTCGCGCACGCCATCATTAAATTAATTTATTTCTGATTAATCTGTCTCGAAAAAATATTTCGCAAAGTAGGCCTATTTTCTGCAATTTTTAAATACTTCTTTCGTACACGCATTTTAAAATGCCGTCACCAGAAGCACTTTAGCAGGTTCAATTTCACCAAACGCGTTTGCGGCCGCCCCGGACCTAGCTGGGGTAGGTAGCTTGTTTATGTCCCTTTCCTTGATATGCCTATGATTCTTCTAACATTGGCAGGCGGCAGTTTGTGTCAGCGATCAGAGCCGACCGTCGCTATGAACAAATTCGGCGAGCGTAGCAACGGCAATTTTTGGCGTTTTGCAGATAAAAATTTCACTAGAAGCAAATAGTAACAGAGTCATTTATGTAGGCTTTGTCTATATAGGCTGTGTCTAGCGAACGACCAACCAAGCTATGATAATTTGCAATGAAGTTGTTCGCGTCGTTAATGCGTTGTCCACTGCTGTCTCTAGGCCTATCGTAACCATTCTTTATGATACTGCCTAAAACGAAATCGTGCCCGAGCTTCAGTTTTTACATCATCCAGGCACCGATGCAAGGCGTGCCCAGACATGCTTTTCCACCCTTTCTCAGGAAACTCCATAACCTTTGATCAAGTACAAAATCCTTGACAGATACTTCGCATTCTCCAGACAGCTAACGTAGGCTTTACTAGTAACCTGCATGTATAGAGATCAGAAGCGGCGTAGGTTAAAAAGGTTAGATGAGCGCAATTAAAGAAGTGGTTACAATTTCCTGAATCCTGAGAGACAGATGCAAATTTCCGACACTGTTCGAAATTTCAATTCCGCCACTAAATTTTCCCAAAATATGAAGGACCTTTTGCATTATTGAAAAATCATCTTCTTTTACGAAAATTTTCCGACAGACTAAAATCTAAGGGGGAGCTTTTGCCTCCCTGTGCAACGACGCCACTGACAGAGCTACCCTACTGATGAAAGTTAGTCGGAAGAAGTTCACACGTAAAAACCAAATCTTAGTTCCCGGCACATGTAACTTACTTTGAGAAAACTGAAACAGTGCACTAGTCACACTACTTGGTTTTTAAATTTCACAAGGTAGAGTAGCGACACAGTTGAGCTGTAGTTTGATCTCTAGCGATCAGTTTATTGCAAATTTCATAGACAACGTGGCAGCGAAACAATTCTGAAAATCGGTTGTTTTCTACCGGAGATGTGCGGACGGCGGACGAGGGCGCAGATCCGCAGGATTTTGTGCAGACGCGTTCCGACAGCGGATCAAAAATAGACAAAAATGCGGACGCGGACTGTCGCGGATACGAATACTGTTCAACGACGAGCGTATTTTTCCAAATAACTGCTAACGAACTTTGGAAAGTATGTTTAATTTCTGCCTTGTTTAGCAAAATGTATTACAAAGCCATTGTTGAAGCTGTTGTAGACGCGAACGCGCATCCTTGAACACAATCGGCGGACTGATGCGGACTCAAAATGTCGGCATCCACACATCTCTGATGACTTCTACTAGAACTCGTACTGGTTACAAATTCCCAATCGATTAATCTCCAACTAATCGGTTGATTTCGAACAATTTCTGTAGCAATCGAAACGAGACCACTAAAAACTGCAGAATTCAACTACAATTTATCACGTGAAACCGAAAAATACCGCTACACGCTAAGACACAATGAAACAACGAACAACAAACTGATGCAATTAAAATCTGAATAAATAAAAAATTTTAATGTTCGATGGCTGCTGGCCGAGGGACACATGACGGTGCGTGTTTATGAACACTGCACACGCTTCAAGTTCATGCACCTTGCAAAAGTACAACAGAAAAGTGAGTGAGTGAGTGAGTAGTTTCTTAACGGCCCATCAGCACAAAATAGGCCAATCGTCATGTCTTTCACACGCTTCAATGCTCTCACTAAAGGCCAAAACATATTACAGGGTTCCCACTGTACACGGTGTTTAATAAAAAGGCACCCTTTTTGTTTCTTTTATAACTCAGTCAAATGGTGATCAATTTGCATGAAATTTTTACCAGATGTAGCTGAAGAAATACTAATTCAAAATATTTCAACAAAATGTGGCCGTTAGTTAAATAACCGTTGCTAGTCATGATGTAATGCTGACGTCATAATATGTCGTGAGTACAAACTGACTTGTCTCAACTGGTTCTGTCAGTTGCCACCCTGCTTCAATGGTGAACTTTATCTTGTTCACTGATGAAAAATGTTCATCGTACCAGCACTAAGCAGCACGGGGACAAAATCAGGCGACTCACAATCAAAAAACTCAACCATCTCACAAGCGGTGCATGCTGGTGCACTGTCTTGCTGGAAAATGTAAAAGTTAAGTTCACCCCACAAGTGCGTGAAAGTGATCGTTTTGGGAATTTTTGTGGCTACAGTGTTAAAACTTCAACAGTTTGTCATCAATGAACCAGATAAAGTTCGCCATCGACGCAGGGCAGCTATTCAGCAAGTCTGTTAGCACCGGTTGCGACAAGCCAGTTTGAACTCGCAGCACATTATAACGTCAACATTACGTCATGACTAGCAAAGAATATTTTACTACCAGCCATATTTTGTCCAAATAGTTTGAATTATTTTTTCTTTAGCTACATCTGGTGAACATTTCATGCAAATTCAGATCATTTGACTGAATTATGAAAGAAAGAAAAAGGGTGCCTTTTCATGAAACACCGTATAGTCACAAAATTCAAGAACTTCTCAGGACATTCAAGAACTGCCAACATTAATTTTCAAAAACTTAATGTCACACAACATTAGTTCATATCACTGCACATTACGCAACATGTCACTAAATGAAAAGTTGCATGCAATCAAGTTGGAACTAGATGAAAATACCGCCATCATAGTAACTGACAAGTGTTCAGTAGGTTTTTCTTCAGAAGCTGCGTGTTCACATAACCTGCAACCTGTACGTTTATGTTGCTGTATACATCGTGGGCCATAAAAAACATGGCACTTTATTTTTGTCTATATCTTCGCCAATTATTGACCATTTTCAAAATTTTTTGACTGGCACATTCTGCAAACAATTAGCAATAATGTGATTATTATATAACCCACTACAGAGTAAATACGTCTCTACACTACCTTGTGAAACATAAACGTAAGCAAAAACTAATAATAATAACAGAAATTTAGATAAATGAAAAAAAGATTTCAAACCAACATTGCGATGAATGATCCGCTGACACTAGACTGTGTTGGACCCACACAGTTTAGTGTCATACAGACCATTCACTGTAATTTTGGTATGAAGTGTTTTTTTTTTCAATCTTACCAAAATGTTTGTTTGTTATTATCGTTATGTATGCATATTTCATTTATATATCACAAGGTAGTGTAGAGACGCATTTGTGGTGTGGAGGGATGTATCATAATCATGTTATTGCAAATTGTCCACAGAGTGTGCGAGTCAAAAAATTTTGCAAATCGATCAATAATTGGCGAAGATATGGACGAAAGTAAAGCACCACGTTTTGGGCCCACCCTGTATATTGGAAAAATTTCAGAACTTTCAAAAACCCAAGAACTCAAGTTCAAGAACTTTCAAGGACCAACCACGTTTTCAACAAATTTTGAGGACTTGAATTTTGAGAAAAAGAATCAGGACTTTTAAGAATGCGTGTTGGAAACCCTGATAATAATTCACAGTGAACACAGTTAAATAAGACCCAGTGCTGCAATAAGGCATGCACAAAGCAAAATCATGAAATCGCCAGGACAGTTCAGATGTGTTGCACAGAATGTGAGAAGCAAACGAGAACTGCATCGAACTGCAATATATTACGTCAGTTCAGTTCACTTCACAGACTCTAAAAAAAGAACGACTGATATTCAGTTTCAGTTTCATTTTGTTTGCTCTGTATCCGTCTTTAATCATCTTCGTCTTCCAAATGCACTGCAGATTCTTTCAGAAATATTGAATAAACTACTGCAAGTGCTATCTTTGACTAAATCCGTTGTTTGAAATAAATCGTTCGTCACAGTGACATCTAGCAGTGAGCAGAAATCGTTTCAAGAAAAGCAACACTTGCAACAGCAGTTGCCAAAACGTCAACAAAATCGCAAACACAGGTTGTAATGTGACGAATCAGCACAGCTTATCACTATCGGGGACCACAGTTTTCCACGGACAATTTTTTCCCCAAATTCCATGCCTCACTGCAGCAAATTTTTCCAACTCCACGACATCGCATTTAATAAGTAAGCTGCATACTTTTTTCTGCATTATTTAACGTACAAAAACTTCTGTCACTCTGCATATCAAGCGTTCAATAATCTCTATAATCATGAACCATAAACAAAGCCTAAAACTCTCATTTGCAAAAGTATGTCACAGTGTGCTTAACACTGACCCATATTTCGGAAAAATATTGCCCAGCGTCAACAGATGGTACTTCTAATCACCAGCCAGTGCCAAACGTCTGCAAAATCGTAGAAACTGCACGGAAACTAGTAATTCTGCACCTCAGTGCAAAAACTGTGGTCCTCAACTATCGGTGCTAGTTTAGAACTAAATGCAAACATTTATCAACTCAGAATACAAAAAAACCACCGATGCAAACACATTCTGTCAACAGCGGCACTACCGTCCCTGACAAACAATTGTTGATTATATATTTATATACTTCTTTTTAGATTATTAATTAATTAGCCTACAAGTTTGTGACTCCTTTGACTACGTTCGTTGCATTAAACACATTAAGGATTGTTCCTATAAATAAGATCAACGCAATGACGATGACGACGACATGCTAACCGCAGCACCACCACCACTACTACTGGTAGTACTACTACAACTACTGGCAACTGTATTAGTTGCAGCACCGTTGTTGTTGTTGTGGCGAGTTCGTCGCTCGTCACTGTACATGTGCCGATGGCGACGCGCTGAGCTGCTAGATGTCGTAGTTGTAGCAATCAGCCTGCAACTACCAGTAGTCACGGTTGTAGTACCCACGGGCTGGTGGTGACGTGGACGGCTGGTTGTGGCAGTGACTGCAGTGCTGGACGTAGTGGTAGCGATGCCAAAAGTCAAGCAGTCGACAGCCGGTGCAGCGGCTGTCTCAACGGCCTTAAGTGAAGCAAGGCTGCTGGTATGCGAAGCAGGGCTGGTTGTGGTGTCTGAAGTGTAACTGACGCTGTTATGTGAAGCACCAAGGCTGGTGGCGCTAGTATGCAAAGTGAAACTGACGGCTGTATGTGAAGTTAAGCCTGTGGTGGTGGTGTGTAAAGCATGGTTGTCACTGGCATGTGAATCAGAGCTAGTGGTATGTGAAACAGGGGTGCTGGTGGTATGTGAAGGAAGGGTGGCACCGGTATGTGAAGCAGGGATGGTCGTGGTATGTGAAGCAAGGCTGGTAGTATGTGAAGGAGGGTTAACGGTATGTGAAGCCGACTGAGCGTGGCGACGGGCAGCACTACGCGAAGCAACAGTGTGCTGATGACGCTGTGGCTGCTGCTGTTTCACCAGCGACTGTGCATTGACTGTTGATGATGTAACGAACGAAGATGATGTACAATTAACGGTTGTAACTGGTGCTCGCCATGAACTCTTTTTGTTTGCTGTGTCTGACAGCACACCATCCGAATCCTAATGACAACAACAACACCAACAGTTAGAAGCTGTGCAACTATGTATAGCTCTTCGGTGAGTTACACCTGCCACCCATCAGAGGTAAACGTGCTCTAGCAGACAAAGTACCTAGTCCAGAGAGATGAATAGCTGAGTTGACCTGGGTGTTGGTTATACACCGAGATGGTTTACCAGTCTGCAAAAAGTCAGTCATCCAGCTAATAACCACTCATATCAACGCTAATCCTAACCCCAAAACATAAATTTTGTGGAAAATAATATCGAAGGCATAGGCATCATTTTAACAATATTTCAGAGACCTCTTATTTCTGATATGTTACTGTAAACGATAAACATTTAGGGACTGGAAGACAGACAGACAGACAAACAGCTAGTACTTACAGCATTATTAAGTGCTGCTAGTTATAGAGATACTAGACCTAGTACTAGTAGTCAAGACAGAAAGAGAGGGAGGGGGAGAGATAAAGAGTACTTACAGCATCACTCAGCGCTGCTATGGATCCCGGGGATTGTGACTGACAGATGCCACTTGACTTGGTCAGTGATGACAAGTTGCTGGTTCGACTACTGCAACTGCCCGAGTCAGACCTATTGTACCACACACACAGCAATACATTACCACTACCAGTAATAGCTAAAGATGTACTATGCACGTAAGAAAAAACCACATACATAAGGCAGGTATACATAATGCACAGCATTTTCTGCTTTGTGATGGCTAATGGCCTCTTTATGCTGTTCATTCAATACATTCTCGGGCCAACAAAAATCTTCCAAATTCACAAAGCCATACGTGAAATCAGGCAATAGCAGCAAAAATGCCTGCAACAGTAATGCTAAATTTGTGGCAAGTTTTTGTACACTAATGTCAGAAAATTTCTGCAACCATCCCCATATTTTTTACAGAACAGGACTAAGATGAGTTTGAATCCAGCGGCGCCTGGCATCAGTTGGAGAAAAATTGCCCAAGTTCCAAAATAATACCAAACAGCAATGATGAGGTATTTTGGTGATGAAAAACCAGTGAGGACAGACCATGTTGACTGGTACAAATCGCTCCCAGCCTGTAACAGTTTTGATTTTCATTGTTCTGAGCCTGTAGAAACTGCAGTTTTTAAGATATCAAAATAGCGAAACCCAACAATCTTCAGTTCTGTCCAACGATCTGGGGACTGAGCAGCAGGCTGCATTCATGTTATCATACACACAGTCACATCCTCACTAATCGTATTCAGCTCAGACTAGAATCAAAGTTTAGTTTATCTAAGTGGCCCTGGGCAACTCAGCCTAGCCATCCGTTTGTGGAAAAGTGCAACGAATACCAGTGAATGCTGGGCATAAACAGGCACACCACACAATGCACTAACCACATATCGGTGGTCTCGCAGTGCAAATGGGCGTCTGGGTGAGGGCTATGAAAACTATCAGAAATCAGTGCTACACCGATGTGCTTCTGGCTTTGGAAGAACTTTACATAGTTAACTTAACATTACCTTGCTAGATGGACTACAAAGTAAGCACGTGTGTCAGATCAGAGCAATACGTACCTGTCATCAGCAAGCTGAGTTAATGAAGCTCCGCCCACTGCTGCGGCTGCTGGCAGGTGATCTGGCTCCTCATTGGCTGACGACGATGATGTCGACGACGACGAGCTTGGCCGCAGCTGCCAGCGGCTGCGAATCACATGCCGGTACTTGACAACTTCCACCGGTATCAAAAGTATTCTGCCGAGGAAGCTAGAGCAGTTCGACTGGATGTGCTGGTACTGTGGCAGGACTGCATCGCGAAGCTCTCGGTAAGCATTCGCAAACGCGTCGCGGACTTTCATTGCACCATAGCAGCCCTGACCAACGTCGTTTGCTACAAACACAATCATCACTGACTGACAATTTGACCAGCAGCACCTTTGGTTAGAACAGTTAGAGAAGCCAGAAAGTTTCAATTCTCCAACACAGCAGATTACGGACAGACTTAAAATTGTTTCATTCTAATGACAAACACTGCAAGAGAAAAAGTGTCACAAATGCATTGAACTCTCCAATCAGCATGTTGCACAATGCAGTGCAATAATTTTTACGGCCAAATTGCAAAACATTTTCATTGCCACGGCCACTCGTAATGATGTCATTGTCTTTCGGTGCAGAAAGAAGGCTGTTCTACACAGTTGGTGCCATTGACTAGAACTACAGCTGCAACTATGGCAATACACTACTACTACTGTGATTACTACTAGTGTTGTTACGGTTATCGAAATTGGCATCGAAACCTCAGTTTTTTAGCAATATCAAACCCTATCAAAACCGCAGTTTTAGGCTCTCTATTGACGGTTTCGGTTTTTTGGTAAACGGTGCAGCTCTAATGTCTGGTGCTGTGAACGTTAGGCCTAATAGTACGCAGCCGCAGTGGCGAGCGGCCGCAGCGCACGGTGACTCTTTTTGCTGACTCCTCTCACGCTGCAGGTGTTATCAGCTGTGATCGCTGGCGGCGCTATACTCTGTGTGTGAGGGGGGAGGGTGAGGCTTGAATGAATGGAAGAGTGTGTCTACTATGAAGGCAGACGACCGACGGCGACTGCCATTGTCTCTCAGAGAACTTGAAAAAAATCGGTGTTTGCTAAATACATTCAAACTGTGTTTAGTTTATCTTTATATGGCTGTATAGGTTTGCGCACTGTGCCGTGAACTTGCCTCCTGTGCTCAGCGTCCCAATAATGTATAACATGCTCGAGGGCAGCAGTAATCTCCACAAACAATGTCTTCACTATGGTCGTTGTTCTGCGTCTCTCCTTGCTGACCGACCAATCGCGTCCTCACGTTTCTGCTCGTGTCGCCCTCTCTCCGTCCCCGTCTTTTCGTTTGGATCTGTCCCTGGTCTACCGGTCTGTGTAAGCCTACACGATAAACGTCTACCACCCTTGGATATTTTTCGTATTATAAAATTGTGCACAATGGTGAAAACAGATGGAATTGGACCAAGAATATGATGTCCACGAGGCGAAGCATCTTAGTGGGTGAAGTGTCCTGATACGACGCAGTTTCACATCTTGCCGTTGCTGCCAGCTCAGGATCTAAGCCCTTAGGCTACTCTCCGTGCGGCAGTAATACTGAGTACTGAGTAGGCCCCTAGACTTGTAGGAATGTAGGCCCTAGACGCAGACGCGAGTACAACTGAGTCAAACAAATGAGGTTGGCACAAATAATTTTATTTGATGCGATTGAACTTCGATGCCGACGTGACGACACATCTATCCAGGTGCCTCTACCGTGATTTTCTGATGGCTGCCGTCATCATAACATTTGAGTGTGGCATATGGTGGAGGTTGCGGTATGACGTTCACTGGCATCGATCAACGTCGTGATCAATCAAGCGAGCGCGTACATCAGATGTCAAAAGCATCGTTAGATAAGCGCCAATTCGATCCAAATTACGGAATAAAACTTCAGAATTAATGTACAATTAATGGTGAAATACTTCTCCTTCACTAACACACCTAACACGTTGGAGGTTAATATAATTTAACATAAATTATGATAAGTATTTACCTACTTACTTACTTTAAGCCGAATTCATTTGGGTCGATATTTATCTACGGCTGTCACGAATTTTAGTTGGCCCTTTCCTCGGTGTTGTACTTCCGGTTGTTGATGGCGTAGATTATAAATTATATTTCTCATTTTTCACTAATCGCATGCGTTTAAACTCCCATCTTTCAAAATTTTTCTTTGTTTTCCAAGTGCAAATGTAACAGTGTGCTGTTAGTTTGTTTTGGCAGAGATTAAATTGGTTTTGAGCTGCGACGTCTAGAATTCACAGCACTGGCAGAAAATCTAAATCGAAGCCGACCGAAACCGCGGTTTTTCCCCCAAACCGAACCAAAACCGACCGACTTTGGCCAGTGGAAAACCATAACAACATTAATTACTACTACTGTTACTGCTACTACTACCACTAATAGTACATGCTACCTGAATTCAGCGGGTCTTCAATACAGAGCAGGGAGTATTGATATCGGTTCTCGAATTCGCCGGCCTGTCCCTCGTTCTTCCTAAAGTAAGAGCCACCATCTCGAATCCTGATTCCTGTATGCAGGTAGTTGAACTGGCAACCATAGAGCTCGAGAAAGCGAATCAGATGGTGCCCAGTGTTACTGTTATCGTAATCCTCGTCTCCATTCATCTGTTAGCCACACAAGCACACTGCTACAGTAAGTTAATAGTAAAATAAAAACAGGCATACAAAAATATAAAAAATCCGAAGCCATTATATAGGCCCTGTAACCACAACATTTCCAAGCAATCAGCATGTAACGCCCAAAAATACAGGTCACCTAACCGAGACATGTCCCTTTTGAAAAATTTTTCAGTGGTCATGTCCAGACTGTCCCTCAAACCAAGCACGTGAAATATGAATTATGAAGTCTCTAGTATTAACATGGTTGGTGGCGTGGCGTAGTTTGTAACGTGTTTCGGATGAAACTTCAACGAAGTTACTCTACGCCGGGCCCGGTTAGTACCGCGATGGGTGACTGCCTGCGGGCAGGTAAACCATCTCGGTGCGAAGCCTGCCAGCTAGGTCGACTCAGCCTTCTACCTTCTGCGGGATGGTAAAATGAATACTATCGGTGGTCACGCCCATTGCTAGGGAAAAAACAGCGAGTTCTGCGCACCAGTAGCCCCTGTGGCCAGGACTGCAAGTATACTGACCCAGTCGGTTAAAGGCGCTGGCTGTTAACTTAAGCCGGCCATCCGGCCGACCTGGGCAGTATGCTAGCTTAATTGGGCTTAGTACTGCGGTGGGTGACTGCCTGTGGGCAGATGAACCATCACGCCAGCTTCACCCTCGCCGGCTCAAAGCGCTGTAAAGGGGATGAGCTCCCACGCAATGGACCTATAGGTTTATGCGGAATCTTCTTCTTCTTCTTCTAGTATTAACGGCTTCAGAGATATTAACATTTAACACCCAAAAATTTAGGGGTCATGTGACACTGGCCATGCCCCCTTTTCGAAAAATTTTCAAGCGATCATGTCCAGACTGTATCTGTAAACATGCCTGTTAAAATTGAAGTTCATAGCTTTAACCACTTTGAAGCTACATGCATGTAATGCCCAAAAATTACGGAGTTCCCCTTTCAAAAATGATTCTAAGAATCACATCCAAACTGTCCTGTAAGCACGTGTATCGAATTTGAATTCTACAGCTTTAACCGTTTTGGAGCTAATAGCACTTAACGCCCAAACTGGTTTGACTGACCAGTCTGCTTCACACAGACGAACAGATATCCTAAGAAAACAGTATCTAGCAAAGATAATTTACTGTTGCAACCAGGTGAATGCCAGCAACACAATGCAAGTTCGCTGCAAGTTCGTAGTGCCATGTTCTGCTCTGCGTTAAGCTCACAGTCAGGTAAACGAAGTCGCTGCCGTCCACTGCCCGTCGTTTTATTGCAGTTTTATTGTATTTTTACTGCGCATGTGTGCATCCCATAACT
>Ga0209367_1005167_pt1 | contig 18102 bp, 6 predicted proteins | sample WorMetLIZISLAND2_FD_187412 | JGI IMG/M metagenome (GOLD analysis project Ga0209367, IMG submission 187412) | Marine gutless worms symbiont microbial communities from Max Planck institute for Marine Microbiology, Germany - Olavius geniculatus... ... | reverse complement strand
ATGCATTTTGGTGCAAAATTTTCACTTGTTTTAAGATGCATCCAGTCAATAAGGGGGAAGGGTGCACCCTGCCCCCTTGAATCCGTCACTGCATCAAATATCTGACGATTGTGCTACATTTATTATCATGATAACGTTTGCTGTTTCTACTGTTGATGCATTTTGGTTGTTTTATGTTTGCTTTTTCATTGTAAATAATTATATTTTGTTGTTGGCGAAAGTTGTGACTGAGTTATCATGAAATTTTCACGGAATCGTTAGACATCGCAAGAGTGGAAAACAATATCTTAAGATGACAGGCTGCTACAGTGTAACAGTCTGTTTTGTTGTTGCATATGCTCAGTTTGTGTGCATGAAATTTAGCGATTGCAATTATGAGATCTAGAATCCCAGCTATTTTCGCTAATCCCAAATCCTGGGAGGTATCAGATGTTTTCCTGGATCGTAATTTTGTGTACGATGTTCAGTTGGTCTCTAAATGCGAAAAACCTCAAAACATCTTAAAAAACCTAAGAATTTAAGCCTATACTACATCCTATGCATGAAGTAAGTCAATTGGGGATATGAAAATGACGATTAATCTAAGCCTAAACCCAAAATGGCATCCTGTAGTCCCGAGATTACAAATTTCTGAATCCCGAATCCCGGGATTAACAATTCAATCCCGGTATTGCAATCACTAGTGTAAGTTTATAATAAGCTAATCAGTAAGTAAGCGACTGTAAGCACACACAGGAAAACTGACATCGGTATATTTCAAAGCTAAAATGCACCACGTTTGATCTCGGCTGCAGTTTTATCCCAGCCCCCACTGGAGGAGCTCACAGCGCTTCCCCAGACTCCCTAGCTGGATTTGAGGGGTCCTACTTTTAAGAAAAGTAAAAAAGATAAAGAGGGAGAAAAAATGAAGGGAAAAGAGAAAGGGAGGGGAAAAATGAAAAGTCAAACCCGTTCGCCCCTCAGAACAAAAATTCTGGCTACCGGTTTGATATTTAAATTTATAGACTCTCTAATTTTATTAAGGATACGATTCATTTTGTCTGTGTTTACAAACATTGCGAAAAACGAAATTTGTAAGGTATTAAGCGCAAATGTGACAAGAACATGCTTCTGTCATTCTTGATAATTATTACAAGTGAGTGATTGTGAGCAGCATATAGTGTAATATAATGTGTTACTGCATTTTTAGTCATTTTGTCACTTAGTGATTCTTTAGCGCAACAATCCCTGGCCTGGGGGTTCTGTGCAACGATCTGAACTAAACCAAGTGTCTAGAGAGCCGACAGTCGGCTTTCTAGGCTGCGTACTAGAGGGCCGACTGTCGGCTGTCGGCCGACAGCAGCAGCCATTAGCATTAGGCATAGTTTAGAAAGGTGGCGCTAGTGTTTAGGGTTAGTGTTTACCTTATGATAGATTAGGGTCTAAGACCAGAGTTGGGGATAGGATTAGTGTTAGAGTTATGGTTAGGGTTAGTTATTGCAGGTTGTTCAAGTTTTGTTTGCTATTAAATTTTTAGCGTGCAAGTTTAAGGATATTACATGCAATTATGTAGGCACAGATGTACATCCAAATTAAGGTTGCAAAATTGGTTATGAATTTGAATCTGGTGCTGCCAGGCTTGACTGGCTGACTGGTATTAAGGCGTGATACCTTGGCATTGTACCTTGCTAAGGTTGATCTCATCAGTGGCTAGCTGTTGTGAGGGCATCTGTCTGCAGCAGTATGATGAACGGTCAACTGTCGTCCCTTTAGTACGAGGGCCGACTGTCGGCTCTCTAGACACGGCGTTTTTAAAATGCATTAATGCACTGCGTTAATTTTTTTAACACATTAATTAATGCGTTATTAACGCACCCAGGTCTGTCATGAGGGAGAGTAGGGGGGGTAAGTTACCCCAAGTCCCATGACGTTTGGGGGCTTCGCCTGTAGATTGTAGAAAGTTAAAAACACATTTTTAACATATAATCGACAATAACTGCTGTCGTAGCTAGCATAGAAATCTATTAGCCTGTCGTCAAAATAATTATTTATTTACAATAATAGAATGGCAACTACAGTTTAGTTACTTGAATTCATTAGATTGTCAAATAAACGCAGTTTAACGGAATACTTTAACTTTTGCTTCAAGGAGTTTAGTAAATTAGCATAAATTTACATATGTGTGTTAATTATTTTAACACACGTTAATTTTTTAATGTGCGTTAATTTATTAATGCCTTAATGCGTTAATTAATGTGCTAATTTGACAGCTCTAATCTGAACCTTTGTTTTCTGTGGATGTAGGTCAGGAAATACATTTTATTGAGTTTCAAAGCATGGTTAGGATTCGTTATACCATTTAGGATTGGGTTAGGTTTAGGGTAAGCAATAGCGTGACTTGGACCTAGAGAGTCACAGTGAATAGAAGTCAGATTGGTAGAAGCACAGAAGACAGCCGCCATTTTTTGCGGTCTAGTTTTGCACTAGTATTAAAAGCTACAGACATTTAATAGGTACAGGGTTAGGGGATAAGGGTTAGATAGACACATCAATATACAGATATTTGGAGGAAAAAAGGATTTAAAAGGGCTGTAGTCTCCATTGTGTAGCTGTGTGATGTGTTTCTGATGTTTTTTAGTTATAGCGCAGACTGAGATCATACTTTGTGAAGACTCGGTGCATCAGGAATTGTCTGACATGTCGGCTGTTGTCAGCAACTTGACCGATGCAGTTTCTGATGCATCACTTACAGTTAGCACAGTGACAGTGTCAACACAGAAATTAGATGCCAGTGTTGCTGACAGAGCAGCCGTTTCACCTCCTGCATCATGTCATGCTAAAACATTTCTGGAGACGGTTTATGGTGACTTCTGTGCGGTTCGCAGCAGTGGCCAAGTGTTTGACGACGGCGACAGTGAACATGACCGAGAATTTATGATCGTAACACGGCGAATTGTCTGTGTCGAGAAGACACATCACCATACATCGTCGAGTGCACAGCACACTGCTGTCTCCGTCCAGCTCTTCAACAGTTCATATTTGCTGTCTCACCTTGGCTCTCGTGGTAACAGTTCAATATTCGGCCGGTGTACGGTTGTGCTCTTCTATGCTCCTTGGTGCACATTTTGTGCCCGTCTTGCTCCTCATTACAATGCACTTGCACGGGCATTTCCAACACTGGACGTTGTTGCCATTGATGCATATCATTTTAGCAGGTACCTTTGGTACCGTACTCGTGTAATATAATAGGCATGTATAATATGTGTAATACGATGTGCTTATAGTTTTGTGTTTGTAACTTTGTAATTTGCATTATTTGCTGTTAGTTATTAAGTGTCAATGCCATGTGAAAGATCATGTGTTGTGATAAATTAATATTGTTCGTCTTTGCAGAATCATTAAAAACAGTGTACCGCTGATTTGAGAAATTTGCAGTACATGACTACATGTGCATGTAAGTGTTTGCTGTTGCAGTCTAAATTCTCGGTTTGGAACAATCGCGGTGCCCAGCATAATGGTGTTTCACAATGCCAAGGCTGTTGCTCGATTCAACGGAACTGAAAGGACGCTGACTAGCATTGCAGCATTTGTCACAAACGTTACAGGTTACTCCTGGTGCACTTTTTAGCTGGTAGATGCAGATAGACAAAATAACAATTTTCTGTTTACCATTCACCTATATCATTAGCTTCATAAACTGGGTGAAAAAATTCTGGTCCATACGAGGGTCATCCCAAAAGTTTCCGGCCTCGGCATATTGGACAATAATATTTTCTACAATCTATACATCAGTGAAACGTACATCCTTTACGAACTCTAATGAGTGGGTTGTGGATATGACGTCATAATTTGTGACGTCATATAGCTTTAAACCGAAACGAGTTGAAGCGCTAACGCAAATAGCATAGAATCAGGCTCACTGCTGCATGACAATTTTTCTGTCTGTATCTAGGTTTACCAAAGTGGGACCCCTGGCATCTGATTTTGTGAAAACCCTAACAAATACGTTTGTGAATTTCTCATTTGCATATGTGAATATACAATAGCCTACATTTGCGCTAGCCGCAAATAAGAGGATTTCAGTCAATTATGACTTCACACAAATATGAAGAACATTCGAAAAGTTTTGAGCCTCAATATATTGGACCAAATTCTTTTATTGTCTATATATCAGTAAAAGGTAGGTACCTTGCGTATTCATGTGAGCAGATTGCGGAAGTGACATCATTTTAATTTATGACGTCATAGAACATTAAGCCTAAACGATTTGGTGCACTAACGCAAGCAGCATTTGAATCAGGCCGATTGTTGCATGAAACTTTTTCAGTCTGTAGCTGGATTTGCCAAAGTGGGGCTCCTTGGCATCTGATTTTATGAAAGCCTTGGCATCTACATTTATGAATTTCTCATTTGGGTTTGTGAATATACTAAAGCCTAATATGTGGTAGCCGCAGATCAAAGCACTAGCAAAAATACGACGCAATGCCAATATCTGATGGTATTAGAAAAATTTTATTGAAAATTTAACTGTTAATTATATCAGTTGTTAATGAAAGGCCGGTCAGAATTTGTGACTAGTTACATGGGCCCCTGATTGGCACAGGGGCTGAGAGGGGCCCGAGAGCAAGCCCTGTGCAATTTCCCCAAATTTCAGCACTGCAGTCCAGTCCAAACTCTCAGTTACCCAGCTGACTACTACTATGACTTTCTACACCAAGACCACTCTGCATGCAGCAACGACCTTACCCCCAGTGACTAAATCAGTTTTGAAATCTGATGATGATGTCCGCTATCCATAATGATGAATGACTCCAGCCTCTTTCGTTGATGCTGGAAATCTGTTCTGTTTAATGCTTTGTGTTGTCATAAATTACGATGGTGCCATATCCGCAACCAGCTCATTAGAGTTCATGAAGGATGTACGTTTCACTGATGTATAGATTGTGGAAAATATTGTTGTCTAATATGCCGAGGCCGGAATCTTTTGAGATGACCCTCGTATTCCTGCCAGATAGTGGTGGGTCTTCAAAAAATTCCAAGTTTTAAATAAAATAACAATAAATGTTTTCTGAAAATGTTTCAGAATTTGAAGCCTTCTTTTATGGCCTGGTGTATTTACACATAACACAGTGTCATTGTTTTGTTTTTCCATAATTCAGAGTTGGGATAATTTGGTATTTCAAGCCTTTCTGTGTCATCCTGTGTTACAGGTGTTGTGCCTCAGTCATCTGCTGCCGTTGAAGAACAAGATCTCATTGGACCATTGTCAAGTGAACTGAGTCATGAGCCGGATTATCTCCTTGCATTGTCTTGGCTATTTGTCTGCACCTGCGCCATTATAGCTGGACTACGATCCACAACAGGAAGGCATGTCTGGAACACGCTTACCAACCATGCGCATCTGCATATTGACTGAACCCCCTGACTGCCCACCGAACTACCTGACTTACATAATTTACTAACATGCACTTAGTATTTGATCATAATTGAAAACTGAAACATAATGACAATGACAGGAAATTGACTAAAAGTCTGGGAACTGTCATGGAAAAAATCCCATCATGGAAACTGCATGATATTGCTTCAAACATAAAGGCAACACCAGTGTTCAGTATCACAGCATTACATTAGTTATTCACTGTTATCCTGTTAGTATGTATGAAATAACAGCAGCATGTGGTAAATACTGTAAAGAGTTGGGAAATGTCTTGGAATTTCTTGTTCATAATTGGTCCTTAGCGCTCAGCTACAAGTGGATATATCTTTAAATGAAAAATACAGTGATGAAGAATACAAAATGCAAAGGCTGATACATAGCCCAGATTTAATCAGATGCTAGAAACAGATGTCTATGAACCAAATGTCGAAAAGACCATGACATTTTCTATAATTACACACTACAGATTTGCCAGGCAGCAGGCTTAAATTAAAATCAGAGCAAAAAAACTTCAACAGTTTACAAAGCTATGTAAGAGCGATACGAGTCAAAACTCGAAAACAGCAAAAATGGTTTTGGGGCGATATTATCGCGTGTTTTATTCCAGATTGGCCCTTACAAGACTAGCCATTCTAAATACTTGAAATAAAAATAATAAAACAGAAGTCGCAAGCTGACACAATGTAGACCACCAGTCCGTGCTGACACCACGTACATAAACCAAAGAAATGGATCTAACATTTGAGTGTAGCACTGCAAAGATAATTCACTGCATTTTTGGTCAGAAGTATTTTGTTTAACAACACGACTGTTGTCTATTGTTAGTTTGCATTGTTAGCATTGTTAGTTTTTCTTGCATTTATATTTCACAAGGTAGCGTAGTGACACAGTTAATGTATGGCAGGGATATTCAATAATCACTTTATCTCTAATTGTCCACAGAATGCACCGGTGGAAAGATTTTGAAAATCGGTCAATATTTGGCAAAGATATAGACAATCACAAAGTGGGACGTTTTGGGGACACAGTGTAGTCTACAGGGCAATGAAAAATCCATCAACAAAATTGCAAGGAGTTGCTGAATGGCAAGCAAAAAGTGGCACTATGTATACCCCGTCACCACTAAAGGTTAATAATACACTGTGTCTCAAAAAAACATCTCCGACATTTTCGACTGTAACCTGAAAACAAATTATCAAATTCTGCTAATTATTGGTACGAATATTTCTGGCACAATTTGCCATCAAATGACCATTCAGTTTCCCACCTCACCCAACTTTTGTTTCTGCACTACCTGGGGAAAACACAACCAGCAAAATATCACTTTTTTTACCCAATGCGATGATTGCTTAATTAACATAACACGTTAGAACACATTTTGTTCACATTTCTGACACTTTGGCTGACATTTCATCCAGTTGTCCATTTTTAACTGCCTGCAGTAAAAGTGCTTGAAGTGTTGGTCCACTATGCGAACACAGGCAAGGAGACGTCTTCTCAATTCATTGACAGCAGTATCGATAATGTTCTGCTCCAGACCAATACAGGCTTAACCAGTCACTTCTTGTTTTACAAACATTCCTAAACTTTATCTGGGAGACTCATTCCTGCATGACAGTCAAACCTTGTAACAGACCTGCTGTTGGGGCCCACAAATTAGGACAGATGGAATTTATTGACGTTTTCCCATTCATTTTAACACGTATTATGTTCGTTCTGCTTTTCCCAGGTAGTGCAAAAGCAGATGTTGGGTGAGGTGAAAACTAAAACACTTATTTAATAGCCAGTAGTGTCAGAAATATTTCTGACAAAAATTATTAAAATCTGCCAATCTTTCTTCAAGTTACAATCGATAATATCGGGGATGTTTTTTCAGGGTTTCTGTTTATTTCAACACATATTTCGCTTAATCTGATTTCCCTAGGTAGTGCAGAAGCATACGTTGGGTGAGCTGGAAGACTGAATGGTCATTTGATGGCAAGTAGTGTCAGGAATATTCGTACCGAAAATTATCAAAATCTAATAATTGGTTTTGAAGTTACAGTCAAAAATGTCAGGGATGTTTTTTTTGAGACACAGTGTACATTAAATACGCACATGCAAATTATGCTTATTATGAACCATTAACTATCACAAAAATGGTATGCATTAGCACCACATGAAACATTTGTCACAGGACAATGCTTGTTCTGTTATACAAGGCAATAAAAATTGTTGCAATAAAAGCTATAAAATGTGGTATGTCCAAACAAACATGCGAAACTGCATACATAAGCACAATGTATACCATATCATATATCAGCAACAGTGATAATGTTGAATCTCTCATTGCTGATGTTATGGTACTTATTGGGTGTCACAGTTGGTCATCTTAAAAGATCACAGGTAAACATAATGTTACCGTAGTTAACTAAAAATGACTAGACATTTTGCAAGAATGACAAGAATTGCAGTTTGTTACGAGTCATGCAACACAATTTCAGGTAATTGCATTCTTTATTTTTGTACAAATATAACAAAACAAATTGGAAAAATAGAGAGACAAAAAATGCTAATTGATGGTTTGACTTCATCATATGACAGTACAATTTCACAGTGACAATCAGACTAGATGCAACAAGTAATTAGCACCAGATATCACCCATCATCACAAAAATATCAAGATGTGGCAGTTTCAAGTCGTATAAAATTGTCAAGTTGCAGTCGTCATAATTTCATAAAATCAGCTGCAGAATGAAATGACTTCCAGTTCTACCAGAAATATGTGTTGTCGGTTTCAGTAAACGACAAGTAGTCTACTGTACTTATTTACAAAACCACACTACAGTGTGAGTCACAAAATTGTACCGAATGTACCCTAAAGTTTTTTTCAACTTTATTTTGCAAAGACTAAAAATTTGTAAGCCATATTTTACATGCATATTTGGCGTACAAATCTATACCTAATTACAAAGTTCAATTTAATTATTTTTAAATTTGATTAAGTTATGCCATATTATGCATGCTCATCCAGAGAATTTTCCATTTTCACTTAAAAGCCTATTGTACGGACCTCATTGTAAATATGAATGGCCGCCAAATTCACCACATTTTAACCACTTGACTATGAATGTGCCACGTGTAACTGTAATATCGTAGCAATTTGTTCACTTTAATTATTTGTTTATTGTCAAATATCAAAAGTTTGTGTTTTGTGGTAAATGTGTTGTGAAAATAGAAAATTCTCTGTGTGAGCATGCATAATATGGCATAACTTCATCAAATTTAAGAATAATTGAATGGAACTTTGTAATTTGGTGTAAAGTTGAACGCTAAATATTGTATGCATGTAAAATATGGCTTTAAAATTCTCACTCTGAAAAATACACTTTAAAAAACTTTAGGAAGGTAAAATTTTCTGACTCGCACTGTATATCACAGCACCTTACCATTCAATTTTGCTATATTGGTACTACAATGCACATACTGACAAAAAGTGACTAACAAACACAGTAGTTTTCTCATAATAAGCACAGAAATTAAGGAAAAAACATCATACATATAACTAATCCCAACAGTAATAACTAGAAATTTGAGGCAAAGCCCAACGTGAGTCCGCCCGGCGCCCTAAGTCCGATTGGGGGAAAGTAAGGGAGAGGGGGTAAAATTTCCCCGGCATCAAAGTCACGTGGCCCGAACTCAAATGCATTGGCATACACCAAACGCGCATTGTTGACTTAGGGTTGGTCAACATGAGCGCTTATAACTTTGTTCGTAGTGGACCGAATTTCACAACATTTTTTTTTGTTCAACGCGTAAAAGATCGGCCCTGTCAACGCCATTTAGATTTTGTCACCATCTTTATCGGTTCCAGAGATATTTGCGCTCAAACTCGAAAGTTGTCGTAAATCGCGCCAATTTTTGCACGTTTTTTGCCCTCCCAAATTTTAAGGGGGGTGGTGCCCCCAAAATTTGTACTTGCGTTAACACCCCGACCTAGAGGCGCGTCAAGTGCCAAAGTTTCGTCAGGCTACACCCCCTAACTCCGAAGTTATAAGCGCTCCTTCATTGCATTTTGAGCCAATTTTTGACTCCCCTTTGAAAAAAGTTGTAAGGGGGGCCCCCGCCCCCGGTGGGGGGTGCGCTAGTTAGACTTGGTCATTCTCTAGCGCGTGTAAAAATTTGGAAGCGCAGCACCCCTACGGGCCGAAATATGGTCTTCCGAAAAATGCGACTTAGGGTAGATCAAAATGAGTGCTTATAACTTTGTTCGTAGTGGATGGAATTTCACAAATTTTTTTTTGTTCAATGCCCAAAGGATCCTCCTCGTCAACGCCGTTTAGATTCTGTCACTATCTACATCGGTTTCAGAGATATTCGCGGTCAAACTCGAAAGTTGTCGTAAAACGTACTAAATTTTGGACGTTTTTTGCCCTCCCAAATTTCGTACTTGCATTAACACCCCAACCTAGAGTCGCGTCAAGTGTCAAAGTTTCGTCGGGCTACACCCCTTAACTCCGAAGTTATAAGCGCTCCTTTATTGCATTTTAAGCCGATTTTTGACTCCCCTTTGAAAAAAGTTGTAAGGGGGGCCTCCGTCCACGGTGGGGGGTGCGCTAGTAAGACTTGGTGATTCTCTAGCGCGTGTAAAAATTTGGTGGCGCAGCACCCCCTAGGGGCCGAAATATGGTCTTCCGAAATATGCGCTTTAGGGGGGTACAATTTCACATCAAGATCTCCAATGTCACTGGACCAAACTTCACCGGACTTGTTTGCCTAACGCAGCAGGAATCGCCATAGACGGAATGACTATCCGATTTTGAATATCTTCATCCGTTTCAGAGATATTCGCCGCTGAACTTCGAAGACGTCCGAAATCGGGCCAAACTTTGCATGTTTTCGCCCCCAAAATTTTTTTGGGGTGTGGCCCTCAAAATTTTGGACCGGCATTATAAAATTCGGCCAAGTACTGACCATCGAGCAAAATTTCATGCCAGTCGGCCCACACATCTCGGAGATTTCGCGAGTGGAAAAAAAATAAACAAAACATCATGCGTAAAACATAAGTCCTTCCGAAAACTATCGTTTTCGGGCGGACTAATAATAGCAGAATTAATAATAAAAAAGTAGAATTTATGGCAACTGTTTATGGTGATGCTTGTGTACGTTTTAGTAGCATCATGCCTAGCTGAGCATGAGATGCCTCGCTGAGAACTCGTGAACGTAAGCATGCTTTGTACTGGTCCTCGGGTAAACTACGTGGACAGTTTTTCTCATGCCAGGTATGAAATATGCCAGGGTCAGTTGCACGGACAACGTTCACTCTGCCACTGTGTAGATGTTTGCGATAAAGCAGCACATCCTCCAGTCCCCATCCGGCAACCGACTGGTTGCTAGCAATCTCATCTCTGAAGCCCCCAACGTCAAGAAAGTCAACCCGGTACTGGCATGTCATGCCGTAGCCAAAGTCTCTCCAGAATCCTGCATCACGTGTTATTACAGGCTTCTCAGGTGACTTTGTCGTATGCTGCAGTTGCGCTATGTGTGCTGGATTATAGAGACTGAAGACAACTGGATAATAGATGCTGTGTCCAAGGGATGTGTGGAGACGACAACGTTCGAGGAAACTGCCGGTTAAAATGATGTCCACATCACACATAAACAGAAGCGAACTGTTCTGTAGACGGTCAGCCCCAATCTGAAGACCACGGGCACGCGAAAACTTGCCACTGTTTGTCAGTAAATGTACTTTGTCACCATTCAAATTAACATTACAGTCTCTCACTAAAGACTGCACTTTCTCCATGCCATTATCACCAAAATATACCACAGTCAAATCAACATTATTATCCTGAGCTACAAGTTGTCTAAACCGCTGAAGAAACTGCTGAAATGCATCGATGCGCTGTGATAATGACACTATGATATGCACTGTATCTTTGCGCACAGGAATCACCTCGTCTCTAGCAACAAACGGTAACAGATTCGGCAGCACAATGACAACTTTATGATATTTCATTCTATCACGGAAGTATAACTCATACTGTGTACCTATACTCGGCACAGTGCGATAGATGCCTTCAATGAAGTCTGATGCCGAGAATTTCCGGCCACTTCGTCGCTTAAGACTGTCAATGGCATGTTCAATTGCAATGCGTATCTCACGTTTACGATAACCGATTGGCTTTTCAATGACCCTGCGTCCAAGTCCAGGGTCTACTGGGTAGAGTCGGTCAATTGCAAACCGTGTGAATGGCACAACTTCAAACTCATTATTATGAGAAACTGGTTCAGTCAGCAACTTGGCAGACTTCTGCATCAGATTCAACACATCAATATGCTGATACAGCTGATCAGTATCAGTAATATTGTGCACACCCACGCGTCTAGCTTCTTTTGACATCTGCAGCACTGTGCTTTCACCTGTCCTCTGCACATCAGTCGTATTGCTGTATTGGAAATGGTCTTTAGGTACTGGCTGTTTAAGTGCTGCAGTGAGGACGTCCAACTCGTCGATGTGCCTGCTACATCTCAGCACCAACAGAACAGTTGAACAACTTGTTATGCCAAGCAATACCAGCAGTATACGTCCTGCATCGGACTGCCTCATGTCACTCACACCGTCACTGATCTATCAAATGGCACATACAAATACATGGATCCGATCTTACTACTTTTCTGCAACGTAACAGCTTCACAGACTTGTTGTACTTCACCCATCCATTTCAGAAATATTATTTCACCCCTTTCGCAAGTGAAAAACGCTATTACATCAATGCATACAACATGTCATAAACAAAAAAGTAAACAACCAAGAATATATATACCAAGTAAGGTAATAGTGATGGGCGATTCAGTATATTTATTATATACATACTTTCAGTCTCGCGCTGCAACTTGCAGGCACAAAGCGGCAGACAAGTTACTGTGTGAAGTTAACCACTGGAATTAATTCACGTCATTAACAAATCAAAAGTGGAGTTCTTGAAGTACATACAGAGTGGGCCAAAAAACGTGCCACTCCTTTTGTCCATATCTTCGGCAATTATTGACCGATTTTCAAAATTCTTTCATTGGCACACTTTAGACAATTTGCAACAATGTGATTATTATTGTAGATCCCACCACACCGTAAATGCGTCTCTACACTACCTTGTGAAATATCAATGAAATATGCATACATAACAATAATAACAATCAAACATTTTGGTAAAATTGAAAAAACACCAGATCAAAATTGCACTGAATGGTCTGTACGACACTAAAATGTGTGGGTATAACACCATCTAGTGTCATACGAATCATTCATGCGCAATGTTGGTCTGAAGTGTTTTTTTCATTTACCAAAATTTTTGTTATTATCATTAGTTTTTGCTTACATTTATATTTCACAAGACACATGGCAACACTAGTACTAAAGTACACTGCAGCACAAGACTTTATTAATATATTAAATGGGTCACTTAATAAGCACATCGAAATAATATACTCAAAATCGACGTTGAAGCGTTATTTTCTAAGATGTTCCATAATCCACTACGTACATCAACGGCCTTAGAGCAGCTGCAGATCTGAGCCTTGGCTCAAATAATATCCAGGCAGATTGAGATGTCAGTCACCAGACGAGAACATCACATGATGAGGTATTCGCAAAGGCATGCCAAGCTTACACTACCACTATATAGTGAACTCGTCTACGGCTAAGTTAGCCAAATTAGTGCCAACCTAATGCGAAATGATCACGATCTGAAACACTAAAACAGTTACTGACAAAATTACACATCCTCCACATTCTTTTGCATTCACTTGCAGAGGCCCATATGGTAGGTCCATACATGACATATTTACAGTGACATTTCAGGTATTAGTGTTTACGTCTAAAGTTCGGTTTCGGTCCTTTTCGTTTCCGTCGTTGCTCTGTCCTGTGTTGCTGGTAGGCTTGCTTGGCGGCACGCTTCATGCGTTCTTTGACAATCTGCGACTTTTCCTTCAGTTCAGTGCGAGGCCGCCGATTGCCATGTTGCTGTGTCTTGGTGCCCGAGACAACCTTGCCAGTTCCATGCTGCCACCCGACACCTAAGAATTGCACCTTCATCATTAGTGATTGCAATTCCAAGATTGAATTCTCAATCCAGGACTCCAGCATTGATAATATTTTAATCCCGGCATCCCGTTTTTGGGATTAGACTTACAGACTGGCTGTTATTTTGGTATCACCAATGGACCTATTTCACACAATAGACCCCTATGGAACGTATATCTGAACTGAAGAGAGTGACTCTGATCAACAAAAGACAAAGAGTAGGACCATAGCATACATAAAATATTAGATGGTTAGAATTGTTATTTGTATCACTTAACACTAAAAAAGTACAGTTTTAACAATTTTTTGTAATCCGGATATCCCAGGATTCAGAACTGCCGATCCCAGGATTTGGGATTGGTGAAGATAGCTGGGATCCCCGGATGTGGGATCATGGGACTGCAATCCCTAGATATTATTATAACACGACACGAAGTGTTTAATCCATCAATCATTCCCATGAGCTCTAACTTTCTGAACAGCCGGGGGTCCAATCAGTAACACTTTGATATTCCCGAGCAACTTAGTCATTAAAAAAAAGTGTAAAGGTTTTCATAACTTGATAAGTTTTTGTTTCGCAATTTTGTAAATCACATCTTTTTCTTAAGACTGGTTTTCGCCAAGTCTGATTTTCTAGAGTTCCTCATAAGTTCAAGTTACAAACTTGTCAAAATTACAAAAAAAAAATTAAAATATCTAAATTAATTGAGTTTCAAGTTGCCGACAGAAAGACGTATCATTGACTGAGCTAAAATCTCTTCTGTAGATTTCCAGACAAGCCTGCTACTGTTGAGAAACAAACCTGGGTAACTTAAAGAGAGTCTGTAATTCTTTGTATTCCTCAATTACTGCATCCCAACGATAAAACTATTTCAGTGGCTTCTACCCCCCAAATCTGGAATCAAAATCAAGCTCAAATTTCCCCTCCTTTGGGCACCTTCCCCACTCAATGGAAAAGTTTTGTTAAGGGTGTAGATTGCCCAAAGAAAAAAAGAGGAAAGTTCTAATTCAGATCTACATCCTTAACAAAACTCCCCCCCTCTATTTTTCACTGGGGCAAACTGCGCCCATTAGGTATAGAGACAGAAGCCCCTGACTAACTTTGCTTAACAGTCTGCATACAAGTAATAAGACTAAAACCAACAAACAACTGACCAAAACGTCTGCGTCGGTTCTGTGGCTGTTCCTTTTCCATCTCATCCTCACTCCCTGAATGTGCATGATGAACTTTATTCTTCTCCAACCATTCCTGGTATCTACCATCAACAACATATTACATGCATGTTGCACTTTCAGGCAATCTCAACTACAAGGTGGTTTCAATTAGCAACTACCAGCAACTGAAACCTGTCTCGTACAAACAGGAAAATTCTGGGCAAATTCTGTTAAAAGAAACTGCAGACTGCCCGCAGTCATCTGAAATAGGGCAGCACTCTATTCCCCTTTTAGTATGAGATATTCCTGTTACGCAAACAAAGGCATCATAGCACTGGAAAGTTAGCAATATAGGCAACTCAGCGATTATCATAACATCTGGTAAACATAAACATGTTATGACATAGATACAAATTTACCTGGTAATACATTCTAACCAGTCACAGCCAGAAATATGCAAATGTAAAGGTAACGGTGGTTTCTTCTTAGAAAACCCATCACACAGCTACGAAGCGTCACCTGCCATATGGGATCACAAAGTGTTAGCTGCCACCCAACACAAGTAAACATGCCCAACCTTAACCCCAGCCAGACAGGCTGGTACTCAATTTACCTACCCCAAAGGGATAGAAGGCTGAGTTGACCTTGGTGTAGATATATATGCAGATGGTTTACTTGACAGCACACAGTCAACCATGTGATAGCAACCCGACCACGAGTCTAACCCACAAAACCCTACCGTCACACCACCAAGACGGGCATATTAACCAGGATTCCCACTCTTTTACTGACAATAAAAATCTAGGAGTTTCCAGAACCCCCACGAAAAATTTTCCAGGACCTTTTTGTAGACCATGAATGTTTAAATATAATATACTGGCACTACAGATTTAAAAGTAGGGAACTACAAGTGATCTGAGAGCGAAGCAAGCAGAAAAGAATGATTCAATTCGAGCCTGTGACAAACGCGTGACTTTCAAGGATATTTTTTGAGGACTTTCAAAGACCTAAAGCTTTAATTTCTAGGACTTTCCAGGAGGTGTAAGAACCCTGATTAACATATTAATGCATACAAATATTGAAGACATAATAATGTACACGAAATTTTGCAAACACACCAATCTCTGTACTACAACGTCAGTACCTAGAACAAAAGAACAAATGATAATAAACAAAAAATCAGCAAAGTATAAGTAAGCCATACATATTTGTTTTATAAGCAGAAGATATCTTCTTTCCAGATTCTGTTCTCAGCTTGCGACTACTTCTGTCCAATCCGGTTTCATTCACAAATCGCTTTCTCTTACGATCCCTGAAATATTGTCAGTCGCCAGCCATCCCATCTGATAGGAATTATATTATTTCCCAAAAATATGCATGAACACCACCAATTCACAGTGTTACACAAAGTTTTATGGCCTGTGTGCAAAAACTGGTTATTTTCATTACACTGTCAACAACATTGCAGCATTTGCGAGAAGCGATTGCCAAAGGATAATAAAAGCCAATTTCCAAGCTATCTACCTAATTCCAAGTTTCTGCTTTTTTAATAATGCAGCGAGAAATAACACAAAATAAAAATTTAAAATTATTCCAACATACAATACGTCCATCATCAATATCTTGTTCTGTTTTCACTCTAAATCCACCCTTTCTCAGAAAGGAAATGTGACAGTGATCATGACAGCATTCTGTATATAAATTTAACTACTAACTAAGTTGGTTATTATTAATACAATATGTGCAACATTATATCTAGTGCTTGCAAATGTATCATATACAATAGATGCAGGGTGACCAGACACTCTCCAGACACTATGAAATTCCCTGACGATTCGCATCAGTCCTGACCACTTTAACTGGAACTTATCTAGGGTAACCTAACCCTAGTACTAACTAAAATAAAAACATAAGTAAGCAACATTCAGCAATAAACAGCATAAAATAACTGGCATAGATTACTAAGTGAATGATACTAAAAAACCTGTGGGCAATTTTTCCCGACAAGATTTTTTCTCCCAACAGTTCCCTGATTTTTACAGAAGTCCCTGACATCTGTAAAATTCCCTGACATTTCCAGGTTTCCTGGACAAGAAGTCAATCCGCAGATCAGTGCTCAACTGATAGGACAACAACCATCGCAGAATTGTCTGCGACAAAGTGCACAAATTACTCACCAAACTCGACGAACTTTGTTGCGACGCATTTCATCTGCATCATCACCTGTGAAGTCGAGAACTGCGTTGGTTGCATCCTTCTCAAAACTTGTGCCCAAGCTCAGCCTGCAATCGGCCGCAGAATGCAGCAGAAATACTAACAATACCAGAAGCAAGGGATGTGCACAAGACGGTTTGATCCAAGACCAAAACGAGACAGGAGATGCATATCTCCGCAAACGAAATAAAACCGAGACATTGAGGATTATGTCAGAGACACAACAGAGCTGAGACATTAATACATCTTAAGACACAGACCACATCGCTGAGCACTAGATTTAACAGCCAGAAGCACTCAGACAGTCCAAACCTCCACCAACGACTGTGTATTATTACCTGCTTCTACGAATAAAAAAAACAACTTAAAAGTCCTTCAAAATTCATTAATCTGCACCAAGAAACCATGCATCCAGATTGCGACCCAGATCAGCACAAATTTAACAACTTGGTCGCTGAGCCACAAAAACCCCTCTACAAAAAATTAATCAAAACCCGTTCACAACTTTTTCATCACTCTGGCTAGCAGACCACCTGACACACAGACCGAAACGTAACCTCCTTTTATGGCGGAGGCAACAACTTCTGTGCAATTTAGCTGAACTAATACCTTTGTTCGTTGATCTAGAATGGCACAATTGTTCATGTGCATAAACACCATCAGCTGGAACAGAAGACAGTCAATACTTCCGCAAGATCTGACAAGGATGCCAGAATAACAGTGCTGACTATTATTATAAGTGCAATAAAGGTTCTTACGATAATGCGCTATATAAATCTACATTTGACATTTGTTTTGGGTTTTGGCTTTATATGAAAGTTAATTTAGGTCGGGTTGATAAACGAGGAAAAAGATTGAGGAACAATAAGACAACAATCGAGTTACGATTATACCGCACTCTAAACAGCTAATCAAATCAACAATAATGACAGTTATTCACCATATAATGTGACCCACTAGTGAAGATCTCACTGATTATTATTATTACTCCACAACTACACTGTGTTTCAAAAAAAAACGGGCACCCTTTTTATTTCTTTCATAATTCACTCAAATGATGATCAATTTACACGAAATTTTTATCAGATGTAGCTGACGAAATGCTAATTCAAAATATATGGACAAAATATGGCTGTTAGTTAAATATTCTTTGCTAGTTGTGATGTAATGCTGACGTCATAGTGTGGCGCGAGTACAAACTGGTTTGTCACAACCGGTGCTGTAAGTTGCTGAATAGCTGCCCTGCATCGATGGT